>FRDC01003605.1_pt1 | contig 58338 bp, 52 predicted proteins | sample 1106171 | NCBI WGS metagenome assembly FRDC01 (sample SAMEA3930566, study PRJEB13176) | freshwater metagenome | biome: Drinking water system; feature: drinking water; material: water | place: Singapore | collected 2014-12-20 | reverse complement strand
TCGCCATCAGCCAGCCGAGCTTCGAGCCGCAATCATGGATGACGCCTTCGCAGAGGCAGGCGTGGAATGTCTCCTGCGCATTGAGGCGGTTCATGGCGTCGGTGAGCTGGATCTCCCCGCCCGCTCCGGCGCCTTGCGTTTCGAGAAGACGGAAGATCGAGGGTTGCAGCACATAGCGCCCGATGATGCGGAAATTCGAGGGCGCCTCGGCGGGCTTGGGCTTCTCGACCATGCCCGTCATTTCGACGAGATTGCCCCTGCGGCCTTTCGGCGCGATGACGCCGTATTTCGAGGTTTCGCCGTTCGGCACTTCTTCGACGGCGACAAGATTGCCGCCGACCTTGTCGTAAGCGTCGATCATCTGGCGCAAGAAGCCTGGCTGATGCGGAACAATCTCGTCGGGGAGCGAGACGGCGAACGGTTCGTCGCCGATGATGTCGCGCGCGCACCAGACCGCGTGACCAAGCCCCAGAGGCGCCTGCTGGCGCGTGTAGGAAAGATCGCCCGCACGAGGGATGACGGCTTCGACGCTTTTGAGGATGTCCGCCTTGTTCTTCGCCTTCAGCGTCGTTTCAAGCTCAAACGAATGGTCGAAATAGTCCTCGATCGCGCCCTTGCCGCGGCCGGTGACGAGAACGACATGCTCGATGCCCGCCTCGCGCGCTTCCGCGACGACATAATCGATCAGCGGGCGGTCGACGACGGGCAGCAATTCCTTCGGGATCGATTTCGTCGCCGGCAGGACCCGCGTGCCGAGGCCTGCGACCGGAATGACGACCTTTCTGATTTTCGCGCGCATGCGCTCCCCTTGGCTTTAGTCGCGAACCTTGTTGACCGGGCTTACGTCGAGGTCAACGGTTTCGCCGATGGGCGCGAGGACCTCCGCGTCCGTCTTCAACCGTTCGATCAGCGTCGCGGCGCGCAGGGCGGCGTTGGCCTCGAGGTCGAAATAGAAGAGGTTGAAGGGCTGGGCCTTCCATTTCGCGCCGAACCAGGCGCTGCGGCGCAAATAGGTCTGACGGGGCGTATCGACGACGAGGACGCCGCGGTCGCACCGTGCGCCGACGACATGCGCAAGCTTCGGCGGGCGCCCGCCAAAGCCGATGCCGGTCGCCGATGCGGCGCCGATATGCCTTTCGGCGGGTTGATAGGTCGCCTCGGGCGTCCAGCTCAGCGGATTGACGCAGACGAGCGCGTCGCCAGGCGCAGACGCAAGTTCGCCTGTCTCCTCCCAGACGAGCGATCGGCGGCGGGTGCGCGCCATCTCCTCATCGAAGCGCGTCTCGAAATCGACATAGCTGACGAGGCAACGCACATCGTCGGCGCGCTGGCAGACGGGCAGCGGCGGCGCAAGGCGCGCAAGGTAGGATTCCGGCGTAGCGAAGCCAAGGACATAGGCCGCCGCGAGGCGATGGCGCAGCGGATTCGCCTCACCTTGAAAATAATCGTTCAGCAGGCCCAGCACATGCAGTCCGCCCTGGCCATAGCCGACCAGCATCAGCGGCCGTTCGGGATCGCGCGCCGCAAGAAAAGTCTCGAACGCCTCGCGCACGTCCTCGTAAGCGAGTTTGCGCGCGGCGAGCCCATCATATTTGTGCGTGAACAGCGAATAGACTGTCGCTTCGCGATAGCGCGGCCCGTAGACATCGCCAGCCGCGAGAAAAGGCCCCGCCTCGTTCGGCGCCGCGATCATGCGGCGAATTCGGTCGGCGTCGTCATGGTTGATCGGCGCGTTCCAGCGCCGGCGCCGGTAATAGGTCGTCGAATGCACGTAAAACACATCGACGGCTTTGGATGGCGCCTCAGGCCAGAGCAGCCAGGCGCCGCGCGCGCCATATTCCGGGGCGGGCGGGGGCGTTGTGATCTGGAACGGCGTCCGCGGGCTCATGACAAACCGGAAAATGCTGTCCTGAAGGACGACGCCCGCCGCCAGCAGGATCGTCCCGAAAAGGGCCGCCGCCGCCAAACCCGCCGGGGGAAATTTCCGCTTCGTCAACGCCTTGCGCCGCAATGTCTTCGCGCTGAGGACCATATTCGGTCAAACGAGCGGATCAAACTGCGAATTGCGCCCTCGGCGAATTGCCGCCCGCCGCGCCGCCCTGTTATGCACAAGCCCGATGATTCGTGTCCCTGCTGAAGCGCCATGACTGACGAAAACGCACCGAAGAACCCGATCGAAGCGCCGCTGATCCGCCCGCAAAAGCCGAGCCTACTTTCGGGGCTCCGGTCGAGCTTCATCGCCGGCATTGTCGTCGCCGCGCCGATGGCGATCACCGCTTACATCATTTACTGGTTCATCACGTCGCCAATGAAGCAGCTCGACAGCTTCATGCGGCAGATCCTTCCCGCGGGCGACAGCCGGCTCGAGACGATCACGCAAGCGATCCCGGGGTTCGGGCTTCTTGTCGCGCTGATCCTTCTCACCGCGCTTGGCGCATTCGCCAAGAACTTCTTCGGGCGCGCGATGATCCGCACCGGCGAAAAGCTTCTCGATTCAATGCCCGTCGTGAGGAACCTTCACCGGTTTTTCAAGAACGTGTTCGAGACGGCGCTGCAGAAGTCAGCGCGGTCTTTCAAGGAGGTCGGCCTAATCCAGTATCCGCGGCAAGGGCTGTGGGCGATCGCGTTCGTCGTGGGCGAGGCGGCGGGCGAAGTGGGCTATCGGCTCCGCGACAAAAGCGACGCCCTTGTCGGCGTTTTCGTTCCGACTGTGCCAAACCCGACCTCCGGCTTCCTGATCTATGTTCCGCGTACGGACTTTATTCCGCTGACGATGTCGATCGAAGACGCCGCAAAGGTGGTCTTTTCCCTCGGTCTCGTCGTGCCGGAATTCTCCGCGCCGGAAGACGCGGTCAAGAAGCTCGAGCAGATGGCGGAGCAGGCGGCTCAGGAAAGGCGATCGCTTCTGCAACGGTTCGCCGGGAAATAGGCGTCACCCCGCGCGAAGGAGCCTGATCGCGTCATCGCGTCGGAAGAGATAGAGCAGCGCGCGCAGCGCTTGCCCGCGCGCCGTCTCAAGTTTCGGGTCGCGTTCGACGACCATCTCCGCGTCGTCGCGCGCAGCGAGCAGCAACTCTCCGTGCATGCTGTAGTCGGCGAAGATGAGCTTCGGGAATCCTGACTGCGCAGCCCCGAGAAGATCGCCGGCGCCGCGCAGGCGCAGGTCCTCCTCCGCGATTCGGAACCCGTCCTCGGTCTCGCGCAGGATCTTTAAACGCGCGGCCGCGGTTTCGCTGAGCGGGCCTTTGTAGAGAAGAATGCAGCTGGCCGGCTTGTCGCCACGTCCGACGCGCCCGCGCAGCTGATGAAGCTGAGCGAGACCGAACCGTTCGGCGTGTTCGATCACCATGACGACCGCGTTTGGCGCGTTTACGCCGACTTCAATGACGGTCGTTGCGATCAGAAGCGACAAGGCCCCGGCGTGAAATCGCTCCATGACGGCGTCCTTGTCGGCCGAGGACATTCGTCCGTGCACCAGACCGACGCGCTCGCCAAACAGGCTATGGAGCTGATGAAAGCGCTCGTCGGCGGCGGTCATCGGCGCAAATTCGGATTCTTCGACCAACGGGCAGACCCAGTAAGCCTGGTCGCCCTTGTCGATGAGGCGGCGCATCGCGGCGACAACGTCATCGAGCCGGTCGAGAGGCAGCGCGCGCGTATCGACAGGCTTTCGTCCGGGCGGCTTTTCGCGGATCGACGTGGCGTCCATATCCCCGTAAGCGGTGAGCGCGAGCGTTCGTGGGATGGGCGTCGCCGTCATCACCAGCAGATCGGCGCGTACGCCCTTTGCAGCGAGCGCAGCGCGCTGGTTCACGCCGAAACGGTGCTGTTCGTCGATGACGACGAGACCGAGATCGGCGAATTCGACGTCCTCCTGGATGAGGGCATGCGTTCCAACGACAATCTGGGTGACGCCGGCGGCTATCGCTGAAAGCTTGCGAGCCCGTCCGGCCCCCTTGTCGCGGCCGGTAAGAATTTCAAGCAAGACGCCGCATTCTCGTGCGAGTGGACCAAGGGTATCGACATGTTGCCGGGCGAGAATTTCAGTCGGCGCCAGAAGCGCGCTCTGCGCTCCGTTTTCGACCACCCGCAGCATCGCCAGGAAAGCAACGACGGTCTTTCCGGAGCCGACGTCGCCCTGAACGAGGCGCACCATGCGCTCTGGCGATTGCAGATCCGCCATGATTTCGCGAAGCCCGTCTTTCTGCGCTCCGGTCAGCGCGAACGGCAGCGCTTTGACGCCGCGTGAAACCAGATCGCCTTTCGGCGCGAAGGACCGGCCGGGCGCCTTGCGCCGCGCCTTGCGAATGAGCGCAAGCGCGAGCTGGTTCGCGAGAAGCTCGTCATAGGCGAGACGCTGGAGCGCTTCGGCGCCGGGAGAAAGATCCGTCGGCGCCGACGGATTGTGAAGAGACTTCAGCGCTGACAGCCAGTCCGGAAAGCCGTTCTTCTGAACCCAGGCCCGATCCTGCCATTCCGGCAGCTGCGGCGCGCGCGACAGCGCTGCTTGTGCGGCCTTTCGCATGACGGACGAACGAAGTCCCGCTGTCAGCGGATACACTGGTTCGAACAATGGAAGCCCTTCGGCGCTGTCCGGATCGACGATATGATCGGGGTGCGCCATTTGCCGCGCGCCGCCGAACTCATCGATCCTTCCGGACACGACGCGGCGCGCGCCGATTGGCAAGGCGCGCGTCAGGTAGTCGGCGCGCGCATTGAAGAATATCAGAGTCAGATAGCCGGTTTCATCCGAGCAGATGACGCGATAGGGCCGATTGGCGACCGGTGGAGGATGGTGGCTATCGACCGTGACTTCGAGGGTAGCAAGCGAGCCGACTTCGGCGTCGGCGACCTTTGGGCGCCGGGTGCGGTCGATCAGCCCTTGCGGCCGCGTGAAGAGAACATCGACAACCTGCGGCCCCGCCGATTTTTCAATCAACGCCGCAAGGCGAGGGCCGACGCCTTTTAGCGACGTAACGTCGGCGAAAAGCGGATTGAGAATGGCGGGCCGCATCGGATTTGCTTTATCGCCCGTTTGCGGGCGGAGTTTAAGCGGCTATAGGTGAAGAATGATCGATCCTGAAGATTCGCGCCGCAAGCGCCTGCTTCACCGCGCCCGCTATCGTGGATTCAAGGAAGCCGACCTCTTGATCGGCGGCTTCGCGACGGCTTCGCTCGCCGCAATGACCGACGCGGAACTAAGCGCGTTCGAGTCGATCCTTAGCCTCAACGATCATGATATCTATGCCTGGGTGCTTGGCGCCGTCGAGCCGCCGGCCAATGTTGACAAGCATGTGATAGAACGCATGCGGGCCTTCGACGCATCGCGTCGCCCTTGAACCCGCGCTTTTCGAGGGTTAACAGACGAGGCCTTAACGCGACCGCTGAATCCGGCGGCCGCGCGTAATCGTTTGGGGTAGAGCGTATGTCGATGGCGTCCGGCGTCATGAAAATCGCCGCGGACGAGGCCTGGCGCAGCGATGCAAGCGTCACCATTTACGACGCGCCGGACGGCGCGGCGGCGATGGCGCTTTCGGAAGCGGCTGCCGCTCGTGACGGCCTCGTCGTTTACGTCGCGCGCGACGCACAGCGCGCGGCCGACATGACGGCGGCGCTCGATTTCTTTGCGCCCTCGATTCCGAAGGTCGAGTATCCCGCCTGGGACTGCCTTCCTTATGACCGTATTTCTCCGTCGCCGGCGGTGGCCGCGGCGCGGATGGCGGCGTTGTCGTTGCTGACTGGCCCGCGCGCGGCGGGCCCGTTGATCGTCATTACAACCGTCAATGCGGCGATCCAGCGAACGCCGCCGCGCAAGGTGATCGCCTCGTCCGCGTTCGCCGCCGAACCGGGGGAGACTGTATCGATCGATAACCTCGCCGGTTACCTTGCAGCGAACGGCTATACGCGCGCCTCTACCGTTCGAGAGGCCGGGGAGTTCGCAGTTCGAGGCGGTCTGGTCGATCTTTACCCCCCAGGCGCGGAGGAGCCGATGCGCCTCGATTTCTTCGGGGATACGCTGGAATCGGTCAGGAGCTTCGACGCCGCGACGCAGCGCACCACGCGACAGCTCTCCGGGGTCAAACTCGCGGCCGCCACCGAAGTGCTTCTTACCGAGGATACGATCGCGCGCTTTCGCGCCAGCTTTAGGTCGACCTTCGGGGCGGCCGCGGACGATCCTGTCTACGAAGCCGTCAGCGCCGGGCGCAAGCACGCGGGCATGGAGCACTGGCTGCCGCTATTCTACGACGAAACGGCGACCCTGTTCGATTTTGCGGGCGATGGCCTTTTTTTCCTGGAGCACCTTGTCGATGAAGCGGCGCGCGACCGTTTCGCGGCCGTTGAAGACCATTTCGCTGCGCGGGCTGACGACCTTGCATCGCCGAGGTCGCGCAATAGCGAGTTTTCCGCGCCATCCTATCGGCCGCTCCCGCCGGCTCTGCTTTATCTGCCATCGGAGGAATGGAGCCAGCGCCTCGACGCCAGGCCGGTCAGGAGGTTTTCGCCCTTCTCGGCGCCGCAAGGCTCGCGATCATTTTCCTACGGCGCCAAGCTCTCGCGGACCTTCGCCGCCGAACGCGCCGCCGAGTCCGCCAACGTGTTCGATGCGGTCAAGGAACATGTCGGCGCCCTGCTCGAACAGCGCAAGCGCGTTTTCATTGCGTGCTGGAGCGAGGGGTCGGCTGACCGAATGCGGTCAGTGCTTGAGGACCACGGCCTTGAAAATATCGGCCACATCAAGTCCTGGCCGGACGCCGCCATCTCAAAATCAAGGATCGCGACTGCGCTGATAGGCCTCGAGTCCGGGTTCGAGACCGCCTCCGCAGCGTTCATCTCCGAACAGGACATCCTTGGCGACCGATTGGTCAGGCGCGGGCGCCGGAAGCGCGCCGAGAATTTTCTGACCGAGGCCTCAAGCCTGCAAGTCGGTGACTACGTCGTTCATGTCGATCACGGCGTCGCTCGCTACGCCGGTCTGAAGACTCTAGATGTTCAGGGCGCGCCGCATGACTGCCTGCAGCTCGAATACGCTGGCGGCGACAAGCTCTTTCTGCCCGTTGAGAACATCGACCTCCTGACGCGCTTTGGATCCGATGATCCGAGCACGCAACTCGATCGGCTCGGCGGCGCGGGATGGCAGGGTCGCAAGGCCCGCATTCGCGCGCGCATCAAAATGCTCGCCGAGCAATTAATCGCAATCGCAGCAAAGCGCGAGATGAAGCAGACCGATCTGATCGGCCCGCCCGCCGGCGTCTATGATGAGTTCTGCGCCCGGTTCCCTTATGCGGAAACCGAAGATCAGGAAAATGCCATCGCCGACGTGATCGAGGACCTCGCGAAGGGTCGGCCGATGGACCGACTGATCTGCGGGGATGTTGGCTTCGGAAAGACGGAAGTCGCCCTGCGCGCCGCCTTCATCGTCGCCATGACGGGCCGTCAGGTCGCCGTTATCGCGCCCACGACCCTGCTTGCGCGTCAGCACCTGAAGAACTTCAGCGAGCGGTTCAAAGGATTTCCCCTCAAGGTTGGCGGGCTCTCGCGGCTTATTCCTTCGGCAGAGGCGGCGCGCGTGAGGGCGGGTCTCGCCGACGGTTCGGTCGATATCGTCGTCGGCACCCACGCGCTGCTGGCGAAGTCGATCTCATTTCGCGATGTCGGCATGGTCATCGTCGATGAGGAACAGCATTTCGGCGTCAAGCATAAGGAGCGGCTCAAGGAATTCCGCGCCGACACGCATGTGCTGACGCTGACGGCGACGCCAATCCCGCGCACCTTGCAGCTCGCAATGAGCGGCATTCGCGATTTGTCCCTGATTTCAACCCCGCCGGTCGATCGCCTCGCCGTGCGAACGACCGTCGGGCCCTTCGATCCGGTCGTCGCTCGCGAGACCTTGCTGCGGGAACATTACCGGGGCGGGCAGAGCTTTTATGTCGCGCCGCGCATCTCCGATCTCGACGAGATCGCTGAATTTCTGACGGAGCAGGCGCCGGAAGTGAAGTTCAAGGTCGCTCATGGGCAAATGGCCGGGAGCGAACTCGAAGACATCATGAACGCGTTTTACGAAGGCAAGTTCGACGTTTTGCTGTCGACGACGATCGTCGAGTCCGGGCTCGACATTCCAACGGCGAATACCATCATCATTCATCACGCCGACCGGTTCGGACTGGCGCAGCTTTATCAGCTGCGCGGACGGGTCGGGCGGGCGAAGCTGCGTGCTTACGCCTATCTGACGACATCACCGCGAAGGACCCTTACGCCTGCCGCCGAACGGCGGCTTAAAGTCATGCAGTCGCTCGATACGCTCGGGGCCGGATTCACGCTCGCGAGCCATGATCTCGACATTCGCGGCGCCGGAAACCTGCTCGGTGAGGAGCAGTCAGGGCAGGTCAAGGAAGTCGGCGTCGAACTTTACCAGCACATGCTCGAAGAGGCGGTGCTGGAGCTGCGCGGCGCTGAGAGCGCGCGCGAAGATCAATGGTCGCCATCGATCAATGTCGGCATCGCCGTGCTGATCCCGGAGGACTATGTCGAGGATCTCACCGTGCGCATGGGACTTTACCGGCGACTTGGCGACTTGCACGAGGACGCCGACATAGAAGCCTTCGCCGCGGAACTGGTCGATCGCTTCGGCCCGTTGCCGGGCGAAGTCGAGCAACTGCTCCAGATCGTCAAGATTAAGGACCTTTGCCGTCGGGCGGGTGTCGCCAAGATCGACGCTGGTCCGAAAGGAGCCGTCGTCACGTTCCGGCACGACAAATTCGCCAACCCCGCCGGACTTGTTAAGTTTATTTCCAGAACCGACTTTGACATCAGGCTGCGGCCAGACCAGAAGCTCGTGTTTCAGCAGAACTGGCCGGATGAAAAGGCGCGCCTCAAGGGCTGTGCGAAGATCCTCGCCATTCTGGGGGAGATCGCCTCGGAGAAATAACTGGTGAAGCGGCGCGCGCGAAACCGCGACTGCTCATGCGAAATCTTCAAGCGCTCAGGTTTCGCCTGCGTTGTCGCAGTTCGGCCACGAGGTCCGCGATCACGCGCTCGATCTCAGCGCCCGGCGCCCGCTCCGTTGCTACGGCGCGGATATCAGAATAATCATTCGTGGTTCGAGGGTGTGTCCCCTGAATAACGCCTTCCAGGCGGCGAGCGACGCGTTCGGCGTCGCCGTGGCGGACGCCGCGAAGCATCACGATCAATGTGGTCGCGGTAAGGCGCGCGACCATATCTTCGGCGCGGACCAGCCGACCGGTGGTTCGAAGCGCTTCATCCAGCGCTGGGCGAACGCTGATGCTTGACGTGACGTTTGTTCTAGGCGCCAGAGAAAGCGCGACGAAGGATATTGCGCGGCCCGTTTCATCCGCGCGGCGAAGGGCGCGGACCGCATGCTGCGCAAAGAGGCGGGGGGTGGCGGCGAGCGTCACGCCGCCATTGCCGTCGGCCGACCGCAGGAATGCGCGCATGCTCGCCGCCATCGCGGCGCGTCGGGTCGTCATTTCAAGACGGCCTGAGAGGTCGTCACCAACGCGATTGGCCGCCATCACGTCCAGTCCATCGCGCGCGGCGCGCTTGTCGAGCAGGTCTTCATCCTCTGAAACAATGATGACCGGCAGCCGCCGATGCTCGCGATGCCGCCTCAGGGCCCGGGCGAGCGCGATCAAGAGGTCGTTTTCATCGCTCGGGATGAACACCGCGCCGTTGAATTTGTAATGATCAAGCGCGCGCATCGCCTGACCGGCGGAGAAGACGCAATGAGCGGCTTTTGACGCCGCGGAGATCGAATTGGAGGCGGCGAGCGCGATCGGCGAAGGTTTGCCGGCAATGAGGACCGCCAGCTCGCCTTGCATCTGCGTCGCCATCGAAAATGTCACTGCGCGCCCGTCGCTGATCAGCGTTTTGATCCGGTCGCCAGCTTCATCGGCGAGATTTGCAAGGCGCAGGCGCTCGCGCATTGCGCCGATCAGAGGCTCAATGCTTTGGCGAAGGAAGACCGCTTCTCCGAGGCGCGCGCAGCGGCGCCGGTCTTCGGCGCGAACAGCCGCGTCCGCGGCGATGACGAGGCCTGCATTCGCCCCGGCGCGGCGACCGGCTGCGATGGCGTCCGCCGCGGCGTCGCTGGCCGGATCGACGCCGCAAAGATCGACCACGGCGATGTCAGGCGTCTCGACGTCAACGGTCAGTCGATATCGGGCCGCTTCGGCCGCGTCGCGGAATGCAGGCGGCGCACACCGGCCCGTCGCCGAAATCCATGCAACCCTTGCGCGATATTGCGCCGCTTTTTCGTTAATCATCGCGACCGGTCCGCACCTCAGCGACCGGTTCGGGACGATTTACGCTAGCGCCCGCCGCCGCCGCCGAAATTATTCAATTTGCGCGCCGCTTCGTCGTCGCCGTGCGGCTTTCCTTCGGTCTTCGGTTTCTGCTTGGAAGACGCCGCCAGCAGCGTCGCGTCTTCGAGGCAAACATCCGGCTCGCCCGCAGCGGGGAGATCGTTCGCGATCGCCCGTTCCTGGTAGCAAGGAAGAGCCGCCAAGAACTCCTGCGGCTTATTAAAGGGGCCCGCCTCGCGATAGAGCTGGGCGGTGCGGATGCCGACATACCGCCAGTGCCAGGGCTCGTATGTGTCCTTACCCGGAAGGTAGTTGTTGCCGGGGGGATAGGAGAGGATGAACCCGAACCGGAACGCGTTTTCCTCAAAGCACTGAAAGGCCTTGTCGCTCTGGCGCATGAGGCGGGCATCGACGTCGATATCAGCGACCAGCCCCAGCTGATGCTCGGAAACGCCCGGCGGCGTCACCGTGCCGCGGTCGCCGATGCGCGAGAAAAGCTCGCGCTGTGTTTCAAAGGACCGATAGCCCGAGCGAAGGCTGATCCGCTCTCCTGATTCCGCGCGGCAAAGCGAAACCAGTTGCGCCAGTCGGGCCGGAAGATTCTCCTCGCGCGGATCGTCGTCGGGGTCGGCGGCGAGGCGCAGCTTCATCTCGTCAAGGTCGGCGTTCTTCGAGAGCGGGATGGAATAGCGCGCCGCCGGAACAAGGTCGGTCGGCGCGTAATTGGCCGGCAGGGGAAACTGCATCGAGACGGGTCGATCAATGTCGAGCCGACGGTCGCGAATGCGGTTCGCCGAATAACGTTGGGCCCCAAACGCGTCCCGGAAAAGCGCGCGCATATGTTCGTTCAGAGCCTGCGCCTCCGTGGCGCGGCCCTGCTCCTCGTAAATGTCCGCGAGAAGCTTGATGTAAAGGCTGAGCTCGGGATTGTTCGAGCCTTTCGCCTTTTCCTGCGCATGGAATGCTTCGAGGTATAGCCTTTCTGCGTCGTCGAGCCGGCCCATGCCGCGATAGACGGGTCCCAGCATGAGCGCGATCTGGACAGTGTCGGGATGATCGGCGCCCAGAATATCGCGCCTGATCGCGAGCGACGACGAAAGCAAGCCGGCGGCGGCGTAAAGGCCGTCTTTTTTGAGCGCGAAAAACGCGCCGATTGTCGTCATGTTCTTGGCGGCGGCAAGCTTCGTCTCGCGGTCGCCGGAGAAAAATTCAGGGTTGCCCGTCGGCTTCAGCGCTTCGGTGAACAGGACGCCGGCATCGCTGACGAGGCCTGCGTAAAAGGACTCGATCGAATTGTCGTTCGTCGCTTCGCCTCGCGAGGCCGCATCGCCGGCCAATTCCAAGAACTCTGCATAAACGGCGACGGCGCGGCCCATGTCCTTCGAAAAAATGCGCGCGCGCGCCAGACTGTCCTCAAGCTTTGAACGCTGCACTGCGTCCAGCGACTTGCCCCAGTCGGAAGCAAGCGCTTGCTCGTAAAGCTCCGCGCCGCGCGCATATCGGCGGGAGTTGAACATCGTCTCGGCGACTTTCGCCTTGAACGGGGCCAGCGTCTCGTCTTTGACGCCTTCCTTCTTGCGAAGCGTGATCACGCGCTCGCCATGGGCCTGCGCGATGCCGGGATAGCCGCCCGCGCGCAAAGCGTCGAAACGGCTTTCCGCAGCGTCGGGATCGCTCCAGACGGTCAGAGAATATCCGGCTCCATAGATGCCAGCGAGCGCCAAAAAGGCGCAAGCGAACATCGGCGGCGGACGCAACTTCATTGTCGTTGACGAGCCCCTCGTCCCACCAAATCCCCTGATCCCGACCCTATCAAAGGTTTTCCCAAAGGGCGAGCCGTGACAGGAGGTTTTCGCTCGCCTAATCGAGGCGCGGAATCAAGGACAAATCAATGACAGGCACCGGCAGGCGGCGCGTCTATCTGATGCGGCATGGGCATGTGGACTACTTCGCGCCCGGCGTGACCGATCCGCGCGCCGTAACTCTGACACCGACCGGCCGCGCGCAGGCGGCAGCGGCGCGGGACGCTCTTGCCGGTGTTTCCTTCGATATCGCCGTTCACAGCGGTCTGCCGCGCGCAATCGAGACTGCGGCCATCGTGCTGGAAGGCCGGGAACGCCCCCGCGCGATGGCGGAGGAGGGTCTTGAAGAGCTGAAAAGCGGCTGGCTCGTCGCCGACAGCCGGGAGGAACTCGCCGCCAGGCTCGCCTTCTGCTTCGACGCCGCCGGCGCGGATGGCGCGCGCTTCCTGCCCGATGGAGAGAGTTTCGTTGAAGCCCAGAAGCGCATCACCAGCGCGATGGAACGGCTGATCCGGGAGACCTTGTGGAAAACTGCGCTCATCGTGGCGCATGAAGGGGTTAACCGTATCATTCTCGGCTGGGCGACGGGCGGCGGCCTAAGGACCATCGGCGCTTTCGAGCAGGACCTTGGTTGCATCAACGTGATCGACCTCGACGTAATTGCGGGCGACCTGACCGGAAATCTCGTCATCGAACGGGCGATCCTGAAGTCGGTCAACCTGACGCCCTATGACTTTGTAAAAGCGGGCCTTCAACGAACGAGCCTTGAACACCTCTTTGACGTCGATTTTGGCCGCGGACGCCCGTCCGGCGGCTGGGCGAAGAATGAAGGTAGCTCGCGCTAGCAACCAGAACGCGAATCGGGACGGCGGGAGTTTCGGCAATCTGGCCCAAGGGCGTCAGGCTCCGCATCGTCGTGCTGCGTATTCCTGGTCCTGCCGCCCCGCCATTTTCCAGCCACCTGCAGGACCGCGAAGTGGACTGTTTCGGGTTGATCCCTTTCCGGCTTGGTGTCGCCTTCCGGCCCTATGCCGGGCGCGGCTCAAGCGTTAAGAACTGGTTTTGGGGTGTGGTCAGCCAGTTTCAGGGGATCCGTCATGAGCAGCTATGGGGTGAAACGCGGGAACAAGGCGCCCGGCGAGTTTGGCATCTCGGATATGGCGGGCTTTGGCCTCGCAAGCGCCGCCGGGATCGTCGCGGCGCTAGTGACGGACTATCAGCAAAAGGGCGAGGCCTCTGCGCTTTACACCATCAATCGCTGGGTGGTGACCGGCGGCGAGATTCTTGGCTTTGGCCAGGTGCCGTTGTGGGTCGTCGTGGTCGGCCTCATAGGGATCGGCGCGGGCTCGACATTTTATTTTCAGCCCATCACGCGGCAGGGCGCCTTCGCTCAGGGATTCGGCTTGCTGGCGGTTCTGATGACGGCAGTCCCGGCCGACCTTGCGAGCGGATTGCGCTCGACCGGCGCGGCATTGCCCGATCTCGAGCCCGTCGTTCTTGAACGGGAAGCAAGGGTTGAGGACGGCATCATGACCGCCAATTTTGCTCCCGCCACATCAGCGGCGGCAGCTTCTGACAATGCTCGGGTCATCGAAATTCAGGACCGGCAGGCCGCACGCTATGTCGTGGAGCTTCGCGTGGAGTTTCCGAACGGCGCGCCGGACGACATTGACCAGATGATCAAGAAAGGAACGCTGCGCGGGCGGCTCCATAATTCGGATACCGGCGAGACCTTTAACCTCTTCCGGAACGCCGGCGGCAACCTGATGATGCGAGGCGACACGCTCATTATCCGCGCGGGCGTGCCAGCGCGCTCGGCGACGGCCAAACTCTGGGTGCGAATCGAATGCGAGGGATATTCGATTGAGGAAGTGTCGAACGACGCTTCGCTTGATGACGCGCTCAACTGGCCCATCACCATGCGGCCTTCAACGACGCCGCTCTTTATCCAGCGCCTTGGCAAATCCTATTGGTTCTGATTTTTCGTCGCCGTTAACGCTAACGGCGGTGGTGCGGTTCCTGCTTGGCCGGCCTTAGCGTTCCCGTCGCGGAACGATGAGAGGGCAACGGGTGCCGTTTTTCCAGTCGTCCACCGCGAAAGCGAGAAAAGAACGCGAGGCAGAGGACGAGGCGGCTTTGGCGCGGCTTGTCCGCATGCGCGCCGACGAGCGGATCAGCGATCTGAAATCGAAGAAAGACGCGAGCCGTGCGCGCACCATCGGTCCCGAGCAACGACGCTGGGCCCGCACGCCGGTCTATAAAGTTGCGACCGCGATTGTCGATACGGGCGCCGAACTGACCTGCCGGATCGTCGATGTCAGCTTCGGCGGCATGCGCGTAGAATTTCTTGACGAAAGCGAGCGGCCGGCTGAGTTCGGATTAACTGTGCCGACGCTTAGATTTGTAGGGATCGTGCAAAGCGCCTGGTCGAAAGGCGCGCAAAATGGCGTTGAAGTCGTTCGCTGGCGCGAAAGCATCTGATTTTTACGGCGCATTGGTCGCAAATTCTCGCCTAATTGAGGCGATGCCTTAAAGCGGGAATAAACCCGCCCGCATTCATGATGCGCGGCGATAATGCAGCTCCGCTTAAACAGGATCGCACCGTCATGCTTAACACCGACCGTGTCGCCATTCCGGGCCCGATCGAAGTTCGCCTCAAGCGCTCGGCGAGTTTCGTCGATAATGTGATGGACTTCGCGCGCGAGGACCTCATCGGCTTCAAGCGTCCGCTTGCGGCGACGTTCGCGTTCACAGCGCCAATAGTCATGGCTTTCGCCTACTACGCAGGCGGGATCGAACATACGCTCAAAATCGGCCTAAGCTACCTCGTCGTGACGGGCATCGGACTTTACCTCGTGGGAAGTCGCGCCTGGCCAGACCTCGTCGCCGAATTTGAGGAGAAATCAGTCGAAAAACGACGGGCCGCCGCCGATCTGAAATGCGGTTTTGGTGAGTCCTCGTTTCTCAATCTCGCCCGGGCGCCGCATTATTTCGAGCACGAGAACGGCGTCATCGTCCTCGCCGACGCCGGCGACTTCAAGACGCTGTTTTTTACGATTGATCGCGATGCGCGCGACGATCGCTGGAACGCCTATGTCAACGGCGATCTTGATCGGCGGGTCTGGCGCTGGCTGCGCCTGCCTGTCTCCCGCGACATCGTGAAGTTCACCACGGAGGCCTCGAAACTCGCGCGCACCGCGCCCGACCCGACGCGGATCCGCTCGGTCGATGCGTGGGAGGCGGTGAACCTGTCGCTTGGCGAGCCGATGGACGGGGCCGTCATCCATCGCCCCTTTGACGAGCTTGTCGATATGGTGTCGCGCCTTTGCTAGGGCGTCGCGGCCCTGCTAAACGGGGCCGATGACGACCCTCATCGACGCCAGAACTCCGGCGCGGCACCCGGAAAAGCAGAGCCGTCCGGACACCCCGCTTCTCCGGAAGCCGGACTGGATAAGGGTGCGCGCGCCCTCATCGGCCGGCTACGCCGAAACGCGCGAAATCGTGCGCTCGCGTGGCCTTCACACGGTTTGCGAGGAAGCTTCCTGCCCGAATATCGGCGAGTGCTGGTCGAAGAAGCACGCGACGATGATGATCATGGGCGACACCTGCACGCGCGCCTGCTCGTTCTGCAACGTCAGGACAGGCCTGCCGGGGCCCCTCGACGACGACGAGCCTTTGAAAGTTGCAAGCGCGGTCAAGGCGATGGGTCTATCCCATGTCGTGATCACCTCCGTTGATCGTGACGATCTCGATGACGGCGGCGCGGCGCATTTCGCGGCCGTTGTCCGCGCTGTTCGCGCTGCGAATACGGAGACGACGATCGAGATCCTGACGCCCGACTTCCTGCGAAAAGACGGGGCGGAAGACGTGGTAATTGATGCTAAGCCAGACGTCTTCAACCACAATCTTGAAACGACGCCGCGGCTCTATCTTTCGGTCCGTCCGGGGGCGCGCTATTTCCAGTCGCTGCGCCTGCTCCAGAAGGTCAAGGAACGCGACCCATCGATTTTCACAAAATCCGGACTGATGGTCGGTCTTGGGGAAACGCGCGAGGAAGTGATGCAGGTGATGGACGACATGCGCGTCGCCGGCGTCGATTTCATCACGATCGGGCAGTACCTCCAGCCGACGCGCAAGCACGCCGCTGTCGAACGCTTCGTTGCTCCCGATGAATTTGCGTCCTACGAATCGATTGCACGGGCGAAAGGCTTCCTGATGGTTTCCGCCTCGCCGCTGACCCGGTCGTCTCATCACGCGGGCGAAGACTTCGCGCGGCTCAAAGCGGCGCGCGCCATGCGAGCCCCTTCCGCTTGACCGCGCGACGCACGACGACAGAAGTTCCCTACACGGCGGCGGAGATGTTCGCGCTCGTCGCCGACCTGGAACGCTATCCTGAGTTTATTCCCTGGTGTGTCGCGCTGCGCGTCGTCGAGCGAGGCGAGGGAGGACTGCTTGCAGACATGGTCGTCGCATACAGGGTTTTCCGCGAACGATTTAGGAGCCGCGTAACTCTAGATCGACCGACCGGTCGCATTCGCGCCGAATATGTCGATGGCCCGTTCCGGACGCTGAAGAATGAATGGACTTTCACCGACCTTCCCAGGGGCGGTTCAACGATCGATTTCTTGATCGATTTCGAGTTCCGCAGTTTTCTCCTGCAGGCGACCGCGCAGACGGTGTTCGACAAGGCGTTCGCGAAAATGGCGGAGGCGTTCGTCGCGCGCGCGAAGTCAATTTACGGCGTGCGGTCGCTAGAGGCCGTTCAGCAGCAGTCCTAGCGCCGTTTCGGTCGCCCTGAGGCGTACGAGATTTCGATCAGCGTCCGCGAAGACTCGCCGTTCGGTCCGGACGGGCGCATCTTTGATTGCAAGTCCGAACCAGACGAGACCCACGGGCTTTCTGTCGCTGCCGCCCGAGGGCCCGGCGACGCCGGTGACAGATACGGCAATATCGGCGCGCGACCGGGTAAGGGCGCCCATCGCCATCGCACGCGCGACGGGACCGCTGACGGCGCCGTAAAGGGCGATCAGGGCAGGCGACACTCCGAGCATCTCGGTCTTTGCGTCGTTCGAATAGGTTACAAATCCGCGATCGAGAACGGCGGACGCGCCTGGCACATCGGTGATCGCCGCCGCGACCATGCCGCCGGTGCAGGATTCGGCTGCGGCGATCATCACGCCCTCCGCGCCCGCCTTATCAACGATGCGTTGCGCGAGATCCCAGATGCGATGGGGTTGCGTCATTTCCTAGGAGGTCTCAGTTCGCGCGCGAGGTCGGCGTCGGCGAGCAGGCGGCGCGCTTCTGACTCCCGATCAACCTCAACGAGAATTCGACGCCTTACGGGGCCGATAGCCCCGCTGAGCGCGCTCATATGCACATCAGCGATGACATAATGGATCCTCGCGTCTTGCAGAAGCGCCTCGATATACGAGATCAGCGCAAGGTCGTCGGTGCGGACAAGTTCCTTCATGAGTCGTCCGCTGGCAGTCTGACAGTGGCCGTCGCCATCGCCGCGATGCCCTCGCGTCTGCCAGTGAAGCCGAGTTGTTCGGTCGTCGTGGCTTTGACGCTCACCCGGTCGGCCGAAACGCCGACAATTTCAGCGAGGGTTTCCCGCATCGCCGCGCGGTGCGGGCCGATCTTTGGCGCTTCACAAATGAGCGTAATGTCGCAATGAACGACGGCGCCGCCGCGTTCAAGAACGAGGTCGCGCGCCTTTTCCAGGAAAATGCGGGACGGGGCGCCCCGCCATCGGTTGTCCGAAGGGGGAAAATGGTCGCCGATGTCGCCGGCGCCGATCGCGCCGAGGATTGCGTCGGTGAGGGCGTGCATGCCGACGTCGGCGTCGGAATGGCCCTTCAGCTTCTTCATGTGCGGCNNGGCGACACCGCACAGGATGACGGCGCTTCCGTCTTCAAACTCATGCACGTCGAAACCATGTCCCGTACGAAATTCCGCCATCGCCTTCTTCCGCCCAATGAGTATCTCGGCCATGCCGAAATCCTCCGCTTGCGTGATCTTCATATTGTCGGGGGAGCCGAAGACCAGGCTGACCTTCATACCGGCGCGCTCCGCGACAGCGGCGTCGTCGGTCAGCGTTTCGCCAGCCGCGGCCCGGTGAGCGGCGAGTATGGCGTCGAAACGGAAGCCCTGGGGCGTCTGCGCGCGCCAGAGCCCATCGCGCGGGACGGTAGTGTCGATCGCTGGATGCGGCGCGCCGTCCGCCTTCTTGATGGTGTCGAAGACGGGAAGAGCGGCGATCGCGCCGCCGGTCTCTCGCGCCGAAGCAATAACCCGGCCTATTGTCGCTGCGTCGATGAACGGCCGCGCGGCGTCGTGGATGAGCACAATTTCGGGCGGATTGGAGGCGAGACTTTCAAGCCCTAGTCGGACGGAATCCTGCCGTTCGCGTCCCCCATTGACCGGTGCAAGCAAGCGCCTGTGGTCGCTGAGATTGGCCACTGCTTGCGCATAAAGATCATGGTCGTCGGCGTGAATGATGACCCGGACGTGCGAGACGCCGGGATGATCCAGAAACGCCTTCACAGCCCGCGCAAGGACGCTTTCGCCGGCGAGATCACGATATTGTTTCGGCCCGGCGGATCCGGCCCGAACGCCGCGCCCGGCTGCAACGATGACTGCGGCGACCGGTCCGGTCATGGATTAGCGCTTTTCCAATGCGTTAGGGCTTCTCATGGCTCGGTTTCGCGGTTAGCGGAAGCCCCGATGATGAGGATCGGCCCCATAACGCTTTCAAATCCGGTCGCGGTGGCGCCGATGTCGGGTGTATCGGACCTGCCGTTCAGGCGGGTTTGCGCCTCGTTCGGAGCGGGGCTCGTGGTGTCGGAAATGGTCGCCAGCGCCGAATTGGTAAAGTCGCGGCCCGACGTTTTACGGCGCGCTGAGGGCGATGCCTCAATCAAGCCCTTCGTTATCCAGCTTGCCGGCCGCGAAGAGCGCTGGATGGCGGAAGGCGCTCGGCTGGCCGAGGCGGCGGGCGCGGACGTTATCGATATCAATATGGGTTGTCCGTCACGGCAGGTAACTGGAAAGGCCTGCGGCTCGGCGCTGATGCGCGAGCCTGACCTTGCGGCCCGCCTTATTGCGGCGACCGTCGAGGCGACGTCGAAACCTGTCTCCTTGAAAATGCGCCTTGGCTGGGACCGCGATTGCCTCAACGCCCCGGAGCTTGCGCGACGGGCTGAAACCGCTGGCGTGAAGCTCATTACGGTCCATGGGCGAACACGAAACCAGTTCTACAAGGGCGCAGCGGATTGGGCGGCGGTTCGCGCAACCAAGGACGCTGTTTCGATCCCGGTGATCGTAAACGGCGACATTGAAACGCTCCACGACGCGCGCCGTGCGTTGGCGCAATCGGGCGCCGACGGCGTGATGATTGGTCGGGCGGCGGTTGGGCGGCCCTGGCTCGCCGGGGCCGTAGCCTTGGCCTTAAAGACAGGCGCGGCCGAGATAGAGCCGCCGCATGTCGATAAACGCGCGCGCGCCGCAATCGATCATTATCGGGATATCATTGCGCATTATGGTCCGGACCTTGGGGTTCGGGTCGCGCGGAAACACCTTGCCGCCTATGCCAACTCTGAAATGGGCCCCTCCCTGGACCCCAAAGCTTTGGACCTCAAAGGGCGGCTGTGCCGATCGACGGATGTTTCTGAGATCCTGGCGTTGCTCGAGCGTCTCTATGCTTTGGCGGCGCACTCGAGATTTTCCGCGGCCGCCTAGGCCGCTGAGGCATTAGGGCAACATTTCTGTTGATTTCCAGCAACAATTGTAACAATATCACCCGGTCAGCGGGGCCGGGGGGCCTTCGACCGCTGTCTGGGGTCAATCTCGGGTCCGTCTGGCGGACCTGAAGCCGGGTCGCGAGGGCGCAATAAGCAGCGTGCCGGACAAGCCGAAGGACGTGCCGCTGCGCACGCTCGCCGCTCCCGCTGGTCCCTTCCGGCGCGCGCGTGCCTTCCTGCCGGGCTGGGCCATGTCAAACACGGTGGCGGCCGGGGCGCTCGCGGGGGCGGCGCTGGTTGCGTTTGCTACAGCCTGGTTTTTGCTGTCGCCAGCCGTCGAACGCGCGGACCGGTCTTTCCTGATTGCTTTGATCGTCGGGAATGTCGTCATCGCGGCCGCGTTTGCGACGTTGATCGGCGCGCGACTTTGGCACGTCTGGAGCAACCGCCGGAACCAGCTTGCGGGATCGGCGACGCATTTAAAGTTGGTGTTGCTGTTCTCAGCGCTGGCGGTGGTCCCGGCGATTATCGCGTTTGTCTTTGCGTTTACGATCCTTCGATCGAGCCTCAACGATGTATTCGGCGAGCGCATCGAACGATATCAGAACACCGCCCGCGATCTCGCCAACGGCCTCATCGAATACAAGAAAAGCGAACTTGAGCTGATGCTCAACCAGATCGCGTTCGACATTCGTCGCAACGAGGAACTTGGACTTGGGCTCGAAGGGACGCCGATTGGCTTTCGAGAGTACCTCTTTACGCAGGCGTTGATCCGACGACTCGACGCTCTTTATGTGCTCGACGGTGAAGGGCGTGTTCTGGTGCGGGCGGAAGTGAAGCCCGGCGGGTACAGATTGCCGTCGCAGGAGACGATGCTCGATCTCAAGGGCAAGCCGCCGGGAGCCGGCAGCTTCGGCGTCAACGATGAACGTCGTTACGAGCGCTTTCGTGTCGTTCTGAAAATTCCCGATTACGGCGGCGGCTATCTGATCGCCTATCAGCCGATGGAGCCGGAGACTGCGCGGCGCCTCACCGCCGTCACCGCCGTCAAGGAAGACTGGGAAGAAGCGAAAGTGGGAAGGGCGCGCGCCGAGCGGGTCTTCCTCGCCGGCTATGTCATCCTCGCCGTCATTATCCTGTTCGCTGCGATCTGGCTCGCGCTTTGGGCGGCGACGCGTATCGTGCAGCCGATCGGGCGGCTGATCGAGATGGCGGGGCGTGTCTCCTCCGGCGACCTCGGATCGCGCGTCGAGGTCTATCGCGAAGACGGCGAAATTGGCGTCCTTGCCAGGTCCATGAACCATATGACTGCGCAGCTGCAGACGCAGCGGGACGATCTCATCGAGACCAACAAGCAATTTGACCGCCGGCGCCTCTTTACCGAAGCGGTGCTGTCCGGCGTTTCCGCCGGCGTCGTCGGCGTGACGCCGGGGGGACGCGTCGCCATTTCAAACCGGTCGGCCGCCGAGTTTTTCGGCAAGGACGCGCCAAGACTTGTTGGTCTGGCGTTTACCGACATTCTGCCGGAAGCGAGCGAACTCTTCGACGCAGCCGCGAACCCGCCCTTCGCCGAGGTTTCGGACCAGATCACGGTCGAGCGCGATGGGCGGATTCGCACGCTCAGCGTCCGGATTGTCAGCGCCGAGATCGACGGCGCGCGCAGCTATGTCGTCACGTTCGACGATATTTCAGAGCTGATCAGCGCGCAGCGTTCCGCCGCCTGGGGCGATGTTGCGCGCCGCATCGCGCATGAAATCAAGAATCCCTTGACCCCGATCCAGCTTTCCGCCGAGCGCCTTCGTCGGAAGTATATCAACGAAATCAATACCGCGCCGGAGATATTCGACCGCTGCACGGAAACAATTATCCGACATGTCGGCGACATTGGCCGGATGGTCGATGAATTTTCTTCGTTCGCCCGCATGCCGAAGCCGGTCATCGCCGCTGAAGACATGCGCGAAATCGTCCGCAGCGCTGTCTTCCCGCAGAAAGTGATGTTCCCGGAAATTGACATTTCGGTCGAGACGCCCGCTGCGCCGGTAATTGTACGCTGCGACGCGCGGATGATCGCCCAGGCGATGGGAAATCTCATCAAAAATGCTGGGGAATCCATAGGCGCGCGCATCGCCGCAGGCGATGCGACGCCGGGACGGGTTCGCGTCGTTCTGAAAAAGGCCGGCGACGCCGCGACGCTCTCGATCGCCGATAACGGCGTCGGGCTGCCGAAAGCGGAACGTCATCGACTGACCGAGCCTTACATGACGACCCGCGCCAAGGGCACCGGCCTTGGGCTCGCAATCGTGCGCAAGGTGATCGAGGATCACGGCGGACAACTGAAATTCGACGACTGCGCCGAGCTGGGGGCGAACGGGGCCGTCGTTACTTTCGTGCTGCCGCTTGATGCAGCGCGGACGGAAAACGTGGCTGCTACGGCGGCCGAATAGGGGCGTTGAGTAGGGAAGGAACGATATGAGCGTCGATATTCTGGTCGTCGATGACGAGGCTGACATTCGCGACCTCGTCTCCGGTATTCTCGAAGATGAGGGGTTCAATCCGCGTACGGCGGCGAATTCGGATGCGGTCGCCAAGGCGATGCGCGAACGGACTCCATCGCTCGTGATCCTTGACGTATGGCTGCAGAATTCAGCGAAAGACGGCATTGAGATCCTTGAGGACCTGAAGAAAATTCATTCAGACCTGCCGGTCATCATTATATCCGGGCACGGCACCATCGAAACCGCGGTCGCGGCGATCAAGAAGGGCGCATACGACTTTGTCGAGAAGCCGTTCAACGCAGACCGGCTCGTGCTCGCCGTCAATCGGGCGCTGGATGCGGCCAAGTTGAAACGCGAAAACATCGAGCTGCGTGAACGCGGTCCGGACTGGGGGCTGATCGGAAGCTCGGCGGCAATCAATAACCTTCGCGGCGTCATTGATCGTGTCGCGGATTCACGTTCTCGCGTGCTGATTTCAGGGCCGGCAGGATCAGGAAAGGAAGTGATCGCGCGCCTTCTTCACGCGAAGTCAACGCGCGCCGACAGGCCCTTCATCGTGGTCAGCGCCGCGACGATCGCTCCCGAGAAAATGGAGGAAGAGCTTTTTGGCGTCGAGGGAGAGGGCGGAAAGCCGAAAGCGATCGGCCTTCTCGAGCGCGCGCATGGCGGCACGCTGATGTTTGATGAAGTCGGCGACATGCCGCTGGAAACGCAGAACAAGATACTGCGCGTCCTTGTCGATCAGCGCTTCAAACGGGTCGGCGGCGATGCGCCTGTCAGCGTCGATGTCCGGATCGTGTCATCGACCTCGCGAGACCTGCTTGCAGACGCGGCGAATGGGCGCTTCCGCGAAGACCTTTTCCACCGTCTCAATGTCGTCCCGGTCGCCGCCCCGTCGCTTTCCGAGCGACGTGACGACATCCCTGCGTTGTCAGCCTACTTCATAGATCGCATCGCCCGCAGCGCAGGCTTTCCGAAACGAGCGATGTCAGCGGAGGCTCTGGCGGCGCTCCAAGCCTATCACTGGCCGGGAAACGTCCGGCAGCTGCGAAACGTCATCGAGCGAACGCTGCTCCTGATGGGTCGCGACGCCAACCTTGAGATCGCCTGCGAACATTTGCCAGCAGAGATCATTGACGCGGGCCTGTCGATTCCCGCTGGCGAGGGTCTCGAACAGATCATCGCGCTGCCCTTGCGCGAAGCGCGAGAGCGATTTGAACGCGAATACCTCATTGCGCAGATCAATCGATTCGGCGGCAACATCTCGCGCACCGCCGCCTTCATCGGCATGGAGCGATCGGCGCTTCACCGGAAGCTGAAGGCGCTCGGCGTCGGTGGCGCGCCCCGGGCGGAAAGCGCGTGAGGCGTAAGATTTCCTCCGACTCTTCTTAGGAACACCGGATGCGAATCATCATCTGCGGCGCGGGCCGCGTCGGCGTCGGCATCGCGCGGCGGCTCGCCGCCGAGAACAACGCCGTCACCATCATCGACCAGTCGAAGGAATTGGTCCGTTCAGTGACGGAGCGTCTCGACGTGCGCGGAATCGTCGGGAACGGGGCTTATCCGGACGTGCTCGCGGAGGCAGGCGCGCGCGAAGCAGACATGGTGATTGCGGTCACGTATTCCGATGAAGTCAACATGATTGCTTGTCAGATCGCGCACACGCTATTCAACGTGCCGACAAAAATCGCGCGCATACGGGCCAGCGGCTATTTGGACCCTCGCTACTCGGACCTTTTCGGGCGCGAACATATGCCGATCGACGTCATAATTTCGCCCGAGCGCGAAGTCTCCGAAGCGATCATGCAGCGCATGGCGACGCCAGGCGCCTTCGAAACGAAGGCGTTCGTCGAAGGCAAGGTGCTTGCGGTAGGCGTGAAGCTGAAGGACGATTGTCCTATCCTCAACTCCCCCTTACGCCAGGTCGCGGAGCTGTTTCCCGATCTCAAGATCACCATAGTCGCGATCAATCGCGACGGGCGTATCTGGCGCGTCCACGCCGACGACCAGCTTTATGCGGGCGACGCGATCTATTTCATCGCCGACCGAAATGATGTCGCGCGCGCGCTCGACATCATGGGACAGGCGGAGCGTCAGGCGCGGCGCGTCATCATCGTCGGCGGCGGCAATATCGGCCTTTATGTCGCGACCGGCCTTGAAAAAATTGGCGCGACGAAGATCCGGCTGATCGAGCGTGATCGCGCACGCGCTGAGAAAATCGCTGAGGATTTGGAACGCACAATAGTGTTGCAGGGCGATGGGCTGGATCGCGCGCTGCTGCGCGAGGCGGGCGTCGAGGCGGCGGAGACCGTCGTTGCTGTGACCAATAACGATCAGGTCAATATCCTTGCCTGCGTTGTGGCCAAGCGCGAGGGCGCTCGACACGCGATGGCTCTCATCAATGAGCAAGACTACGGACCGATTTCTGAGGCGGTCGGCGTTGATCGTTTTGTCGATCCGCGCTCCACGACAATTTCAACGATACTCCAGCATATCCGCCGCGGCCGCATAAAGGGCGTATTTTCGCTCTATGACGGCGAGGCTGAGCTCATCGACGCTATCGCGCTTGAAACCTCGCCGCTCGTCAACAAGCCATTGTCGGAGGCCGAACTTCCCGATGGCGTCATGATCGGAGCCATTTTCCGCAACGGGCAGGTTTCGATGCCAAAGTCCGATACCGTCATCAAGCCGGGGGACCGTGTGGTGCTGATGGCGCTCAAGGACTATGTGAAAGATGTCGAACAGATGTTCCGCGTCAGCATCGACTATTTCTAGAGGAGCTCATGCCCCGCATCGCCTATGTCAACGGCGCCTACACGCCGATCGAGGAAGCCAGGATTCATATCGAGGATCGCGGGTATCAGTTCGCGGACGGCATTTACGAGGTCGTGCTGCGCGTCGGCGGCCGGTATTGGGACCTCGACGGTCATCTGAAGCGCTGGGCCCGTTCGCTCCGCGAACTCGAGATCCGCGCGCCGATGAGCGAGGCCGCGCTGCGCATTATCATCGACAAACTGATCGAGAAGAACCGGCTAGGCGATTGCGCCGTTTACATGCAGGCGACTCGCGGCGTCGCGGCGCGCAACCACCCCTTTCCGCCCGCGGACACCGAGCCCTCGCTGGTCATGACCGCCAGACCAATCAACCTTGAGAAGCTCGACGCAAAAGCGGCGAAAGGGATTTCCGTCATTACCGCGCCAGACATTCGCTGGGGCCGAGTTGATATCAAAACCGTGGGACTTCTTCCTAATTGCCTCGCCAAGGAAGCGGCGGCGCGCGCAGGCGCGGCCGAGGCCTGGCTCGTCAAGGAGGGAAAAGTGACGGAAGGCTCGTCCTCGAATGCGTGGATCGTTGATGAGCAAGGCCAGCTAATCACCCATCCCTTAGGGGCGGAAATCCTCGGCGGCATCACGCGCCAGACCGCTATCGCATGCGCCGAGAGCCTTCAAATGAAGGTCGTCGAACGGGCCTTTTCCGTCGAGGAGGCGCTTGGCGCGCGCGAGGCTTTCATCACCTCGGCGATGAACCTTGTGACGCCGGTTGTCTCCATTGACGGGCGGCGTATTGGCGAGGGCGCGCCAGGTCCCGTCGCCGCTCGCCTGCGAGCGGCCTATGTGGAGCGGTGCGCCGCGGTCTGAGCCGCGTCAAAGTCCGAAGCGCCGCGCTGGCGTCGCTTCGACATTTAGGATTGTGACGGTCCGCTGACTTTCCTGTGTCAGTTCCTAAAAGCATTCGTGACGCGCAAATGAAATTCGGCATTTAGGCTGCGCTGCATGCTTCAAAAGGTGGAAACTTTCGCCAAACCCTCAGTAACCCACGGCGATTGTGGAATCCATCCGGGGGCGGACTTAAGTGGTTCGGGGCGCGCGCTTTCGCCAACTGGGCGAAATTTGGTCGGCCGCTTTCTGGCAGCGGCGCACGTGGTTCACGCTTTTTATCGGGGCGTTTTGCTGGCTAGGTGCAGCGACGCTTGTTGGTGCGATGGTATCCGCGGGGCCCGCACGATCGGCCGGAACCCCGTTTGCGCCGCTTGGGATCGCTGACCGGATAGTGTTGACGCCGGGCGCCGATCCGGCTCGCGAGATGGCTATCGCTTACAGGACATCTCCGGATCAGCAGGTTAGCGAGGCGCAACTGGCGCGCGCCATCGATGGACCAGCGCTTGTGGATTTGGCGATAAGCATTGAAGGCCGGTCGCCTCCTCGAGAGATCAACAGCGCGAACGGGCCGGCCCTTTATCACCGAATCGATCTTTCAGGGCTCGACCCGGACACTGTCTATGCTTATCGCCTTAAGGGATCGGCGGGTTGGGGCGAGTGGCTTCAGTTCAGGACGGCGTCGGCCTCACCAGCGCCGTTCCGCTTTCTTTATCTCGGAGATGTGCAGAATGGCATTCTGTCCGAGGGTTCGCGCGTCATCCGCCAGGCCCTCGGCGCGCACGGCGGGATCGCGCTCGTTCTTCACGCAGGCGACATGGTCGATCAGCGCGGCAGGTTGGACCGCGACGACGAATGGGGTGAGTGGAACGCGGCGGCCGGGTACCATTACGCCGTCATTCCGCAGATACCGGCCGCGGGAAATCACGAGTACGACAATCTTCTTCTGCCGCAAGGCGATTCCCGGCGCCGTCTCAGCGCGTATTGGCCGGCCCAATTCGCCCTGCCGTCAAACGGGGCGACTTCGGCAGGTCAGACAACGTATTTTGTCGATTATCAAGGTGTGCGATTCATCGTTCTTGACGGCACCTCGGCGACTGACCTTGGAACGCTTGATGCCCAAACACGCTGGCTCGACCGAACGCTCGCGGACAGCAAGGCGTCGTGGAACGTCGTTCTGATGCACCAGCCTTTGTTCAGCTGCGGACGTCCGACAGATTCCGAAAGCCTGAAAGCTGCGTGGAAGCCGGTTTTCGAAAGGCGTAAAGTCGATCTTGTGCTGCAGGGGCACGACCACTGCTACAGCCGCACTGTCGGCGACGCCCCGAAAGTAACCGGCGTGGAATTGGCCGGACCTGTTTACATGGTCTCAGTCGCCGGCGCGAAGATGTACGCGCTCAACGACCGGACTGTGGAGAATTCCAGCCGAGCCGCCGAAGCGACGCAGCTTTACCAGATAGTTGATGTAACGCAGGACCGCCTGAGAGTGCAGGTCTTCACCGCCTCCGGCCGCCTTTATGACAGCTTCGACCTCGAACGCATCGCTGGCGGCCTCAACGTCCTCATAGAGGGTGAAGAAACGAAAATTGCGCAGCGTCTTTGTGAGAACGGCATCAGCGCCGACGGGGTGGCCTGCCGCCTGAAGACAAAGAAAGTTGCTTTCGGCCTCTAGGCGATCCTTTTCCGGGCCAAGGGAAACAGCCTTCGTAAGGCGTCTACAACCGGGTTGCCTCGGGGCGATTCTCGGGCGATAGTGATTGCTGCAATGCAATAATCTCGCGCCAAGAGGGTTCCGGACGGTTATGAGCGACAAAAAACAGAACCTCCAGGACGTGTTCTTGAACCACGTTCGCAAGGACAAGGTTCCGGTGACGATTTTCCTCGTGAATGGCGTGAAATTGCAGGGCGTCGTCACCTGGTTTGACAATTTCTGCGTCCTCCTGAAGCGGGAAGGGCAGGTGCAACTCGTTTACAAACACGCAATTTCAACGGTAATGCCGTCGCAGCCGGTGAATTTGTGGGACGGCGAGGAAAGCGAATAGGTCCCTTTGGACTTCGAAAATAATATCGAACGCGCCGTCGGTATGGGCGCGGCTGTTGTCATCCATGTCGATTTCGCGCGGGACGAGCGGCGGCGCACCCCTGCTGCGCGCCTTGATGAAGCGTGCGGACTGGCGGAAGCGATCGACCTGAAGGTTGTGCACCGAGAGGTGATGCCGCTCGCGGCGCCAAAGCCCGCGACCCTAATCGGTTCGGGCAAAGTGGCGGCGATCAACGCGCTCATCGACCAGATGGAACCGCGGCCGGGGCTCGTTATCGTCGATGCGAGCCTGTCGCCGATACAGCATCGCAATCTGGAAAAGGCGTGGGGCGCCAAGGTGCTGGACCGCACCGCCCTAATCCTTGAAATCTTCGGTGCGCGCGCCCGCACCGCCGAAGGCAGGCTTCAGGTCGATCTGGCGCACCTGACATATCAGAAATCTCGTCTCGTTCGCTCTTGGACGCACCTTGAACGCCAGCGCGGCGGGCGCGGGTTTCTGGGCGGGCCTGGTGAACGGCAGATTGAAAGCGACCGGCGCGCAATTGAAAACGAAATCGACCGCCTGAAGGCGCGGCTAGAAGAGGTGCGCCGCACCCGTAATCTCCAGCGGGCGAAGCGTCGGAAGGCGCCTCATCCTGTCGTGGCGCTCGTCGGCTACACCAACGCCGGGAAGTCGACGCTGTTCAACCGGCTGACAAGGTCGGAGGTTGTCGCTCGCGACCAGCTCTTCGCAACGCTAGACCCCACAATGCGTGCGGTCGATCTCGCCTCCGGCCAACGGATCATCCTGTCAGACACCGTTGGATTTATCTCCGATCTGCCGACGCAACTCGTTGCCGCGTTCCGGGCGACGCTTGAAGAAGTGCTCGAAGCGGATCTGATCCTGCATGTTCGGGATTCCGCGCACGAGGATTCGGACTCGCAGCGCGACGACGTAATTGACGTTCTCGGCGCGCTCGGCGTCACGTCAGAATCCGAGACGCCGGTGATCGAGGTGATGAACAAGATCGACCTTCTCGGCGACGATGATCGCTACAGCCTGGCAAGCTTCGTGCAGGCTGGCCGGGAACTTGCGGCGATGACCGTTGAAGACCCGGTCCGCGCCGGCGTTTCGGCGGTCACTGGAGAGGGCGTCAGCGAGTTGCTGGCGCTGATGGATGACATCCTGACCTCTGACCGCAAGTCTTACGTCATTCGCGTCGCCGCTGCGGACGGCGCCGCTCGCGCCTATTTGCACGCAAATGGGGACTTCATTTCCGCGCTTGACGACGGCGAGGCGGTCACCATCCGTGTTCGCTTGACCGACAAGGCTATCGGGCAGTTTCAGAAGCTCCATCCTGCCGCCGCGATTGACGCGCAGCAGCAGCGAGGGCGCCTGACCGCATGAGGCCCGACCCGTTCCGCGTGGCTGCGGTGATCGCAAAGATCGCAGCGTCGGAGATAGCGCCCCATTTCGGCAAGCTCGAGAAAGAGGCGGTTCGTCAGAAATCGAGCGCGACAGATCTGGTAACGCGCGTCGATGAAGCGGCAGAAACGGCGCTTCGCCAGGCGCTCGGCGCGCTTGCGCCGGGTACGGGGTTCATCGGCGAGGAAGCCGCCGCCGCCAATCCCGCGATGGTCGCCGCCGTGTCGGGTCCGGGACGCTTCTGGATTGTCGATCCGCTCGATGGCACGCGCAATTTCGTCAACGGCGTTGCGGAGTTCGGCACGATCGTCGCCTACATCGAGGACGGGCGAACGCTGATGGGCTTCATCCATGCGGTTCCCGATAACGCCTGCGCGATCGCCGTGGCGGGCGAGGGGGTCTCCTGGAATGGCTCAAAGCCGAAGACGGCGCCGCGAACGGCCGATCCGCCAGAGGGCCTGCGTTCGACGGGCTGGCTCAAGCATGAATGGCGCGACCGGCTGTCGCTGGCGCTTCGCCGCAACGTCGCCTCCCGTCCCGGCCACTGTTCCGCCTATGCCTATCTGAAACTGATGACGGGGGAGGCGGACTTCAAGCTTTCGAGCCGCATCCATCCTTGGGATCATGCGGCGGGCGCGCTTATCCTTGAAGAACTCGGCGGTCGGGCGGCGTTTCTTGCCAGCGGCGATCCATATGAGCCCCAGGACTCGATCGATGCGCCGCTGCTTGCGACCGCGCCGGGGCGCGACTGGGACGATATTGCAAGGCGTCTGCTCGACTGATGTTCGGCGTTGAATAATTGGGCGCTGCCGACAAGAGTGGACAAAGCGCCGGATCTGGGGCGATCACGGGCGCCCAGCCGGAGACGGACAGGGAACAAATTCATGGCTGACGCGTTCGCGGGCAAACTCTGCGTTGTCACCGGCGCTGCTTCCGGCATCGGCCGGGCAGTCGCCGTCCAGCTCGCTCGCCGCGGCGCCGCGTTGGCGCTCTCCGACATCAACGAGGCGGGTCTTGAAGAAACTCGAGCGCTGGTCTCTCGGGTTCCATCCAATCGAATTCGCATCGACCGCCTTGATGTCGCCGACGCGGCGGCGATCGAGCGCTACGCTACGAGCGTTAAGGAAAGTCTGGGCGATGCCGATTACATATTCAATATCGCCGGTCTGACGCGCGTCGGGCGATTTGAAGAGACGCCGCTGTCATCGGTCGAAAAAATCTTCGACGTCAATTTCTGGGGCGTCGTGCGGATGACGAAAGCGTTCCTGCCGCAGCTCATTTCGACAAAGGGCGGGATCGTCAACATCTCCAGCCTCTTTGGCTTCATCGGCTATCCCGGACAGGCGCACTACTGCGCCTCAAAATTCGCCGTTCGGGGGTTTTCCGAAACAATCGCCGCCGAACTCGCTGACAGGGGCGTACGCGTCACTTCAGTACACCCTGGCGGCGTCGATACCGCGATCGCGAGCAGCGCTGTTGTCGATGCGCTGCCGCCGGGGACGGAGAGTAAAAGTGAACTCGATGCGCGTTTCAAGAAGGCTGCGATCACCAGCGCTGACCGCGCCGCCGAAATTATTCTTGATGGCGCGGCGCGCGGGCGCCGCCGTGTCGTCGTCGGCCGCGATGCGAAGCTTGTTTCCTTCGTGCAGAGATTGTTCCCGGAAAGTTATCCCGCGAAGCTGAAGCCTCTGCTGCCGAAGCAGGTCACTTAGCCGTTGCGCGTATGGCTCCCGCCTGAATCTTGGCTGGCGGAAGAGCGTTCCATCTCTTTCGCTTCGACCCAAAGCGCCTCCATCTCCTCAAGAGATGCGGCGCCGAGGCGATCGCCCAGGCTCTCCTCGATGTGCTTGAAGCGGCGTCGGAATTTTTCGTTGGCGCGGCGAAGTGCGGCTTCGGGGTCGATGTCGAGATGGCGCGACAGATTGGCCATAACGAACAGCAGATCGCCGAACTCGTCCTCGATCGCGTTGCGATCGCCGCCCTCGACGACCGCGACGAGTTCCTCTGCCTCTTCGGCGATCTTTTCGAGAACCTCGCGCGGCCTCGTCCAGTCGAAGCCGACGCGCGCGGCGCGCTTCTGCAGCTTCACGGCTCTCGTGAGACCGGGGAGGCCTAAAGGAACGTCGTCGAGAAGACCCTTCGCGCCCCTTGCGGCGCGCTCGGCCGCCTTTTGCGCTTCCCATGCCGCCGTCTGCTCGCCCGAATTACGCGCCTCGGCGCCGCCGAATACGTGCGGATGGCGCCGTCGCATCTTCTCCGTAATGGCGTTGGCCACATCCTCAAATCCGAAAGCCCCGGCTTCCTCCGCCATACGGGCGTGAAAGACTGTCTGAAACAGGAGGTCCCCGAGTTCGTCCTTGAGGGCGCCGAGGTCGCCGCGCTCGATCGCGTCCGCGACTTCATAAGCTTCCTCAACCGTGTACGGAGCGATCGAGCGAAAGTTCTGCTCGAGGTCCCACGGGCAACCTGATCCGGGCGTCCGCAACGCCGCCATCAGGCCCAGAAGCTCAGTCATCGCGTCCTTCGCCGTCATCGGCGCAACTCCTTCGGGCGGCGACTTTCCGCCGCCGCAGAGGCCTCCTATGGCGAAATCGGGCGCAATTCGCCAGCGGCGGGAGCATTGTCGCCAATCGACAAGGATGGGCGCGCCGCGTCTGGCCTGCCCCGGTCGGTGCGGTTAATAGAACTTGCCTGATTCCTTCCCCCGGCCGCCAGGGAGTTTCCTATGCCGATCGCAGAAAGCAAATACATCTGGAGCAACGGCGATCTCGTTCCCTGGAACGACGCCAAGGTCCATGTGATGAGCCATGCTTTGCATTATGCGACGGCGGTCTTCGAGGGCATGCGCGCCTACGAAACGAAACATCGCGGGACGGTGATCTTTCGCAATTTTGATCACATCAAGCGGCTCGTCTACTCCGCGCGCGTCTATCGACTGCCTCTTCAATATACGATCGAGGAATTGATGGAGGCGTGCAAGACCCTCATTCGCGAGAATGGTCAAAAGGCGTGCTACATCCGCCCGTTGGTTTTTCTCGGCTACGGCGAGATGGGCATTTCTGCGCCCTATCCCAAATCCGAGACGATGATCGCCGCGTTCCCTTGGGGCGCTTATCTGGGCGAGGAGGGGATGAAGTCGGGCGTTGACGCCTGCATTTCAAGCTGGCGTCGCCTTGCGCCCGACACCATGCCGGCGGGCGTCAAGGCGGCCGGCAACTATCTGTCGAGCCGTCTCATCGCCCTTGAGGCGCGAGAGCGCGGCTTTGCCGAAGGCATCGGCCTCACCGCTGACGGCCTGGTCAGCGAGGGCGCGGGGCAGAACCTCTTCGTCGTCATGAACGGCAAGCTCGTGACGCCGCCGGGCGCGTCGTCGATCCTGATGGGCATCACGCGCGATTCAATCATCACCCTCGCGAAGTCGCGCGGCATTGAGGTGGTCGAGCAACCGATCGCGCGCGAGGCTCTCTACGCAGCCGACGAAATGTTTTTCTGCGGCACGGCGGCCGAAGTGACGCCAGTTCGCAGCGTGGACAAGCTTCCTATCGGCACAAACAATCGTCCGGTGACAGCGGAGATCCAACAGGCGTTCTTTGGGCTCTTCAACGGCGACACGCGTGACGAATGGGGTTGGCTCGATCCGGTCGCATAAGCAAAGGGCTGGGCGGCGACGATCATCATAGGCGAGGGGCCGATGCGGCGAGTAATACTGGTGACCGGGGCTGTGGCCGTAATCGCAGCGGCCGCCGCAGCGGCGTGGCTTTGGACGCCCGCGCCCGGCGCATTTGACGTCGCCGCGGCGCGCGATGCTGCCAAAGACTATGACGTGCGCATCATCCGGGACCGCTGGGGCGTGCCGCATATATATGGCGCCCGGGACGCCGACGTCGCCTTTGGCCTTGGCTATGCCCATGCCGAGGACGATTGGAAGACATTCGAGGAGGTCATACTTTTTTCGCGCGGCGTCCTTGCACAGACGAAAGGCAAGGAGGCGGCGGTCACCGATTATCTAGTAGCAGCGCTTGGCGCCAATGAGGCGATAGCGCGCGACTATAAAGAAAAATTGTCACTGGAAACGCGATCCGTTCTGAACGGCTACGCGGCCGGACTCAATCTTTACTGCGCTGAAGAGCCGAGGCGCTGTTCGCCGGGCGTTGCGCCGGTCAGGCCGGAAGACATCGTTGCGGGTTTTGCGGCGCGAACCCCTTTTTTTTACGGCCTCGAGGAAAATCTCGCGACGCTCTTTGAAGGCGATGAGGAAAAATCGGCCGCACTTGAATGGACCCGCAGCGCGTTTCTTCGCGTCGGCGATGGTGTTGAACTCGGCTCCAACGCGATGGCGGTCGCGCCGCGCAGGTCATCAGACGGCGCAACGCGCCTGATGGTCAATTCGCATCAGCCATTTACCGGACCCGTCGCCTGGTACGAGGCGCGGCTGAAATCCGAGGAGGGGCTCGATATCATCGGCGGCGTCTTTCCGGGAGCGCCCGTCATTTTGCATGGCGCGACGCCCAATCTTGGCTGGGCGTTCACTGTCAACAAGCCCGATCTTGTCGACATATATGAGCTTGAAACGGACGCTCCAAAAAACCCGCGCCGGTACAAATTTGACGGGGCGTGGAAAGATTTCGAGCGAAGCGACGCACGGTTTCGCGTGAAGCTCTGGGGCCCGTTCAGCCTGCCGGTTACCCGGCCAATCTACCGGTCAGTGCACGGTCCCGCGTTTGAAACGCCCTCCGGCTGGCGCGCCGTGGCCTTCGCGGGTGACGGTGAAATCCGCGCGGTGGAGCAGTGGCGGCTGATGAACAAGGCGACAAGCTACGACGGTTGGCGCGAGGCGATGGCCATGCAGGCGATCCCGTCTTTCAACGTCCTATTCGCCGATAAGGACGGCCGCATCGCATATTTCTACAACATGGCGGCGCCAGACCGTAGCGCGGACTGGGATTGGTCGAAGCCGGCGTCGGGCGAGCGGGCCGACCTCGTCTGGAAAGGCGTGTTGCCGTTCGGCTCGGCGCCGTCCGTTGTTGATCCGCAGTCAGGCTACGTCGTTAACGCCAATAATGAGCCCTGGAAGGCGTCAAGCGCCGAGGACAGCCCGAAGGAAGAGGATTTTCCTGCGCATATCGGCGTACGAGCGCGATCCACCAACAGGGGTTTGCGCGAACAGGAGCTGTTCGGCGCCGATGAAAGCATCAGTGCGGACGAGTTCATCGCCTACAAGATGGATGACGCTTACTCGAAGGCATCAAACCTCCGTAACCTGATAAATGACGTGTTGGCGGATAAGGCGATCGGCGCGGACGAGTCGCTGGCGCAGGGCATGCAGCTTCTTGCCCGGTGGGATGGGCGAACGAACCGCGAAAATACCGAGGCGGCTCTTGCTGTGACCTTCGGGCGCTATGCGCTGGGAATCCTGCTGGACGGAGAAAATGCGCCTCACCCTGAGGCGGGTGAGGCGCTGGCGAAAGCGATCGCGGACCTTACCGCCGGCCATGGCCGCATTGACCCGCCATGGGGCGAGGTCAGCCGTCTCGTTCGCGGCGAGGTCAGCCTGCCGCTCGACGGCGCCCCGGATACGCTGCGGGCGATTTACTCGGTCGCAGACCTTTCCAAAGGCCCAGGCGAAGCGATCGCCGGCGACACCTATGTGATGCTGGTCGAATGGCCGAAGGGCGCGCAGCAGCGCATTCGCACGATCCACCAGTTTGGAAGCGCCACGCTTGACGACGCGTCGCCGCATTACGCCGATCAAGCGCCGCTCTTCGCGGCGGAAGAATTCAAGGAGCCGGCGCTGGCGCTCGATGCGCTATTGCGCGAGGCGACACGGGATTATCGGCCCGGCAGGTAAGCCTTCTTGCGCGCCCTCTCGGCAAGGCCAAAATCGCACAATTTATATTGTCGAAAATTGCGTAAAGTTCCGATCCTCCTGATAAGGCAAAAATGATTGAACTCTTTGGACACCCGTTCTCGTCCTATACGTGGAAAGCATTGATCGCCTTACGCGAACTCGGCGTTCCTTTTGAGTTTCGAATCATCAACGCCGACCATCCGGACAACGCCGAACGGCTCAGGTCGATTTCGCCAATGGGCAAGTTTCCGGCGCTGATCGACGCTGGCGTCGCGATTTTCGAAGCGACGATCATCATCGAGTATTTGGAGCAGATCTTCCCCGGTCGCGCCGGTCTCATTCCGTCTGACCCGAGCCTGGCGCTGGAAGTTCGCATGCTTGACCGGTTCTTTGACAATTACGTTATGACCCCGATGCAGCAGATCGTCGCCGACTTCATCCGCGCGCCGGCATTTCGCGATCCGCAAACCGTCGCCCACGCGAATGAAATGCTGGATCGCGCCTACGCCTGGCTTGATGGTCGGCTCTCGCGCTCGGAATTTGTCTGCGGGCGGGCGTTCACGCTGGCTGACTGCGCGGCGGCCCCGGCGCTTTTCTATAGCGACTGGGTGCGCGAAATCGGCGCGGAATTCGCCTCGCTACGAGCCTATCGGGGTAGAATGGTCGCACGCCCGTCCGTTACCCAATGTATTGAGGAAGCGCGGCCCTTCCGCAGTTTTTTCCCGCCTGGCGCGCCCGACCGCGACTGAGCGCTTCAAGTTTCCCCGAAACGGCGGCGCTTTGGCTGCGCTTCGCGCATGGCGATAGCGATTGCTTCGATCTTGCGAGCATTAGTAATGGAATCATAGGCGGCATCATATCGTTTGCCGAGATTTTCGGCGGCGAGCAGAAGATCCGTATTCGCTGAGAATTGGGCGATCCGGGCGCGCGACACTTCATCTTTCAGCGCCATGTACCGCAGACGGATGGTTGCGTCGTCGGCGTCGTGCGCGACGCCCAGAACGTCATAGGCGTTGGCCGAGATCACGCCGACCACATCCTCGTGGCGCTTGCCGCGCGGCGCTTCCGCCCGGTCGAATTCAAGCACTTCGACTTCCATGATGGCGCGCTTAGAAACAACCTTGACCTCGCCCTCATCCGTTTCGATGGGCAGAAAATCCCGGTCGTCGTTCAGGAGATCTGACAAGCGTTGATTGTAGGCCAGGAATACGTAGCCCTCAGTAAGCATGTCGTTGAAACCGACAAGGCGTACCTTGCAGCGGGTTCGGCTGATCGCTTGTTTTCCCTGGGTCGCCATAACGGGCGGCCTTTCATCGCAATTCCCAAGGAGAATTTACAGGGCCGTCCGTTAACGGATGGATAACCTCAAAATTCGACGCTTAAGCCGTCATAACCGGGTTCAACGCCCGGCGGCAGCATCGCGCGCAGCGTCTGGTAGTCCATCGTGTTATGCAGATTAGTGAGAATAGCCCTCTCCGGCTTGACGCGTTCGATCCACGCCAGCGTCCGCTCGAGATGAGCGTGCGTTCCATGCGCCGTCATTTGCAATGCATCGACAATCCAGATTTTCAGTCCTTCAAGGATAGCGAAACTGTCGGCTGGCAATTCAGCGACGTCGCTTGAATATGCGAGCGCGCCGATACGATAGCCGAATGAATCTACCGGCCCGTGACGTTGTCTGAAAGCGGTCGCCTCGATCTCACCGCCCGGTCCGGCGAGCGAAAACGGTTTTCCGCATGGCAGCAAGGCGCGCTCCTCGAGGATCGCTGGATACCAGCTTCCAGGCGCCTGCTCAAAACAGTAACGAAACCGCTGAACGACTTCGCCCGCGACGTCGCGATCGAGATAGACCGGAACACGTTTGCGCGCGCGAATGGCGAACGCGCGAAGGTCGTCTAGTCCGTGAGTCTGATCAGCGTGGTCGTGGGTGATGAGCACGGAATCGACGTGCTCGACGCGAGCAGACAGCAGTTGCGCGCGCATATCCGGCGATGTGTCAATCAGGACCGAGGTGACAGCGGCGCGATCGGCGAAGCCGCCCGCGGCGCTGCGTTCGACAAGAAGCGAACACCGAAGACGCCGGTTCCTCGGCTCGTATGGATCGCATGTGCCCCAATCGCCGGCGCCGTCCGGGCCACCAAGCCGGGGGACGCCGCCGGAAGAGCCGCAGCCGAGCACGATGGCGCGATGCTGAGGCGTCATGAGGAAACGTCTTCCACGGCCGCGCGCGTGAAAAGCCGGAAAAAATTCTCCGTCGTTAGTCTTTTGACTTCCGCCAAGGAGAGCCCCAGAATCTCCGAAAGCTTTGTTGCAACCTCGATGATATGAGCGGGCTCGCAGCGGCGGCCCCGAAAGGGCGCGGGAGCGAGATAAGGGCAATCCGTCTCAACGATGATCCGCGCATGCGGCATCTTCGCCGCCACCGCGCAAACCTCGACGGCGTTTCTGAAAGTAATGATGCCGGAAAAAGAAATGTATCCCCCCATCTCCATCACCGCTTCGGCAAGCTTAAGGCCGCTCGTGTAGCAATGAAGGAGCGGCACGAAGCGCTCTTTCGCCATCGCCCGCGTTAGCATTCGTGCGGTCAGGTCGTCGGCCTCCCGGGTGTGGATGATCAACGGCAGCCCGGTTTCCTGCGAAGCCTCGATATGGGCGGCGAATACGCGTTCCTGATCAGGCGCAGGCGAATAACCATAGTGAAAATCGAGGCCGCATTCGCCGATGCCGATGACTTTGCGGTCCGTCGATAGATCAATCAGGGTCCGCGAGGTCAGGTCAGGATGATCTTCGGCATAGTGCGGATGCGCGCCAACGGAGCGCCAGATCGCCGGGTGCCGGTCCGCAATGGCGCGAATTTTCTCGGTCGAACTAATGCGGTCGGAGATGGTAAGCATCGCGAACACGCCTGCTTCCCTCGCGCGCGCGATCACCTCTTCGACGTCGCCGTCGAACTTCTCGTGATGCAAATTGACGTGACTGTCGATGAGCAATTCGGTCACGCAATGCGCGGTGCGGAGGCGACGGCGCGGGCGGCCGCGAGCACAATCTGAAACCGGTCGAGATTGACCGCGTCGCCGCGCAGGAAGAGCGTCGAAATGGCCTCTCGAAGGGCCACAACATCTGCTGCGCTTGCGTCAGCCCGTATCGCGGCGGCGCGCGCGGCGCCGTCGATCCGCCGGAGCAGCAATTCCTGGAAAATCGGCCAGACGCCGTCGGCGGATTTTGGCGAAAGGCGCTGCGCGACGCCCGCAGCGTCCCGAGCCGCAATGAAATCGTTTACGGCGTCGATCGCCTCTGCGCCTTCCCCCAGCGCAAGCTTCAGCGCAAATCCGGGCCGCCCTTCAGCGGCAAGCGCTATTTTCATCGCGTCTTGGCCATGCGCGGCCCCTTCCCGCTCAAGGAACGCAGCGACCGCTTCTGCCGGATAGGGGCGAAGCGCCAGACGTCGGCAGCGCGAACGAATGGTTGCGAGAAGTCGCCCGGGCGCCGCGCTCAGGATGAAAATCGCCGTTTTCGCAGGTGGCTCTTCCAGCGCTTTCAAGAGCGCATTGGCGGAGTTCCGGTTTAGGTCGTCTGCTGTATCGACGATCACCACACGCCACGCACCGAGCGATGGCGTCAAACTCAGGAAGTCGATTAAGCCGCGCGAGGTTTCGACCGCAATTTCAGCGGCATGACGTTCTTTCTTTTCATCATAGAGCCGCTCCGCGACAAAAAGATCCGGATGGGCGCGAGCGGCGACCAGCGCTGAGGAGCGCGCATCGGCCGGCGGCGTCATCGAGGTCCCGCTCTCATGCAAGAGCGCGCGCGCCAACCGATAGGCAAGGGTCGCCTTGCCGACGCCTTCTGGCCCCGTGATCAGCCAGCCATTGGCGAGCGCGCCCTGCGCCAGCGCGCGACAGAGCTGCGCTTCCAGATCGGGCGCGGAAAGGAAATCGGTCCGCCTGTGCGGCGGCGTCACATCGAAAGTTTCGGTCACGGACGGCATTGAAGCGCGGCATCCACAGCCTTGGCAACAGCGCGGGCCACGCTTTCTTCATCGGGGGTCGCATCGATGACGCGGCATCGGAGGGGATTTGCCTGCGCGATCTCAAGGAAGGCGCCCCGAACCTTCGACTGGTAGTCTTCGCCCTTGGCTTCGAACCTTGATTCCGCGCCCCGGCGCTTTGCGGCCCGCGCAAGGCCGACAGCAGCGGGAAGGTCGAGAATAATCGTAATGTCAGGGTCGTCGTCGCCCACGACCGCCTTGTGAAGCGCGGCCACGCGGGCTTTACCGAGTCCGCCCGCAACGCCCTGATAGGCCATCGTCGAGTCGGCGAAGCGATCGGTCACGACTGTCTTTCCAGCGGCGAGCGCCGGGCGGATCAGCTTGTCGAGATGTTCGGCGCGCGCGGCGTACATCAACAGCGCTTCGGCCATTGGCGACCACCGGTCGGAGGGGCCGTTCAGGAGGAGTTGACGCAGTGTTTCCGCGCCTTCGCCGCCGCCCCCGGGCTCTCGCGTGAGGATAACTTCATGTCCCCGGGCGCGCAGGTGGTCGGCGAGCCTCCTTAACTGGGTGGACTTGCCGGAGCCGTCGGCGCCTTCGACACTGATGAACACACCTCGGCGCGCGGACGACATCGCCCGCCTATTCCGGCGCCGGTTCTTGCGTCCTCGCCGGCGGCTTGCCAAGGAGCATTTTCGCCGCCAGTCCGATGCGGCCAAGGGGTCCGACAGACTTCACGGCCTTCCCTGCGTAAAGCGGGAACTCGCGCGCCTCGCCCTGCCCCGCAGAAATCCGCAGGACGCCAATTTGCTGTCCCTCGTCAATCGGCGCCTCGACCGGTCCCTCGTAGATGATTTTCGCGGAAATCGACGCTGCGTCGGCTCGCGAAATAATCATCGAAATCGGCTCTCCCGTAACAAGCGGCACGGACGGGGCCGCGCCCGCGAAAACAAGCGCATCGCCCGCAATCGCGCCCTGCTCATAAAGCGTGCGCTTCGAGAAATCATTGAAGGCGATTCGCATGAGGCGCTCAGTTTCCGCGGCGCGTTCCTTCTCTGAAGTGAGGCCGTTGACGACGATGATGCGCCGCTGACCGTCAATTTCAGCCGAGCCGACCAGGCCGTAGCCCGCCGCTTCGGTGTGGCCGGTCTTTAGGCCGTCCGCGCCCTTGAAGGAATAGAGCAGCGGATTGCGATTGGGCTGGCGGATCTTCTCCCAGGTGAAGTCCTTCTTCGCATAGAACGCATAGTACTCCGGGAAATCCTTGATGATCTTGCGGGCGAGCAGCGCGAGATCGCGCGTCGACATCTTATGATTGTCATCGGGCCAGCCGGTCGAGTTGGCGAAGGTCGAATTGTTGAGGCCCCATTCGCGCGCCTTTTTCGTCATCAGCTCCGCAAAGGCTTCCTCGCTGCCGGCGACGCCCTCGGCGATGACGACGCAGGCGTCATTGCCCGACTGCACGATGACGCCGTTAAGGAGATCGGCAAGAGGAATCTTGGTATCGACGCGGGTCCACATCTTGGACCCTTCCATGCGCCAGGCCTTCTCCGACACCGGAAATTCGTCGGTCAGTTTCAGCTGACCCGTCTTCAGCCGCTCGAACACGATAGCCGCAGTCATCAGCTTCGACATCGACGACGGCGGAACTGGGCGATCCGCGTCCTTTTCAAACAGCACCGCTCCCGTCTCGTAGTCCATGATGATGGCGTGCGGCGCCTTGGTCGTCACGTCAGCGGCCGCGGCGCCAGCGATGGCCATGGCGGCCGCGAACAATGCGGCTATTGCTGCTAGTATACGCATCGACTTTCCTGCTCCGGCTTTCTCATTCACCTGCGCCGCGAAGAATCCTCGCGCCGCCGAATCCGGCGGCCTGCGCACGAGACAGCGACGCGGCGGCGAGCGCCTCGCTGAGGTAAGGGCCTAGGCGCAGGCTCTGCACCGTGCGGTCGCCCCTGTCTTTTGAATGAAGTTCGATCGGGCCTTCGCCCGGCACATAGAGGCGCATTTTCGCAAGTTTCGAAACGTCGTCGACTTGCGCCAACTCGACCCAGAGATCGGTTGTCGATAGGGGCGCAGCCCCAGCTGTGCGGGCGATCAGGGCGCCAAGCGGATCGCTGGCCGCCGCGGCCGGTGTCGCCGACTCTGCCTTACGCCTGACGCCGGCAAAAGCGCGTCCCGCGTCGCGCGGCAGCGGGGCCAACTCGGCGAGGTTCGCCTCGGCGATATAGCGGACACGCACTTTCGCCGTACCCTGCGCGGTGAATCCAAGCGCATCGGCCGCTGCGTGCGACAGGTCGATAACCCGGTCGCGGGCGAAGGGGCCGCGATCGTTGACGCGCGCCCGGATCACGCGGCCGTTCTCAAGATTCTCCACCTCGACAATGGTCGGCATCGGCAGCGTGCGGTGCGCGGCCGATATGCGGCGCTTGTCGAAGATCTCGCCATTGGCGGTCAGCTTGCCGTGGAAAGCGTCACCATACCACGACGCAATGCCGATTTCCTCGTGGTTGGGATCCGCCTTCGGCGTGTAGCGCCGCCCGTCGATCTCATAGGGCGCGCCGATCTTGTAATGGGGATTGGCCTTGACCGGCGCGCCGATCGTCTTCGGCGCGTCGGGCAATTTCGTCGTCGAGCAGGCGGCAAGAAGCGCCAGGGCCCCCGCCCCGACGACCGAGCGAAGCAACCGCGGCCAGGAATTGATGCGACTCATGCCCCATGGCTATGCGGGCTTTCGCCTGCTTTCGCAACGGATTCGCGGCGGTTTCCGACAAGCTGCCTTGCCATTTGGAAAGCCGCCCCTATGGTCCGGCCCTCTCCCGGATGGGTGGCCGAGCGGTTGAAGGCACCGGTCTTGAAAACCGGCAGGCTCGCAAGGGTCTCGTGGGTTCGAATCCCACCCCATCCGCCAACCGTCGCGCCCCCCTCACCCGAAGACGAAATCGTCCGCGTTGAGATTGGCGAGGGTGACGCTGGCGAGGGTGAGCGTGGCGCCGCCGCCGAAATTAATAACGACATTGGCGCCCGACTGGGTCGCCGCCGCGATCACTTCGGCGAAGCTGTCGAACGCCGCGCCGAAGCCGGTCAGATTGATGACGTCGCCAAGGCCCGCCCCGGCCGCCATGTCCTGGATTCGATCCGCGCCGCCGCCCGCCTCGAACACGAAGCGGTCATTGCCGGCGCCGCCGGTCAGCGTGTCGTCGCCCGCCTGACCCCACAGCGTGTCATTGCCGCCGCCGCCGAGTACGGCGTCATTCCCGCCAGACCCGCGCAGATTGTTGTTCGATGCCGAGCCCTCGAGGCTGTCGTTGAAATTCGAGCCTTCGACGATCTCGATGTCGGCCCGGATATTGTCGCCCGCCGCATCGCCCGTGTGCAGCGCCGGGTTCCAGAGCGCGACCCTCACGGCCGCGGCCGACGTCGCATACGAAACAGTATCGAACCCATCCCCGCCGCCGAAGTCATCGGCGCCCGCGCCGCCGATAAGGGTGTCGTTGCCGAAGCCGCCCAGGATGAGATCGTTCCCGGCGCCGCCGCGCAGATTGTTATCCGACGAATTGCCCTGGATATTGTCGTTGAACGCCGAGCCTTCGACGACTTCCACCTGGAAGTTGATGATGTCGCCGGCCGCATCGCCGGTGTTGGTCCCGGGGCTCCACAAGGCGACGCGCACCGCGCCCGCGGCGTCGCGATAGGTCGCGACGTCGAACCCGTCGCCGCCATTGATGGAATCGCCCCCCGCCCCGCCGGTCAGCACGTCGTCGCCGAACCCGCCGAGCAGCGTGTCGTTGCCGGCGCCGCCGCGCAGTTCATTCGCGCCGCTGTTGCCTTGCAGGAAATCGGCAAAGTTCGAGCCGATGATCCCTTCAACATCGGCCCGTAACGTGTCGCCCGCCGCATCGCCGGTATTCGACCCCGGGGTGACGAGGTTGACGGTCACGCCCGACGACGCCGTCCCATAACTCGCAAGGTCAAACCCGGCGCCGCCGAAAATGTCGTCGCCGCCCGCGCCGCCAATGATCAGATCGTCGCCGTTCTGACCGATCAGCGTGTCCGCGCCAAAGCCGCCGGAAAGCAAGTCGGCGCCATCGCCGCCGCGAAGCTCGTTGCTCGACCCGTTTCCTTCAAGCGTGTCGCTATAGTTGGAACCTTCGACGATCTCGATGCCGTCATAAGTGTCGCCGGCTGCGCTATTGGTGTTCAGCGCCGGATTCCACAATGCGACCCGAACAGGAGCGAACGAGGGCGCGTATAGAGCGATATCTTTGCCGCCGCCGCCAATCAGCAAGTCCGCCCCCTCGCCGCCTGACAAGGTGTCATTGCCGTCCGACCCTTCTAGGGTATCGGCATGGTCGCCGCCGCTCAGGCTGTCGTTGTTCGCGCCGCCCGCCAGACTGTCCGCGCCTTCCCCGCCGGAAAGAAAGTTGTCTGCGCTGCTGCCGATCAATGTGTCGTCGCCAAAACTTCCGCTTACGGCTTCAAAACCAGAAATGGCGTCGCCCGCAGTTCCGGCGCCTCCGACGAGATTTGTCGCCAAATTGACAAAAATGGCGCCAATCGCCTGATTATAGTTCAAAAAATCGTATCCCTCGCCGCCGTCGAGCAGATCGGCGCCGAAACCGCCATCGATGAAATCGTCGCCGACGCCCCCGAACAGTTGATCGCTGTCATCGAGCAATAGGCTGCCGAAAAGCGTATCGTCGCCCTCTCCGCCGTAAATCGTGTCGGAACCGTTGCCGCCGCCGAGAAAATCGGCGCCCCCGCGTCCCTCAATCGAGTCGTCGCCGTCCCAACCGAACAGCACATTCCCAAAATCGGAATTGTCGCCCAACAATGTGTCGTTGAAGAGCGTCCCATCGACGTCATTGAAGCCAATCAGCGTGTCGCCTTGCGCGATATCGAATTCACCGGTCCCCGCGAGCAGGTCTATGCGGACGCCGCCGGTTGCATCGATATACCGGAGGTAATTGATCCCGCCTTGTCCATCGAGATAGTCGGCGCCGGCGCCGCCCAAGATGACATCATCGCCGCCGCCGCCGAAAATCGTGTCGTCGCCGCCATTCCCTAATAGCAGGTCGCGCCCGCCGACGACGCCAAAACTGTTCGACGCGTCGTCGCCGAAAATCAGCTCGCCATAGGCCGAACCTTCAATCGTGTCTCTGCCCCCATAGGTGACCCCTGCCGTCGTCACCAAGGTATCGCCAACAAGGATGATTTGCGTCGTCGTCAGCCCGGATATGTCGATGCCGTTGAAATCGAACCGATCGCCGCCGGCGATGAGCTCCCCGCCGTTCACAAAAGCGGCGTCGCCGATGAAATAGTAGACGCCAGGCGTATTATCGACGAGCGCCGGCGGCCTGAAATAATCGCCCAGGATAAAGGGATCGCGGTTGTTTCCGACGCCGGATGTGATCGTATGGAAATCGCCGATTACCATCCAGGCGGCGATGCGGAAGTTGTCACCATCCGCGATCGACGAACCGCCGTTCAGATTCTGATAGTCGCCGACAATAATCGAGCGGCCAGTGAGCGCGGCGGCGGCGTCGAAGTCATCTGAGCCGCTGATCCGGCTGTCACCTTCGATTCCATCGCCGAAAATTACGAGGTCAATCGACGGGTCGGCGACCGAGAGATCGAAGGTGTCGCCGCCCGAGAGCAGCGCGCTCCAGAATCGCTCGTTCTGAACTACAGGCGAACCAGCGCCGATACCAATGGCGTTTGCCGACAAGCTCGGCAGCCCGGAAATGGAAATTTCGGGCGCTAAAGGATTGTCATTACCAAGATCGAATTGAACCGAGGTGACAACGCCTCCCGAAGGCAATCCGAAGAGCGACGTCAAGCCGTTTCCAGTGAAATCCCAATCACCGACCGCTGAAATAAAGGAATATGTCGTGTCCGTCGTTGCGCCATCTTCGACAATAAAAACGGTTGTTCCGACGTTCGACATATCGAAATCGGCGGCGAGATAGGTAAAGCTGATGGCGGCCAACGGTAACCCCTTATCTTCGCGACAAGCCGCCCGGGCTCGCGATCGCGACGCGTCGCCATTAGCCTACGGAAAAATCCCCCTTTCAACAAGGAATAAAGACAAGGCTTTATTAGGCTTTTGTCTTCGACAAATTTTGAGTTAAGGCGGCGGATGCCCGGGAATTCAATCTCCGCTCACAGGGAAATCCTATTCCGCCAACGCCGCCTTCGTCGCCTCGGCGAAAATCTTCAGCCCCTCATCGAGATGCGCGTCCGAAATCGTCAGCGGCACGAGGCAGCGCAAACATTGCGCGTAGGCCCCGGCGGTTGTCATGATGAGGCCGCGGTCGCGGGCTTCGGTTTGAATCTTGGCGGCGAGATCGCCATTCGGCTTCATCGCGTCGCCGTCCTTCACGCACTCGACCGCGATCATGCCGCCGATCTGGCGCACGTCGCCGAAATGTCCCTTGGCGACGCCGTTCGCGAGGCTGCGCCAGCTTGCGGCGACGCGCTCGCCGATCGCATGCGCGCGATTGAGGAGGCCTTCTTCCTCGAAAACATCGAGCACCGCGAGCGCGGCGGCGCAGGCGACCGGATTGCCGCCATAGGTCGAGCCCATGCCGCCGGTCGCGATCTTGTCCATCAATTCGGCTTTGCCGATCAGCGCGGAGAGCGGCAGGCCGGCCGCGATCGACTTCGCGACGCAGATCATGTCGGGCTCGACGCCGGCGTGTTCGAACGCGAACATCTTGCCGGTGCGGCCCATGCCGGACTGGATCTCATCGGCGATGAGCAACATGCCGTGCTGGTCGGCGAGCTTGCGCAAGGCTTGCAGGAATTCATGCGGCGCCGGATTGAAGCCGCCCTCGCCCTGCACCGGCTCGACGATGATCGCCGCGACTTCCTCCGCCGGGATCGCTGTTTTGAAGATATGGTCGAGACACGCCATGCAGGTGCGCACGGAGACGCCGTGATAGTCGTCCGGGTACGGCGCATGGAAGATCGCCGGGACGAGCGGGCCGAAGCCTTGCTTGTAGGGTTTCGACTTGCCAGTCAGCGTCGTCGCGAGGAGCGTGCGGCCGTGGAAAGCGCCCTCGAATGCGATGACGCCCGGGCGCCCGGTGATGCGGCGCGCGAATTTGACGGAATTCTCAACCGCCTCCGCGCCGGAATTGAAAAGCGCGGTCTTTTTCTTCGCCGGGCCGGGGGCAAGGCGGTTCAGGCGCTCGGCGAGTTCGACATAGACCTCGTACTGGGCGATGCCGAAGCTCGTGTGGATAAAATTGTCCGCTTGCCGCTTGATCGCCTCCACAACCTTTGGATGGCGGTGGCCGACATTCAGAACGCCAATGCCGCCGATGAAATCTATGTAACGCTTGCCCTCGACATCCCACAGCTCGGCGTTTTGCGCCTTGGCCACATAAACCCCTGATTTCGATGGCAAACCGGCGGGCAGCGCCTCGTCGCGGCGGGCTTTTAGGGCGGCATTTGAAGTGAATTCGTTCTTTCCGTGGGTCATGGCGCGAACCGACTTTTTCGAGGATTTCCGGGGGTTTGGCGGGCCCTTAGCACGTTCTCGCGCGGATTGGCAGCTTTCGCGCCCCCGCCCCGCCCCTTGCCAGATTCCCCTTAATGGTGTGTACTGATGAAGTCGCGTTACAGCGTAGGCGTACCAATCAGGCGACCTTAGCTGGCCGTTTCCTCCAAGCGGGGGGTGAAGGACCGGCATTCTCGTCCAACGGAGAGCCCAAGTGACCGACGAGACCATTGCGAAGACGATCCTCAAATTCGTGCGCCAGCTCGACGGCGGCGAGACGGAGGAGCACGTCCTCGAAGCCGCCATCGCCCGCCATTGGCTGACCCTTGAAGGCTATCCGACGCCCGCGGGGCTGAAACTGATGGACGAGTTCGTGACGATGGAAAAAGTGACGCGCGCGCGCGCTTGATCAGCGCTTGCGCAATCCTTCGATCGTCCGCCCCGGCGCGATGTCGTTCGCCGAGGTCTTGAGGTCGATCACCGCGGGCTTGCCGCTCGCTTTTGCTTCCGCATAGGTCGCGGCAAAATCCTCCGTGCGCGTCACCGTCGCGCCGAAGGCGCCGAAAGAGCGCGCGTACGCCGCGAAGTCCGGATTGCGCAAATCAGTGCCGGAAACGCGCGCGGGGTATTCGCGCTCCTGATGCATGCGGATCGTGCCGTAGGTCGCGTTGTTCGACACGAGCGTGATGACGTTGAGGCCGTATTGGACGGCGGTCGCCAATTCGTTCGACGCCATCATGAAACAGCCGTCGCCCGCCGCGCAGACGACCTCGCGATGCGGGAACACGGCCTTCGCCGCGAGCGCGGCCGGAAAGCCGTAGCCCATCGCGCCCGAGGTCGGCGCGAGCTGCGTCTTGAACGCTTTGTGGCGGTAGAAGCGGTGGAGCCATGCCGCGTAATTGCCGGCTCCGTTGCACATGATGGCGTCGGCGGGAAGATTTCTGTCGAGCCAGGAGAAAACCTCAGAAAGGTTGACCCCCTCGCCGACTTTCACGGGCTTCGAGAACGCCTCGAATTCCGAATGCGCTTCATAGGCTTGTTGCAGCCAGTTCTCGTCCTGCGTCCATTCTTCCGCCGCGAGCGCGCGCGCCATCGTTTCGGGCGCGGCGTTGATCGCCAGCATCGGCTGGTAGACGCGGCCCAGTTCCTCCGCCCCTGGATGAATGTGGATGAGCGGCTGGCTCGCCAGCGGCGCTTTGAAGAGCTCGTAACCCGAGGTCGTCATCTCGCCGAGGCGCGCACCGAAGGCGATGACAAGGTCCGAGGCTTTGAGGCGATCGACGAGTTTCGGGTTGGGCCCGATGCCAACATCCCCCGCATATTGCGGATGGAGATTGTCGAAGAGATCCTTCGACCGGAAAGAGGCGCCGACCGGCAGGCCCGTCGCCTCGACGAACGCGCGCAAGTCTTCCGTCGCGTCATGCGTCCACCCGCCGCCGCCGACCAAGAGAAACGGGCGCTCCGCCCCGCCGAGCAATTCACGAAAGCGCTCCAAGGCGCGCTCGTCCGGCGCCGCCATCGCGACGGGCGAAGGCGGCAGCGTTTCAGCGTCCGCTTCCTCGGTCAGCATGTCTTCGGGGAGCGCGAGCACGACTGGCCCGCGCCGGCCGTTCTGCGCGTTGGCGAAGGCGCGGTTCACATATTCCCCGGCGCGCGAGGCGACATCGATCTGCGCGGCCCACTTCGCGACCGGCCCGAACATCTGGCGGTAATCGATTTCCTGAAAGGCCTCGCGGTCGAGCATGTCGCGCGCGACCTGGCCGATGAACAGAATCATCGGCGTTGAATCCTGAAAGGCTGTATGAACGCCGACTGATCCTTGCGTCGCGCCGGGCCCGCGCGTCACCATGCAGATGCCCGGCTTGCCGGTCAGCTTGCCATAGGCTTCCGCCATATTCGACGCTGAGGCTTCGTGTCGGCAGACGATAATCTTGATCCGGTCCCGAACGTCGTGCAGCGCATCCAGAACCGCGAGATAGCTTTCGCCCGGAACGCAGAAAACATGGGTGACGCCATTCATGACGAGGGCGTCGACGAGGTGGCGGGCGGCGGTCTGTCGGGTCATGCCCGGCCTTATGCGCCGCCGTCCGCGGCGGGGTCAATCAAGCGTCAGCTGACCGAGCGGCGCGCCGGAAAAGCCCTGGGATTGCGAAGGATCGCCGCCGAAATAAGGGCGATGACGAGGCCAACCGGGAAAATCTCAAGGAACGTCATCGGCATCCTGAAAAGCGGGTTTGCGTATTGTGTTTTCATTTGTTCGAGCTTGGCGATCTCGGCTTCAAGCGCGGCGCCCGCCAGCCCCGCGGCCTTCTTCGCTTCGATTGCCGCGGCGACATATCCATCCATGAAGGTGTAGTCGGTCGCCGCCAGATAGCCTTCCCAGCCGATCACATAAAACACGCCGGCCACAGCCGCGACCATCAAGCCAAGCACGAAGGCAGGACCGAACTTGATGACGCCCCCTTGCCGGTCGCGGTGACCCTTGATCGCGATGAAGATCAGGGACAGCGCGACGATCATGATCGTATAGCCGAGAAATAGGCTGCTGTCGTCGTGATCAGCGCCAAGCAGAAAGCCGATGACCATCGTCGCGATGACGATCGATCCGGCGATGGCGCCATGAATGAGAGCGGTCTTCAGCATTGCAGGTGTCCTTTGATGGATTGAGGAAGCCGTACTGTCCCTCGCGAACGGTCAGGACCGCCATCGCCCAAAGGGGTGACTTCAAGAACTTAGTACGAACGCCTTAGGCATTCAGGGAATGAGAGCGAGGTCCCTTGCCTTTTGGACCGCCTGCGTCCGCCGGACGACCTCCAGCTTTGTGTATAGCCGGGCGACGTGCGTTTTGACCGTGTTGGGAGAAACATCGAGCCGGCGGGCGATTTCCTTGTTGGCGAGCCCCTCCGCGAGAAGCGCCAGGACATCGTATTCCCGGTCCGTGACGCCAAGGCTCTTTAACGCCGCCTCGTTGCGCGCAAACGGCGCTGCGGGCGCCGATCCGGTCAGACGCCGCCCTGCCCAGACGCCCAGCGCCGTAAAGGCGAGGGCGATCAGGACGATATAGATCTCGGTTGCGAAAGCGCGCGTGAAGTGACGGTATTCCAGTTGCTGCAGTGCAAAAGCAGCCGCCGCAAGCGCCGCGCCATAAATCAGGATGGTCCGCCCCATCCGACCATTTTGCGCGGAGCCGCTCCGAAAAAAAAGACCCGGCGGATCCGCCGCCGGGCCAGGAGGGATTCCAGGCCGTCACGCGACGCGATCAAGGATCGCCCCGGCGTCGACGTCCGTTCTCACATCGTCGCGCACGCCGCGAATAAGGTCCACGAACACCGCTTGCGGCCATTCGTTGACGACTTCCCCGGTATCGACATCGACGGCCCGGTAGACGAAGTCGAACGCGCTGGTGCGCGCGATCGACAGTCTCGTGTTGGCGCCGAGCACGCGCGCGACGGCCTCGCGCACCTCGGCAAGACGGTCGGCGGTGCGCGCCTGGGCCTGCTCGGCGCGCGCGACCTGTTCGGCGTTCGACTGCCGGCGGCTCTCCGCCAGCGCCGCCGAGCGCTGTTCCCCTGATTGCTGCGGCCGGGGAGCGAAAGCCGCGTTTGTAAGGCTTCCCACGTCCATCATCACCTGCCCGCCGCCGCCCGCTCAATCGCGCGCGGCGGCTCGCAAGGCCTCCTTACGCAAAGAGCGCGAGGATGGCGTTCGGCGCCGAGTTGGCGATCGACAAGGTCTGGATCGCCAGTTGCTGTTGCACCTGCAAGGCCTGCAGGCGGGAGCTTTCCTTTGCGAGATCGGCATCGACGAGATTGCCGATCGACACTTCCAGCGCCGCCGAAACCCGGTCCAGCAAGCGGTCCTGCAGGGTCAACGCCTGCGATCCGGCGCCGAGCCGTCCTAGCGCCGCCGACAGAGAGTCGATCGCCGTCTGGATGACGCCGATTTCGGTCGTCGCCGCCGCCGCGTCGGCGAGCGGCGTGCCGCTGCTGTCGATATTGACGATTCCGCCGCCGACCGAGAGATCCTGCGCCGCGACGGTGATCGTGTCCGTCCCGTCCGTAGAGGCGACGACGGTCAAATCGGGCGCCGAAGCTGCGATCAAGTTGCGCCCGCCGATGGTTGCGTTATCGACAAGGCGCGTGATCTGGTCGCGCAGCGAAATGAACTGCTCCTGGAGGATCGCCCGGTTCGCGGCAGAGAGGGATGCGTCGGCGGCCTGGCTCGCGACCTGCTTCAACTCGACGAGAATGTCGGAAATCCCCTCGCCCGCGGCGAGCGCGACATCGACCGCCGACGTGCCGACAGAAAGTCCCTGCTGGACTGTCTCGATTGACGCGAGATCGGCGCGCTGGTTCTGCGCGAGGGCGAAGATCGCCGGATTGTCCTTGGCGCTCGACACTTCAAGACCGGTGGAGACGCGGCGCTGCGTCTCGTTAAGGCGGTCCGTGATGCGGGTGAGGTTCTGGAGGGCGACAAGCGCGCCCGGATTCGTATTGACGTTGTTGACCATCGGTCAGGCTCCCTTTCAGGGTTAGAAGCGATTTTTCGCCCCCCGGCCGCCACGTTTGGCGGAACCGGCGCGGTAGACCGAGCAAATCTGTCGCCAGTTGGGAGAATGCTTGCCGCGGTTAATGGAGCCGCTCCGCAGCCTTTTCCTTCGCCATTTCTGAAGTAAGGCTAATCATCTGTAAACGGAGCGCCGAGCCAGAACGGGCAGAATCTGCCGGGCAATTTTTTCAGCGCGGTAGGTTCCGCCCGGTGCGCTGTCTACCGAGTGGGGGGCCGGGCGAGGACGGCGTTTTAAGCCGCGGGGCGCTTTCCGGCGAGCCCGTCCATGATGATGCGATTGACATCAATCAGGGGCTCTATGCTCTCTTTTTTCCGCATGACGTCGCTTGAATAGAGCGACACCCATCGGGCGAGCGAGATAATCAGCGCGCGCGTTTCGGAGGGAAGCTTGTTATGTGCGTCCGCGCAGTCGCTTGCGAGCGCGGTCCATAGCGACCGATTGAGATGAACCGCGTCGATCAGCTGTTTCAAGTCCTCCCGGCCTTCGGCCGCCACCGCCATCAGCTTGCGCGTAGCCTCCGCGAAAGCCTTGTATTCCGCGTCACGCGGCGCGGCGGTCGTTTTTTGGGCGCGGGCGTAAGCGTCATGCGACATGGCTTAGTCTCTCGGTTTCAAAGTCGATGAGCGCGCGGCAGGAATTGAGCGCGCGGTAGTAGGCGCCGTTGGCGACCGCGGCGGAGATCTTGAGGCAGAGGGACAGCGCGCCAGGATCTGTCACGGCGCCGGCGAATTCGGTGATGCGCCGCTCGAACTCCGGAAAGACCGCCGGGCGGGCCGCAGGATCGAGCGCCATCATCATCACGGGCAAATAAACACGCCTGGCGGGGCTCGTCGCCTCTTCGGCTTTCAGGATATCGCGCGCGCGGAGCACATTCGCATGGTTCTCGACGATGAATTCCGCCCGCCTGTCGCCGTTGACGATCACCGCCCCGTTAATCGCGATCTTCTCGCCGGGTTTAAGGGAAAGCTTGAGGCCCATGAAACGTCTCCCGCCCGCGCGGAACTTGGGCCTAGTTTGGTTAAGGAACCGCTAGCGCGCCCTTGACGGCGAACGGGGTGCGGCTCTTGATGCGCGCCGACACAGGACCGACCGACATGCCCCGCAAATTCGACCGCGTTCCAGAACTCAGTCTAAGGGCGTTCACGCACGGATCGCCGCGCGAGCGGCGGGACTTCGTCGACGCGCTGATGGAGGGGTTCCAGTATTTCGGCTTTATCATCCTCAAGGACCACGCCGTCAGCCGCGACCTACTCAAACGCGCTTACGAGATGTCGCGCTCCTTTTTCGCGCTACCCGTCGAGGAGAAGCGCCGGTTCATCACCGGCGCCGACGGCCAGCGCGGTTACACGCCCTTCGGCAAGGAGCACGCCAAGACATCGAAAGTGGGCGACCTGAAAGAGTTCTGGCATGTCGGGAGGGAGTTTCCGCCGGGCTCGCCGCTCGGCGAGATCTATCCGCCGAATGTCTGGCCCGAACGCCCGGCGGAATTTCGCGCGACGTTCCTCGCGCTCTACGACGCGCTCGAGAACGCGGGCTTTGCAATGCTCGAGGCGCTCGCCCCATCGCTCGGCGTTCCGGACGACTATTTCCGCAAGATGGCGACGAACGGCAATTCGATCCTGCGCCTTCTTCACTATCCTCCCGTGCCGCCTGACGCCGATCCAAACGCCGTGCGCGCCGCCGCGCATGAGGACATCAACCTCATCACAATCCTTGTCGCCGCCGAGGGCGGCGGCCTTGAACTGCTTGACCGCGATGGCAAATGGCTCGCCGTCGATACCGACCCGGACAATCTGATCGTCGACGCCGGCGACATGCTGGCGCGGGCCGCCAATGACGTCATTCCGGCGACGACTCACCGCGTCGTCAATCCGAAGGGACCGAATGTCTCACGCTATTCCATGCCATTCTTCATGCATCCGCACTCGGAAGCGGTGCTGGAATGCATCCCGAGCTGCAGAGGCGCGGGCGCGAAATACCCGCCTATCACCGCGGACGCGTTCCTGAAGCAGCGCCTTAAGGAAATCGGATTGACCGCCTCATGACCACCGACATCCTCATTATTGGCGCAGGGCATAACGGCCTTGCCTGCGCGTGTTACCTCGCCGCCGCCGGTTTCTCCGTGCGCGTCATTGAACGACGTAATGTCGTCGGCGGGGCGGCGGTTACGGAGGAGTTTCATCCCGGTTTCCGCAATTCGACCGCGAGTTACACGGTCAGCCTCCTCAACCCGAAGGTCATCGCCGATCTCGAGCTCTACAAGAACGGACTGAAGGTCGTCGAACGCGACATTTCGAATTTCTGGCCGACCGGAACGCAGCCCGGCGACTATCTCAAGCTCACTTTCGATCCCGCCCGCAACGCCGCGGAATTCGCGCGCCTTTCAAACAAGGACGCCGAAGCGCTGCCGCGCTATTACGAGGCGATCGACGCGGCGGCCGACGTGCTTCGCGACATGGTGCTGCAAATTCCGCCCAATCTCGGCGGCGGCCTTCCCGATCTGTTTCGCGCCTTGCAGACGGGCGGGCGCCTCGCGCGTCTCAATAAATCGCAACAGACGCTGGTTCTCGACCTCTTCACGAAGTCGGCTGCGGAGTTCCTTCAGGGTTATTTCGAGCATCCGACGATCATCGGCGCCTTCGCGTTCGACGGCATCGTCGGGGCTTACGCCTCGCCTTATCATCCGGGTACCGCCTACGTGCTTCTCCATCACGCCTTTGGCGAGGTCAATGGCAAGAAGGGCCGCTGGGGCCACGCGATCGGAGGAATGGGCGCGATCACCGCCGCGATGGCGCGCGTCGCAGAGGCGCGCGGCGTAGAGATCACGACGTCCGCGCCGGTCGCGCAGGTGATCGTCGAGAACGGGCGAGCAAGCGGCGTCAAGCTCGAAAGCGGCGAGATCGTCCGGGCGCGCGCCGTTGTGTCGAACGTCAACCCCAAACTGCTTCTCACAGGCCTCGTCGCGGCCAACGACATGGATCCGGTCGTCCGCAAGCGGATGGACAATTACGCTTGCGGCTCCGGCACGTTCCGGATGAACGTGGCGTTGTCGGAGCTGCCTGATTTCGCCTGCCTGCCCGGCAAGGACGCCGCCGAGCACCATCGCTCCGGCATCGTCATCGGCCCGACCATCGACTATCTCGACCGCGCCTGGCTCGATGCGCGCCGCGACGGCTGGTCGAACGATCCGATCGTCGAAATGCTGATCCCGTCGACGATGGACGACAGCCTTGCGCCGCAGGGCAAGCACGTCGCCAGCCTTTTCTGCCAGCAATTCTCACCGCAGCTTCCCGGCGGGCGCTCCTGGGACGAGGCGCGCGACGAGGCCGCCGAGACGATCATCGATACGGTCACGAAGTTCGCGCCCAACTTCCGCGACAGCATCATCGCGACGCAGATTCACTCCCCGCTCGATCTTGAACGCAAGTTCGGACTCGTCGCCGGCGACATCATGCACGGACGCCTGTCCCTCGATCAGATGTTTTCAACGCGCCCGCAGCCGGGCTTTGCGGATTACCGGATGCCGGTGAAGGGCCTCTATCTCTGCGGCGCGGGCGCGCATCCGGGCGGCGGCGTCACCGGCGCGCCCGGTCACAATGCAGCGAAGGCTATCATCGAGGATTTCCGCGCCCGCAAAGTGCCGGCCTGACGCCTACAAGACATCCGCAAGCTTGCGTCCGATCAATTCGGGCGTGTCCTGCGGCCCGAAGCGCGCGACGACTTCGCCCTTTTTATCGATGAGGAACTTCGTGAAGTTCCACTTGATCGATTCTGATCCCGCGATCCCCTTCTTCTCTTTCTTCAGAAACTGATAGAGCGGATGCGCGCCATCGCCGTTCACATCGACCTTGGCGAACAACGGAAACGTCACGCCATAATTGGTGGTGCAGAAATTCCTGATCTCGTTTTCATCACCCGGCTCCTGCGCGCCGAACTGGTTGCATGGAAAGCCGAGCACCTCAAATCCCTTCGCGCGGTGCGCCTCATACAGTTTTTGTAACCCCTCATACTGAGGGGTAAAACCGCACTTCGAAGCGACATTGACGATGAGAAGCGCCTTGCCCTTGTAGACCGAGAGCGGTTCGTCACGGCCTGCTATGGTTTTGGCGCTGAAATCATAAACAGTCGTCATCGAAAGCTCTCCCGCCTTGCTACCGTTGATCGAGCCTATAGATTGAAAGGATCAGGCGCGCCAGCGCGGCGCGGGCGAACGGGGGCGGTATGCAGGTCGACTCGATTACGCGGCGCAATCTGGGCGCGCTCGGCATGGGCGCCGCCGTCGCCGGTCTTGGGGCCTGTTCGCGCAAGACCGCGCCGGCGCCGCGGCTGGTGAACCGGCAGTTCCCTCGCGACTTCGCCTGGGGCGCGGCGTCAGCGGCCTACCAGACCGAGGGCTCGCTTGCAGCCGACGGACGCGGCGCCAGCATATGGGACGTGTTCGCAGCGACAAAAGGCAAGATTATCGACGGATCCGACGCAAGCGTCGCCTGCGACTCTTATCGTCGCTATACGGAGGATGCAGACCTGCTCGCGGCGGGCAACCTCCGTCATTACCGCTTCTCAATAGCATGGCCGCGGGTGCAGCCGTCAGGGGCCGGCGCGCCAAATGACGTCGGTCTCGATCATTACAGCCGGTTTACAGACGCGCTCCTTGAACGGGGAATTACTCCCCATGCGACGCTGTTTCATTGGGACCTTCCGCAGGCGTTGCAGGACCGTGGCGGATGGAGTTCTCGTGACACCGCGCTGCGTCTTGCTGACTATGCGGAGGCCGTCGGCATGCGTCTTGGTGATCGGGTAAAGTCCTTCATTGTGCTGAACGAAGGGGCCGTCCATGCCGTTCTCGGCCATGTCGTCGGCGAGCACGCGCCCGGCCTTAAAGACGCAAGCTTGCTTGGCCCGGTAATTCATCATCTCAACCTCGGTCAGGGCCTTGCTATTGCGGCGCTTCGTGCGGCGCACGGCGATCTTTCGATCGGCACGACGATGGCGCTTCAACCCGCCCGTCCCGAAGGCGGGCCGCTGGCGTTCTGGAATAGTCCGGCCGCTGAGGGGTTCGACGAACTATGGAACGGGTCGTTTCTCGACCCGCTGTTCAACGGCGCCTACCCGAAAACGGCGCAGCCGCTTGTTGAACCCTTCCTGCGGGAAGGCGACCTCGCGCTAGTTCGTCAGCCGGTTGATTTCCTCGGCGTCAACTATTACTCGCCGACGACGATCAGACTCGATCTCTCCAGTCCCTCACGGATCGCGCCGGGGGAACCCCCGGCGTCAGCCCCGCGCGACGCATTCGGGCGCGAGATCGATCCTTCCGGTCTTTTTGAGATGCTGGAGCGTTTGCGGACGCGTTATGGCAACCCTGTCGTCTATATCACCGAAAACGGATGCTCCGATCCATTTTCAGATGAAGCGGCGCTGCTCGATGACCGTTTTCGCATTGAATACCTCCGCGCGCATCTTGAAGCGGTGAAAGCGGCGATGGAGGCCGGGGCGCGCGTTAATGGCTTCTTTCACTGGACCCTGATCGACAACTGGGAATGGGCGCTCGGCTACCGGTCGAAATTCGGTCTCGTCGCTATGGATCGGGTGACAGGCGTGCGCGCCGTTAAGGCGTCCTATCGATGGTACGTCGATCTTGTTTCGACAGGCCTTTTGGACGAAGCCCCTGCCCGCTGAAAGCTGCCAAGTCCTGTTGCGACGCCCCTGCCCGGCGCCTAAGGTTTTCCTGTCATCGTATCGGAGCATTTTGCGTTGAAGTTCGCTGGAACCAAGAATTACGTCGCAACTGATGACCTTAAGGTCGCGGTAAACGCCGCCGTCACCCTGGAGCGTCCGCTCCTCGTCAAGGGGGAGCCCGGCACTGGCAAAACCGTGCTCGCCATGGAAATCGCCAAGGCGCTCGGCGCGCCGCTCCTTGAATGGCACATCAAGTCGACGACGAAGGCGCACCAGGGCCTTTATGAATATGACGCGGTTGCTCGGTTGCGCGACGGCCAGCTCGGCGAGGAACGCGCTCGGGACGTCAAAAACTACATCAAGCGCGGCAAGTTGTGGGACGCGTTCACGGCGACCGAACGGCCCGTCCTCCTGATCGATGAAATCGACAAGGCCGACATCGAGTTTCCCAACGACCTCCTGCAGGAACTCGATCGCATGGAGTTCTTCGTTTACGAGACGGGCGAAACCGTGAAGGCTATCCGCCGTCCGGTCGTCATCATCACTTCGAACAACGAAAAGGAGTTGCCGGACGCGTTTTTGCGCCGATGCTTCTTCCACTATATCAAGTTCCCTGATCCAAAGACGATGACGGAGATCGTCGAGGTGCATTTCCCGGGAATCAAACAGCGCCTCGTCTCGGATGCACTGAAGATCTTCTACGAAATCCGCGAAGTGCCGGGCCTGAAAAAGAAGCCATCGACGTCCGAGCTGCTCGACTGGCTCAAGCTCTTGATGGTCGAAGACCTGCCGGAAGAAGTGCTGCGTGAGCGCGATACCCGCAAGGCCATTCCGCCGCTTCACGGCGCGCTGCTCAAAAACGAACAAGATGTGCATCTATTCGAACGACTTGCGTTCCTCGCCCGGCGTGAGGGGACCTAGCTGCTTCCGCCTGTGCGCTGATTTCTTCCGTCTGCGGGGTCAGTCGGCGGCTTTGCTTGCCTTACATCGGCGATGTAACGGCCGCTGGCCATGCGCTGGACGACAAGAAAGAGACCCGAGAGGGCGAACAACAGGCCCGTGCCCGCAAAGACGCGGATCAGCGGATTGTTGAAATTTTCGCGCTCCTCATAGTCCATGATGTGCAGCATCCAGAAGAAATCATAGATCCGCCAGACGCGGTTTCGGCGTGCGACGACTTCGCCCGTCTGGGGCGATATATAGAGGCGTGTTTCATCTGGGTCCGAATATTCGGCGCGCCAGACCGGCGTGGGACCGCGATACTCTCCGGGCGGATTGTTCATGAGGACAAG
>FRDC01004917.1_pt1 | contig 58424 bp, 52 predicted proteins | sample 1106171 | NCBI WGS metagenome assembly FRDC01 (sample SAMEA3930566, study PRJEB13176) | freshwater metagenome | biome: Drinking water system; feature: drinking water; material: water | place: Singapore | collected 2014-12-20 | reverse complement strand
CGCACGTTGTACTTGCGGCCGATGTCCTGGATCTCTTTCTGGCCCTCGACGTTGCCGGTCTCGGCGAAGCCCGAGGGGATCAGCACGGCACCGGGGATCTTCTTCTCGCCGCACTCGACCAGCGCACCGGCGACGAACTTGGCAGGGATCGCGAACACGGCGACGTCGATCTCGCCGGGCACGTCCTTCACGCTCTTGTAGGCCTTGTAGCCGAGGATCTCGTCGGCCTTGGGGTGGATCGGCAGGATCTGGCCCTTGTAGCCGCCGTTGATGAGGTTCTTCATCACGGAGTTGCCGATCTTGCCGTCCTCGGCGGAAGCGCCGATCACCGCAACCGCCTTCGGCTGCATGATGCGGCTCATCGCCCTGACGATCTCTTCGGTCGGGCGCGGCTTCGGCCGCGGCGTATAATTGAAGTCGACGACGATGCGCACGTCGGCGGCGATCGCATCCTTCTTGGTGGCGAACACCGGGTTGAGGTCGAGCTCGACGATCTCGGGGAAATCGGTGACCAGCTGCGAGACCTTCACGATGACATCGGCCAGCGCGTCGCGGTTGACCGGATCGCCGCCGCGCACGCCCTTCAGCATGTCGTGGGCCTGGATGCCGTCGAGCATCGACAGTGCATCCTGCTTGGTCGCAGGCGCAAGGCGGAAGGTGACGTCCTTCAATACTTCGACCAGCACGCCGCCGAGGCCGAAGGCGACCAGCTTGCCGAATGAGCCGTCGGTGATGGAGCCGACGATGACCTCGGTGCCGCCAACCAGCATCTGCTGCACCTGCACGCCCTCGATCTTGGCGTCGGCCTTGTACTTCTTCGCATTGGCAAGAATGGTGTCGTAGGTCTTCAGGGCGTCTTCGGCGGTCTTGACGCCGACCACCACGCCGCCGGCCTCCGTCTTGTGGAGAATGTCGGGGGAAACGATCTTCATCACGACCGGGAAACCCATGCCGCTGGCGAGCCTGCCGGCTTCCGCAGCCGACTTCGCCACGCCCTCTTTCGGAACCGGGATGCCATAGGCGTCACAGACCAGCTTGCCCTCCGGCGCTGTCAGGCTGGTGCGCTTGTCAGCCTTTACAACATCCAAAATACGGCGAACCGACGCTTTGGCCTCTTGAGAGACGATGGCAATTGCGAGCATTTGCAAAACAACGCTCCAGTTCTCGCGCGATTCTCTGTCCGCGCTTCGCCCGCCAGAAATCCTCGATTCAAATGCCTATCGAAGGGATCCGACCGACGAACAATTCGCACTTCCGACTGAACTGTATCGGGAAAAAGAAGTGGAGCGAGACAAGTAGTTGACATGGCGAAGCCGCCTGTCGCCTCGATCTCCGGAAATCGGCTAGTGTCCCCGGAAAACCGGACGTCGCTTGGTCTGAAGGCGCGCGGTCCTTCCTGCGAGACTTTCGTGGACATGACGAAACGCCGGATATCGTTCTAAAGGGCGTATCCGTCCGATAACGAACGCCCGATCGATTCCGTGACAGCACGTTTGATCGCGCAAAGCGCTAGCTGGCCATTTTGAGCAATTCGTTCGGCGATGAGCATAGCGCGATACATCACGGTGACCTTGATCGATCTTTAGTTGCTGAGCGCACCCAATATAAGTTTTGTCATCTCTTCATCCCCTGTAAGGTTCGAGCACGAGATCGCGATTCACGATCACTCTCACCGGAAATCCCGGACGGATGGTCAACGCTGGCTGGATGTTGAGATTGCGGCGAACGACCTGTTGACCGGTCTGATTGAGGGTGTCCCCTGCCCCGCGCCGGAGCGCCTGAATGATGGCGCTGTTGGTATTATTGACGTCTGTACCGGAATTCACCTCTGCACCGACGGCAAGCAGCGTCGAGAGCGCAGCTGCTCCGAGCAACTCCTTCCAATGATAGTCGAACTCATCCTCAAGGCCGGAATATCCGGCCGCATCCGAGCCAACCTGTCGCTCTAACACGATCGAGCGCCCATTCGGCATGATGAGCCGGGTCCAGACCAGGAGCAGGCGCGACTGCCCGAACGCGACTTGACTATCGTAAATCCCTATCAGGCGCGCTCCCTGTGGAATTAATTTGGCGCGGCCAGTTGGAGAATCAAAAACTACCTCTGTCACCTGCGCGGTGATTTGTCCGGGAAGAGCCGAGCGAATGCCTGTCATGAGAGCTGCCGGAATGATCGTTCCCGCCTGCACCACAAACGGAGATGCTGGACGTGAAAGCCTGTCAGGCGCAGTGGTCCGCCGATCGACGGGAGCATTGACGAACAGCAGTTTGCGATCCTGCCCGTTCTGAGTGAAGGTTTCATCGGAAGATTGCGCACTGTTGTTGGCTGTTTCCTGCGATGAGGCATGATGGGGCGTGAGGGGCGCGGTAGTTGGCGCAAATACCTTGCTGGTCCGAGCCGCCTCGGTCTCCTGGTTGACGCGCTGTTGTTCGGCATCAAGCCCGACCGAAGCAGATTGACTTTCGGCCGTAACGATCGGTCGCCCCAGATCTCCCGGCAGTGGCGGCCCAAGCCGGGGAACGTCGCGAGGGACGCCGGCATAGTCTTTCGGCAACGTCGTCAGCCCATCTGCGATGTTGTGATGATCCGTGCTGTAGAGTTCGTCCGGCGCCGGATTGTGCTGACGGTTGCCCCTCAGCGCCCACAGCACCGCGCCAGAAATGAGCAGCAAAGCCAGCGCGGTGCCGCCGGCAAGGACTTTTCGGGAAAGCCGCGTGGTTCTGCGGCGCTCTGCACGCAGACGCAAGGCCTGCGCAGGCTCGTCAGGTGAGAGCCCTGGTGCAGATGCAGGACCGCGGCTCTCGCTTGGACCATTGTTTGTCACGATCGTCCCCCGTCGGCTCTCGCAATTCGGACTGTCTGCTGCTTGTCTGCGCCAAGGCGAAGCTCGGCCGCGGCGAACAGACGATCGACAATCACGACATTCCTGTAGACGCGATAGTTGACGAGTTCGGGTTTGCCGTCCTGACCAATCACGAACAATGGCGGCATTTCGCCCTGGCCGATCCCGGGCGAGAATTCGATGTAGACCTTGCGACCGTCGTCATACGCGTTGACTGGCCGCCAGGGTGGATTGTCGCCTTCGATGACGTAGCGGTACCGGCGGTGATCCATCTCCGGGATGACCGGTATTGCTGGAAAAGTCTTGGAGCGGCTGGACCGGTCTTCCGGGTAATACCAAGCGACCGACGGCATATATGGCTTTTCGCGAGAGCGCAGTTCGATCAGGTAGGTTCGTCGATCGGTGTTGACGACAAGATTCGTCTCGATGGCGGGCCGCGTTGGCTTGACCATGATGTGAACGCGCCTGGTATCACCGCTGCCGCTCTCGGTGTCGGCGACGATCCAGCGCACGGTATCGCCGGCGGCCAGCGGCCCCGAACCGGTTAGCTGTTCGCCCGGCTCAAGCGCGATATCCGTAATTTGCCCCGGCGAAGCGTAGATTTGATAGAGCGCACCGGGACTGTACGGGAAGACCTGGACGGCGTTGAAATACCCTGCCTGCCGCGGCTGGACACGCGCCACATCATTTGCGATCTCGACGCGACCGGTCGGGTCCTTTGACTCTGCTTCACCCTTGTTGCCGCCACGAGTTGGAGTCCAGGCCGGAGGGACATGCAAGGGACGCGCGTGGTTATCCGCCGGCATCGGGAGATCGGGAGATTGCGGCACCTCATCATCATAGCTGATCTGTGGCGGCTTGAAGGTCGTGCAGCCGGAGAGCGCGACCGTGAGAAGAAAAGCGAGACGTAAGGGCGCTCGATTCGATTCGGGGTGCGCGGACCGCGGGATGGGTTTTCTCACTAGCCCAGCTCCTTAGACCAGTTGATGGCATTGACGTAGACGCCGAGGGGGTTCTTGCGGAGGCGATCAGCATCGCGAGGGGTTTCGATGACGACGGAGAGGATCGCGGTCCAGCGCTCGGTTGTGGCGAGTTGGCCGCTGTCATAACGGCGTTCAGTCCATGCAATCCGAAAGCTCTCCGGCGAGGCGCGGATGACGCTGGAGATCTCGACCGCAACTTGTGTGTTGCCGAGCTTTGCGAAGGGATCGTTGTTACGAGCGTAGTCGTTCAGCGCTGCAGCGCCACGATCTGTCGTAAAGTCGTAGGCGCGGAGCCAACCCTGGCGCAGCACAATGGCGTCCGATGGAAGGCCTCGCACATCTTCGATGAAGCGCGCGAGATGAAACGCGATTTGCGGATCGGTCGGCTGATAGAATGGACTCGCCGGCGCGACTGCCTGGCCCTGACCGAGACGATCAACCTCTACCACCCACGGCGTGACGGTACCTTTCGTAGACTGCCAGACAAGGGCCGCCGAAAGCCCTCCCGACAGCAACAGACATCCGAATGCCATCAACCGCCAGTTTCTGGCCTGAACGCGCGCTGACCCGATGCGCTCATCCCAGACCTGGGCTGCCTTTTGGTAAGGCGTCACCGGCTCTGGTGTGCGACCGTAGTGCATGGATGGTCGCTTGAACATCACTGCCCTCCCTCGGACAGGTCGACGGAGGATCCGCCACCGGCACTATCGCCGCTACGGACGGCGTGGGTGGCGGCGGACACGCCCTGGTTCACGGTCTGCGCGCGCTTCATGCGACGTGCCCAGGCCGGTGGCGCATCTGTCGTCGGCGAGCTACTTGTCAGTCCGGCTGCCATGCGGCGCAGCGGGCTGACGATTGCCGAGCCGCCTGCGCTGGCGACACCACTTAATCCTCCGGCTCGGTAAGCACTTGCCGTTCCTGTCGCTATCGTAGCTGCGCCACGGGCGCCACCTACGATCGCTCCACCTGCTAGTCCTGCGCCGCCCGCGGCTAGACCGGCGCCAGCAGCAATGGCGCCTCCTGCGGCCAGGCCAGTGCCGACCGCGGCGCCGGCACCGAGTTGCGGTCCACCGGATACGATGCCATTGGCAATGCCGGGCCCAAAGATGCCGAGGCCGAGAAGGGAAAGTGCCCCAAGCACGAGCGCCATGGCATTGTTGATGGTCGGCTGGTTGCCGGCAAATCCTGCCGTGAATTGCGCAAAAAGTGTCGAGCCGATGCCGACGATGACCGCCAGCACCAAAACCTTGACGCCCGAGGAGATCACGTTGCCCAGAACCCGTTCGGCGGCGAAGGCGGTCTTGCCGAACAGGCCAAACGGGATCAGCACGAAGCCAGCGAGCGTCGTCAGCTTGAACTCAATCAGCGTGATGAAGAGCTGGATGGCCAGAATGAAGAAAGCCAGAAGCACCACGATCCAGGCGAACAGCAGCACCACGATCTGGACGAAGTTCTCGAAGAAGCTGACATAGCCCATCAAGCCTGAGACCGACTCGAGAATCGGCCGTCCGGCATCAAGGCCAACCTGGGCGATCTTTCCCGGCCTCAAAAAATCGGCTGCGGAAAGGCCGGTGCCCGAGGCTTTCAGGCCCAAACCGGCAAAGCTTTCGAAGAGGATGCGGGCCAGGCTGTTCCAATTGCCGATCAGAAAGGCGAAGACGCCGACAAACAAGGTCTTCCTGACAAGGCGTGCCAGAATGTCCTCGTCCGCGCCCCATGCCCAGAACAGGCTGGCCAGCGTGAGATCGATGGCCGCCAGCGTCGTGGCGAGATATCCGACTTCGCCTCCGAGCAGCCCGAAGCCGGAATCGATGTAGCGGGTAAAGGTTTCCAGGAACTGGTCGATGATGCCCGTCCCGCTCATCGCTTACTCCTTTCCAGACTGCGGAGCTGAATCGTGTGGCCCGGGCCTGGGCCCGCTGTCGTGCTCAGAGGGAATGAACAATGGCGATGCGCCGTGAGAAGTGGCGCTCTCCGATGACGTTGGGGATGTCTGCCCGAGGAATTGACGGCGTTTCTCCGCCCAGGCCTTGCGGCATTCCGACAGAGCCTCTTTCTGCTCTGACGTCACGGAGCGGCACTCCGCGAGCTTTGTTGCCAACGGATCGGAGGCCTGGTCCGACGATGTGGCGGACGCGGTTTGGTTTCCGTCGTCACGCAGGCGAATTGCGCAGGCCGCGACGGTGAGGACGACGAGCACCATGGCCGCCATCATCGGCAGCCTGTCGATTTTTGACTTCTTCATCAGTGAAACATCCGAACCGCTGTGGGTTGATATCCCTGACCCGGGGTCAGGAAGCGGCGCAGCTGCTCCCTGCTCTGGTCCTGCGCGGCGGCACGCTGAGCAGACTCCAGGTTCTGTGCGCGTCCATGAGCCGCGACGACCGCCGTGAGGTCGGCTAACTGCTGAGCTTGCAAGGCCAGGAGCTGATTGCCGGCTTGGCTCGCCTGTAGAGCCCCGGTCGCGCCCTGGCTCGAGGTGACAAGCGCTGACATCTGGGTACGGTTGGTATTGAGATTGCCAGCGACCGTTGCCTGCGTCCGCATGGCGTCCTGTAGGCCGGCCATTGCGTTCTGCCAGCGGACTTGCGCGTTTGCGATCAACGCCTGATCGGAGATACTGGATGTTGCCGGCGCGTAGGTCGTTGAAAACGCACGATCAATCTGCCCGACGTCGTAGGCGATGCGCTGGGCCTGAGCGAGAAGCTGTTGGGTCCGCTGGATCGATTGCTCGAGTTGCAACAACGACGAGAACGGCAGCGTTGCCAGGTTCTTCGCCTGGTTAACGAGCATCTGCGCCTGATTCTGCAGAGACACGATCTGGTTGTTGATCTGCTGCAGGCTGCGAGCGGCTGTCAGCACGTTTTGTGCATAGTTATTGGGATCAAAAACGACCAACTGCGCCGACGCGGGCCTCAAGCTGACGGCAACGGTGATCGTGATCATGCTGGCGGTGGCGAGGCGGTAGAGGCGGTTCATTTGGAAGCCTCCAATTCGTCGAGATGCGGGATGAGGTCGGTCGCCCAGGAGATGTCGCGCGCCCTGAGCCAGCCGCGCACAAAGTCCTCACGGCCATGTTCGGCAAGGACCTGTTCGATAAGGGCCTGGTCGGCTTTGGAGGAAGCGGCCGTGAAGGCCAGGGCAACCTCGCCGAGACCGAGCTCGAACAAGCGATTACCTCGGCGCGACTGACAGTAGTAGTCGCGCTTTGGCGTTGCGCGCGCCAGGATCTCGATCTGCCGGTCGTTAAGCCCAAAGCGTCGATAGATTGCCGTGATTTGTGGCTCGATGGCGCGGTCGTTCGGCAACAAAATGCGCGTCGGACAGTTCTCGATAATGGCCGGCGCGATCGCTGAGCCGTCAATATCCGCAAGCGATTGGGTAGCGAAAATGACGGAGGCGTTCTTCTTGCGAAGGGTTTTCAGCCACTCACGCAGTTGACCTGAAAACCCTTCATCATCGAGCGCGAGCCATCCTTCGTCGATGATGAGCAGAGTTGGCCGGCCATCAAGCCGTGCTTCAATACGGTGGAACAGATAGGAAAGGACTGCTGGTGCGACTGCGGTTCCGATCAGCCCATCAGTCTCGAACACCTGGACGGATGCATCGCCAAGGCGTTCGAATTCCGCATCGAGAAGCCGGCCATACGGCCCCCCAAGGCAATAAGGCTGCAAAGCCTGCTTCAACGCATTGGACTGAAGAAGAACGCAAAGACCCGTCAGCGTCCGCTCCGGGATCGGTGCTGAAGCAAGCGAGGTCAGTGCCGACCACAGATGATCCTTGGCTTCCGGCGTCACCTCGACCCTTTCACGACCGAGGATCGCGGTGATCCACTCGGCTGCCCAACCGCGCTCGAATGGTTCGTCAATTGCCGCAAGTGGCTGAAGCTCAACAAACTCCGCGGATTCGCCCGAGAGCACGCCGCCGATGTCATGCCAATCGCCGCCCATAGCCATGGTCGCAGCACGTACCGAACAGCCAAAATCGAACGCAAAGATCCGAGATTCGGGATAGCGGCGGAATTGCAATGCCATCAGCGCCAGCAGCACCGATTTGCCGGCGCCGGTCGGGCCAACTACCAGCGCATGTCCGACATCGCCGACATGAAGCGAAAAGCGAAACGGGGTTGAACCTTCCGTCTTTGCCAGAAACAACGGCGGCGCCTTGAAATGGTGGTCCCTGGCCTCGCCCGCCCATACCGCGGACAGCGGGATCATGTGTGCCAAATTCAACGTGGAGATCGGTGGCTGCCGGACGTTGGCATAAACGTGTCCCGGCAAGCTGCCGAGCCAGGCCTCGACCGCATTGACCGTTTCCACCATGCAGGTGAAATCCCGGCCCTGGATCACCTTTTCGACAAGGCGGAGCTTCTCGTCAGCGGTAGCAGGATTGGTGTCCCAGACTGTGATTGTCGCCGTGACAAAGGTCTGCCCAATTTGGTCCGAGCCCAGTTCCTGCAGTGCGGCGTCGGCATCCATAGCCTTGTTATGCGCATCGGTATCGAGAAGCGCGGAGGCTTCGTTGGTCATCACCTCTTTCAGGATTGCGGCCACTGACTTGCGTTTGGCGAACCATTGCCGCCTGATCCTGGTCAGCAGCTTTGTCGCATCCGTCTTGTCGAGCATGATCGCCCGGGTCGACCAGCGATAGGCGAAGGCGAGACGATTGAGGTCGTCGAGAATCCCGGGCGTCGTCGCCGTCGGAAACCCGACCACCGTCAGAACTCGTAGATGCGCTGAACCCAGCATCGGCTCGAGGCCACCAGTCAGCGGTCGATCGGCAAGCAACGCGTCGAGATACATCGGGATCTCGGGTACCCTGACCCGATGCCGCTTGGTCGAGACCGTCGAATGCAGGTAAGTGAGGGTCTCCTCGTCATCGAGCCAGGCGCATTCCGGCATAAAACCTTCGACGAGCTGCAGCACGCGACTGGTACGGTCCATAAACCCGCGGAGGATCTCTCGTGCATCGGCGTCGACGGTGCGGTTGCTGCCTTCGTAAAGCAGCCGCTCTGCTCTCGCTGTGCCCTCGGCCGGCGGCAAATAGAGAAATGTTAAAAAATAGGTCGACTCGTAATGCGTGCCAGCTTCTTCGAACTGTGCCCTTCGCTCCGCATCGACCAGCGCGGACGCGACATCCGGAAAGGTATTCGGCGGATAGGCGCCCGCGGAATGGCGCTGGGCTTCGACAAAGATTGCCCAGCCGGATTCAAGCCGGCGCAGCGCGTTGTTGAGACGGCCGGCAACGGCAACAAGCTCTGCCGGCACCGCGCTATCGAGGTCCGGTCCCCGAAACTTTGCCGTGCGCTGGAACGACCCGTCCTTGTTCAGGATGATTCCTTCATCGACAAGGGCAGCCCACGGCAGAAAATCAGCGAGCCGGGTACTGGAACGGCGGTATTCGGCAAGATTCATCATTTAAGACCTCACGTGTTGAGATGACCGGGGATACGGAGGTGCCGGCGGACGACCTCGACAAAGTCAGGGTCGCGCTTGGCGGCCCAGACGGCGACCATGTGGCCAACGAACCAAAGCAGGAGGCCGGCGACCCACAGGCGCAGGCCGATGCCGAGGGCGGCTGCGAGCGTGCCGTTAACGATGGCGAAAGACCGTGGCGTGCCGCCCATCAGGATCGGCTCGGTCAGCGCGCGATGTACCGGCGTGACGAAACCTGGGATCTCACCGTCCATCAGATCGTCACTCCGCCGCCAAACGAGAAAAACGACAGAAAGAAGCTCGAGGCGGCGAATGCGATCGACAGGCCGAACACAATCTGGATCAGCCGGCGGAAGCCACCCGACGTATCGCCGAACGCGAGCGATAGTCCGGTGACGATGATGATGATGACAGCGATGATCTTGGCGACCGGTCCTTCGACCGATTGAAGGATCTGGTTGAGCGGTTGCTCCCATGGCATGTTGGAGCCGGCGGCCTGGGCCGTGCTGACCGTCATGAGGACCGTTGCGAATATTGCAGTAGCAACGAAATCTCGCTCGCGAGGCAGAGTGATACTCATGATTGGTCCCCCTATTGCTGTCAGGCTGTAGTCGCCGGAAGTTCCGAGTCCTGTGACGCTAGCGAGTTCGGCCAGACGGCGATCGGCGCCGCGTCCGGAAAGGACGGCAATGACATTGATGGTTTCCGCGATCAGGGCACGCGGCACCGTGACGACCGCTTCCTGGATCAGCTGCTCGAGCCGGCGCAGCGCGCCAAGCGCCGTGCCGGCATGAATGGTGCCGATTCCGCCGGGATGTCCGGTCCCCCAGGCTTTGAGCAGATCGAGCGCCTCAGCGCCCCGCACCTCCCCGATCGGGATGCGGTCAGGCCGCAGGCGAAGCGATGACCGCACGAGATCCGATAGCGAGACCACGCCGTCCTTGGTGCGAAGCGCGACAAGATTTGGCGCCTTGCACTGAAGCTCCCGCGTGTCCTCGATCAGAACGATCCGATCCGAGGTCTTGGCAACTTCCGCCAGGAGTGCGTTGGTCAGCGTCGTCTTGCCGCTGGAGGTGCCGCCTGCCACGAGAATATTCTTGCGTGCTTCGACCGCGCCTTTCAAAGCGCTGGCCTGGCCCGACGTCATGATTCCGGCGGCGACATAGTCGTCCAGCGTGAACACGGCGATAGCTGGCTTGCGGATAGCGAAGGTCGGTGCCGCAACCACTGGCGGCAACAGTCCCTCAAAGCGCTCCCCCGTCTCGGGCAACTCGGCCGATATACGCGGGCTGGCTGCGTGGACTTCGGCACCCACATGGTGAGCGACCAATCGAATGATCCGCTCTCCATCCGAGGCAGACACCGTTTATCCGGTATCCGCCAAGCCACTCGACAGCCGGTCGATCCACAAGCGCCCATCAGGGTTGAGCATGACCTCAACGACTTCTGGATCTTCGAGGAAGCGTGCGATCGCGGGACCGAATGCTGTGCGCAGCATGCGCGCGCCGCGCGAAGTTGCCTCCGATTGAATGGAATGGATTGTCACTGCCGTCCCCCAACGAATGAGGCCGTCCCGAACGGCCTAAGATGGGGATGAATAGAAAGGTCAGGAAATGGTTCTGCACAACAAGGCAGTTACTGGGGTGGTAGCTTGGCGTAGGAAAAGAAAGATAAAGGAGTGGCCACACGGCGGCGTGAACAACGGCTTGTAAAGTCAGCCGCTCGATCGTTAAGACTGCGGTTTCGCTATTGTAGGTCGCGCATCTGAGCGCATGGTTTCTATCGTCACGATCTCGATAGGCACGAATTCGATCCTGCAGCGACGAACGAGACCAGTCGCCGCGCATGATTCGAGGCTCCAGTCTTCGGAGAAAGCGCCGTGAATCACGTCTCGGGCGGCGAGATCAACCCGTCATGACCATTGCGCGGCCGCCAATGCCCTGAATTTACTTCCGGTTCCGGAGCCATAGCCGACTTGGCCGGAGTTGCGTCAGGCTCGATACGGTCGCAAATGACCCCGAGCGGTTATTGCATCCTCGCAAAGAATCGAACCATTACACCACGGCTTCGAGTCTTGCCTGGTTAAGCGTCCAATGTTCCGATCTTGCGTCGCGAAGGCTCCAGCGCCATACGTGTGCCTTACTCTACGCTCTCTTCTTGAGGTAGGCTCCGCGAGAGCCTTCACGAGTGTGCAGCGCCTTGACGGCGGCTGGGTGCGAAATCGCTCGGATAGGCGATGGCAGGCGGCTTCATGGCGCTGGTGTTAAAGGTGCAACTCGGACAACGACGGGTGATGGTCCGGGCGGCGCCCGAGAGGCCAAAGGAATTTGCGCTCACCTTCCGAGATGGGCAGATCGTTTATGCTTGCAAGGCGCAAGCGCATCAAGCCCGAGTCATCGAATTCCCAGTTTTCGTTTCCGTAGCTGCGGAACCAATCGCCGCCGTCGTCGTGCCACTCGTAAGCAAATCGTACCGCAATGCGGTTGTCTTGGAACGCCCAGACTTCCTTGATTAAACGGTAGTCCAGCTCACGGCGCCACTTGCGGGTCAAGAATGCCTGGATCGCTTCCCGGCCGCGCAGAAACTCGCTCCGGTTACGCCAAATAATGTCGGCCGTGTACGCGAGCACGACGCTGGCGGGATCGCGAGTGTTCCACAGATCCTCAGCCACACGCACCTTGCGAGCCGCTGTCGCCGCGGTGAATCCCAAAAGAGGCACTCCATTCATCGCAGACCTTCTCCAGTGCTCGCGAGAGCGCCTGTTAATGAACTATTACGAACTGATGCTGGTTTAAGGATGCTCGCGTTGTTCTCCATAAAACTGGATTGCGTGATCGTTGGGGCCGAACCGAGATTTATCAAGCGCCGCCGATAGCGCTTGAGATAGGCGCGACGCTCTGCGAGGCTGATCCGATTGGGGCCATAGAGGATGAAAGGCTCGATGACTGTGAAGCCCGTGAAGCCAAAAATGCCACGATGAATTGGAAACAGGATTTCTTCGATCGGCCCGTAGACACCGCCGGTCGAGTACACATCGGCTAGTCCTCCCACGGTGACCGCGCACATCGCTCGTTTGCCGGAAAATAGGCCGTTTTCGAACCACCGACCGCCACCATAGGTCCGACCGACCGCGAACACACGATCGACCCATCCCTTGAGGATCGCGGGCGGACCTAAACACCAGAGAGGAAACTGGAAGATCAGAACGTCGCTCCAGGCTAGCTTGTCCATTTCGGCTTGCAGCTCCGGCACGAAGCCATTGTTGCCGCTGGCGTAGGCCTCCTCAGTTTGTTGGAGAAGACGTTCGCGGTTCGCCACGGTAAGGAAGTTGCGACGGTCAGAGACAGGATCAAATCTCATGGCGTAGAGATCGGACACTCTTGCTTCGTGGCCGGCTTCGGCGAGCGCGGCTTTGCCCTCGCGTAACATGGCTCCGTTGAAACTGGTTGGCTCATGATAAGCATAGACGATCATAACGCGCATCGTAGCCTCCATACTTCATACCGCCACCCACAACGCGAAACCACAAGTCCGGCTGTCCCACAAGCTGGTGCCAAACCCGCCGCCGTCGCGGAGGTCTGCCAACGGTCCACGAGCAGGCTCGTGGTACTTTCACCTGCTCGACAACACATCTTTGAAAGTCTTTCTAATGCGTACTTGTCGTGCTGGTGTGCAAGCAGTCCTAAAGCGGGTATCCACGCAATCGCTTCCAATTCCAAAAGGGTCTATCTTCTTGAGCGTATTGCGCGAGGCCAAGACCAAGGGACCAATTCTCCGGCGCGCCCTCAACAATATTCACGAACACGTCTTCCGGACGAATACCCGGACTTTCACGCAGTAGCTCTGCCATCCGCCGATACAGCGCTTTCTTCTGCGCGGCCCTTCGAGTATTCATCGCAGAAATCTGGATCAGCAAAAGGTCTTGGCTTCGTGCGATTCCATAGTAGGACGCGCCATAACGGAAGCTCGCGGCGTCATGTTCGGTGATAGTCATGAACTGGTCATCCTCAGGCACGCCGAACGTTTCGCGCATCGCACGGTAGAGGCCATCGAAAATGGCCTCCCGGTAGGCTTCTGGCTTGCCCGCGCGCAGAGAGATATGAATAAGCGGCATAGAGTGTCCTTTCGATCGTCTATGGACCTTATTTCTACATGGCGAGCCGGTCTTGGATCTTCGCGAGGCCAACGACTGCAACCTTTCGTTCTCACCATTACGTCGAACTGATGCCGGTTCGAGGATACTACTGTCCTATAGAACACCGGATTGCGCGATGGTTGGAGCCGACCCGAGATTCTCACTAAGCGCCGCCGATAACGCTTCAGACAGGCACCATGGACTTCAGGAGGCTTATCCTAGCTTCCATTTTTCATGCTGCCGTCGCACGACGCGAAACCGCAAGAGCGCGAGCCTCGGCGATTGCTGCAGCTAGGCCCGCGGCTGGGTCGGCGGTCAGGACCGTCGGCTGATATCTGATCTCTTCGATGTCGCTGACGCCGGCCTGGTTGAGCCAGAACCGTAAGTACGTTGCGTGATGATCGACACCGAAGGCGGGGGACGGAGCCGTCGGAGAATACGCACCACTAGTCAAAACAAGTGTCGCGGTCTTGTTTTTCAGGAGCCCGAAGTAGCCCGTCGCCGGATTCATGCCGAACAACAGCCCTGGCTGGTGAATGATGTCGATGTAGTGCTTCAACCTGTAAGGGATGCCGCCGTTCCACATCGGCACAGCGAACAGATAGTGATCCGCGGTAGCGAATCGGTCGGCGATTGCTTTAATCTCGTCCCAAGCTGTCCTTTGCTCATCCGTGTGGGTTTGCCGGGTGATCACGGCCAGCTTCGCATTAGCCTTGTTACCATCGAAAGTTGGCAGGTCCTCTTGCCACAAATCAATTTCATCGACGACAAGACCGGCGTCACCCAATCTGAGTTGCGCTAGGTAGGCATCTGCGACTGCGATCGAGCGAGAGTCGGCGCCGCGTGGAGACGACTTGATGTAGAGCAGCTTAGTCATGGCAGCATCCATACTTTGGTTTTCTTGATGACGATCAAGCGCTGTTAAGGTAGCCGGCCCTGTATTTTGGCCAGTCCGGCTGCGGCGCACGCTTCGTCCTTCTCACCTCCCGGTGCACCTCCGACACCTATTGCCGCGACGATTTCCCCTTTGATCCTGACGGCAACTGCGCCGGGAAGGATAAACATGTTCGGAAGCGTGGCGTAGGTGGATGCATAGGGATTGGTCTTCAGCTTTTCGACCCAGATGCCAAGTCTGTCGAAGTCGAACAGTGGCCCCATCGTCACCATTGTGTAGGCCTTGCGAAAGCTCGAATCCTTGGTGTGGACCGTGCTGTGATCGCCCTTCGCCTGCAGCTTGACGTTACCGGCCGCGTCGACCACCGACACGCTCACGGGCCAACCCTTGGCCTCGCAAGCCTGGACAGCGGCGGCGGCAGCCTCCATGGCCAGTTCGAGACTCAGAAAGTTGCCGGACTTCTGTACTTGTGCGGCTCCGGGTTGTGCGGCGAGTACCACCCCTGCAAACAGGGCCGCGACGCACAATCGCATCAGCGTAGGCATGACTTTGTTCTCCAAACAATCAGGGATGTTGAGGTAGCGCCGTGCTTCAGTTTGTTTTCGGCAAGCGGTCGAGAAACTTCAGCATCTCAGCCGCGATCTCGGGCGCATGGGTCTCCAGTGCGAAATGTCCCGCGTCGTAAGAACGAACCTCGGCCCTCGGCACCAGTGTCTTGAAGTAGTCGCGGCCTTCAGTCGTGAAGAACGGATCATTGTTGCCCCAAACCACGAGGGTCGGCGGCTGCCTGTCGCGCAGATATCCCTGCCACTTCGGGTACTGGGCAACATTGTCTTGGTACTGGTAAAGCAGCTCGACCTGAATTTTGTCATTGCCGGGCCGGTCGAGTAGGGTCTGGTCGTAGGTCCAGGCGTCAGGGTTAATTTGTTGAGTGCGCGTAGCGCCGTGCGTGTACTGGAATTTCGTAGCCTCGGCATTGAAAGCGGCCCGCAGCGGCTTTTCTGTCTCGGGCGTTCTGTTCTTCCAGGCCGGCGAGAAGCTGGCGACAACCTCCGGGTTCCACCCCTCGACGTTGGTAACGGCGTTCTGGACGACGAAGCCGCGGACCTTGCCGGGGTTCTTCAGCGCCAGGCGTAGCCCGATCGGGCCGCCGTAGTCCTGCATGTAAACGACATAGCTCGTCAGGCCGATCGTCGCCGTGAACTCGTCGACGACATCCGCCAGATTGGCAAAGGTGTATGTGAACTCCTCGAGCGAGGGAGCGGTTGAGTGACCGAAGCCCGGATAGTCCGGCGCAACGACGTGGTATTTCCCAGAAAGCAGCGGGATCAGATCGCGGAACATGTGCGACGACGACGGGAATCCATGCAACAGGAGTACGGTCGGCGCCGACCTCGGTCCGGCCTCTCGATAAAAGATATCAAGACCTCGCACCTTTGCGGTCTTGAAGGATACTGCTTCGGCGGCAGCCATGTCGGTTGTCACTGCGGTCCCCAACAGGGTGGCAGCCGCGAAAATTGCGGCGGAAATCTTGCTCATGATTTTCTCCAGGGATTGCGTTCTATCGAGTGGGTGCTCAGCGTTCACGCTGATCGCTTGGCCTGAACGACGGGGAAGTCGATTTCGGTCCGCGCAACTTCGTTGATGTAATTGGTCAACGTGTTGAGTGCGACGTGCAGTACAATCTCGACGACCTCAGCGTCGCCATACCCGGCGGAACTCACGGCTGCTAAGTCTCCATCCGTGACGTGACCGCGGCTCTCGACAATCTTGGCGGCAAAGCGCACGGCCGCATCGGCCTTCGGGTCGTTCGAAGCGCCGTTGCGGTTCGCGGTGATCTCGGCATCGTCCAGCTTGGCGACGTTCTTGGCCAGATAGGTATGCGCCGAAAGGCAATATCCGCAGCCGTTGCTTTCAGCGACTGCAAGCGCGATCCGCTCGCGCGTTCTGGCATCGAGCGCTCCCTTGCCGAGTGCACCGCTGAGACCAAGGTAGCCTTCGAGCGCCGCCGGGCTGTTTGCCACCACGCGAAACAGGTTAGGCACCGAGCCGAGCTGCTTCTTGACAAGCTCGAGACTGGGGCGTGCCTGTGGGGGAGCGGCATCGATGGTCGCAGGTGTCGGAATGCGTGGCATAACGGGAGTCCTTTTCTCGATCATGGCCGCTATCGGCCGTCGCCCCGTCATCTGCTCCCTTCCAATCGAAAGCACTATCTGGCAATTATGGAAAAGACTCTTCCATAATATGGAACGAACAGATGGATCGCTTTGACTCGATGTCCGCCTTTGTGGCCGTGGTTGAGGAGGGGGGCTTTTCCGCCGCCTCGCGTAAGCTGGGCATGCCTCTGGCGACGATTAGCCGAAAGGTCTCCGACCTCGAGGAATTGCTGCGGGTGAGCCTCTTCAATCGATCGACACGAAGGGTGACCCTGACCGGTAGCGGCCAGCAATTCTTCGAGACCGCGCGTCGGCTGCTGGAGGAGTTGGAGGAGGCGGAACGCGCTGCATCCGGCGAATACCATGCGCCACGGGGAGAGTTGGTCATCACGGCGCCAATTGTGTTCGGCCGGCTGCACCTGACGCCGATCGTGGTTGAATTCCTGAAGGCCTATCCGGAGGTCGGTGTGCGGCTGCTCCTCTCGGATCAAATCACCGACTTGCTCGACGAGCACATCGATCTTGCTGTCCGCATCAGCGATCTTCCCGACAGCAGCATGGTTGCGGTCCGGGTAGGAACGATAAGGACGGTCGTATGCGCAAGCCCGACTTACCTCGCCAAGCATGGAACACCGCGCCACCCAAAGGACCTGGCAAATCATGATTGCGTCACACGCACCATGCTCTCGGGCCCGGACACGTGGCCATTCCGCATCGCAAAAGGCATCGAGCACTTCCCGGTGCGCCGGCGGCTGGTGGTGACCACGGCGGAAGCGGCGATAGACGCAGCTATTGCAGATGCGGGACTGACGCGCGTCCTCTGCTACCAGATCGTCGAAGCCGAGAAGAACGGCAACCTTGTCAAGGTTCTCTGTGACTATGAGCCCGAGCCGGTTCCTATCAGCCTCGTCTATCCCGGCTCGCGTCTGATTCCACTCAAGTTGCGCGCGTTTATCGACTACGCCGCGCCGCGTTTAAAACAAAGGTTACAGCCGATCGGCTGAAGACCGTCGCCCGGCGGGTCCTGCCTCTGAACCCATATGGGCCGTGCTTTTGAGCGCAGCCAATTTCAAAATTTTTTGGCCCATTGCGTCGTTTCGTTGTACTGTGGAATTTGATCGCTATCGGAGAGTAGCAGTCTCGCTAATCACTCTGAGCTGAGTTGGAGTGAGCGGCCTGCGGAGACAATGGGAACTGCGAGCTTGGTACGCTTTCATTCCGAGTTCGATGAGAAGTGTCGCCCAACTCAATCGTTTAGTGGCTCAGCTCAACATAGCGCGACCGCGTTTTGCGAGACTGCCCTTGCGCCCTGCTTACCAATCCACTCCGTCACACGCCTCAAAAATGGGTCGCTCGAAGGCTGGCCATCCGGATCCGACCGAGATGCTGCGCGCTTTGGGAGGCCGGGCGAACGGACGGCAGAGACTTTTGCCGAACGTACGTATCCACGGCATCGCAAACCACACCAGCGCGGCCGCTTGAAGGGCAGCGCAGAGACCGAATGCGGCCTGATACGCGGCCACCGGATAATGCCCGTCCTGAGACGGCCATTGCCCAACCACGAGCCCAATGCCGTATTGAACCAGGAACGCCCAGCCGAAGTGCAAGAGGTTGAGAGCGCCGTTGGCGCGCGCGGCAAATTGCTTGGGGAAATAATCGGCTATGGCCGCAAAGCTTAGCACGGTTGCGGCGCCGGCGATCGACACCATGGACCAAGGCAGAAGCGACGGCAGCGGGAGTCGCAAAATCAGCGCAAGTTCGGCCACCGCGAACAGTCCTCCCACGCCCGCCAACAAAATTTCCGTTCTTATGTTGTGTTTGCGTAGGCGATCGGCCATGGCACCGACAAGCAAGGCTCCAAAGCTGAGTACGACAGCCATAAGAAACATTTGATGGACGCGGCTCTGTTGGTCGAATCCTTCTACATCCGTAAGCCAGGCTGCGGCCCACAATGACTGCAACGCCCAGGACGAGCCGATGCAGGCCGCCGACAGCGGCGCAACTCTTAGGAATCGCGGATCTGAATAGATTGACCACAACGTAGGTGGCTTTTGAGCTGATGTAACGATCTCTGAGTCCTCGGCCCGTTCCGGAACGATCATGTAGATGAGTGCAGCTATCGCGACCGTCCCAATGGTCAGGACTTCGAACAGGCCTCGCCAGCCAATCCAATTCAGCAACCAATCGGTCGGCGCGGTGGCCGTGACCGCTCCCAGAGACCCCAACATGATCATCCAGCCGTTCATGAGCGCGACGCGCTCCTTCGGAAACCATGTGACGACGGCCTTGAGCCCGGCCATCAACGAGCCGGCAACGCCGAGTCCAATCATGGCGCGCGCCACAAGAAGCTCTGGAAAGCTCGACGCCGTACCGAACAGTGTGGCGCCGCCGGCCGCGATGACCAGCAGCACGCCCTGGACTCGACGCGGCCCTAGTCGATCCAGAAATACCCCTATTGGGATCTGGGCCAGCCCGAAGACCAGGAAATAGACCGACGCCAGCAGACCGACCTCTGCGGCGTCAATCCCGAAGTCGGAGGCCAATGCCGGCGAGATCGCGGCATTAATGGTTCGAAAGAGGTATGCAAGATAGTAGCCCGCAGCGAACGGCAGGAAAACAGAGAAGACTAGGCGCCATTTTGAACGCAAGGACTTCTGCGAGATCTCCGAGTGCGTCGTCGACTCTGAATCGGAATAGACGGGTCTCGGCTGTGGGTTCGGCTTTCCATATCCGACGGCATCAAGCCGGCCGGCAGAACGCGCTTGGACGCTCGCGAAAGTACAAATTGCCGCCGCCCTCCACGGCGGCAGCGAACGATGCGGGCTTGATTTCAACCCCTTCCGTAGCAAGTCCTTGATCTCTGTGTTGCTGATTGGGGCGGCGCGATATCTCTTTGGCGCAGTCGCTGGAATCGAGGCGGTCGATCGTCTCCTGCATCAAGGGCCGGCCCTGCCGAACGCGCCGGTCGACCTGCTCGGCCAGAACCTTGAAGCGCTCGTCGCCGAGGTGAGCAGCTTCCTGCTGCCGCGCTTGCGGGAGCGGTGGCATGACTGCAAGGTGATACCGGGCGTGCAGCGCGACGGTTTCGGCCATGACCCGCATGTTTCGCTCAAGGCGGTCGAGCTTATCGTCGATGTCGTCAAACCGGTCCCTCACGGTATCCTCGATCGAAGGGACTACGCTCAGAAAGCGTTCAAGGGCGGCTTCCACGACCATGCTCTTGCCGACACCAGGACGTTCAGTTGCAGCGGAAAATCGATTGTAGAGCTCCTCGGTAAGCCTGATGGTCACCTTGCGGCTCCGCTTAGGTCTGCACTTGGAAGCCGACAGGGCATCGGCGTGAGCATCGCTTGCCTGCATATCGACTTTGCTGTGGAGCTGCATGACCATCTTCCTATTCGCCAAGGACACACTGATCATTTGCACCGGGCCGACCGTCACGAGATCAGGTGATCAATCTTGAACGAAGTGAGAGAAGAACCTCATCGGCGTTGCTTTCAAGCGGACGAAGATGTCGGTCGTAGTCTGGCGCAGCAAAAGAAGGGAATGGCGAGGTCCATCAAGCCGAACCAGGCTCGCTCGATTGCTTACCGTGCGGCTCGGCATCCACTGATATTTCCTGTGCCAGGCTCTGGCCCTTGGCCAGCCTTCGTGCCAACGCCTCGACAAACCCTTCGTAACGTTCGCGCCCCTTGGCTTGCGCAGCAGGAAGTGCTGCCTCAGGGACAGGCGACGTTGCGGTGAGCCAGAACCGCACGAACAGAGCGACCGCTTCATTGGAGATCGTAACATGACGTTCGAGCCGCTCGACCTGCCGCGTCAACCGGTCCAGCCGTTTTCCAAGAGCGGCTTCCATTCTCTCGGAATTGTCGGGCGACAGAAACGAGGCCAGCGCCGTCTCGACGACAAACGCCTGATGCACGCGCTTTCGACCGGCATAGTCGGCGAGTTGCCTTGCAAGCTCGGGCGGCAAGCGAAATGTGTGTTTGGTCCTCATCTCAGAGCTCACAGGCCGAGGCCATCGCCAGGATCCATCGCCGCCTGGCGGGCGATATCTGCCCCCTGTTTTCTTAAGGCTGCCGCGCGCTGGATCTCGTCATCCGCCTCTTCGTCAGCGAAATCGAATTCGGCCTTCGCCGGGCCAGGTTCTGGTGCGACTTCTTCATGTTGGGGAAGTTCCGGCTCGCGCCGAAGGCCACTGTTGGCTGGATCATTGTTTGTTTCGGCAGTTCGGGGCTGAACTATTGGCTTAGCTTCAGCGATATCCGCGATAGGCCGGTGCAGGCCGCTCCAGTCATCACTGCGCATCTCGCGACCCACTAGCTCGCCACCAAGCTTCGCGGGAGGAATGACGCGCTCGCGAAATCGCTCGTCTTCGAAATAGCGCGCTTTCTTGGCGCGGATCGGCGAGCATCCAGAAACCAGGACCAGCTGATCGTCGGGCGGCAATTGCATCACCTCGCCCGGCGTCAGCAAGGGACGCGCGGTTTCTTGCCTTGATACCATCAGGTGTCCCAACCATGGACTGAGCCTGTGACCAGCATAGTTCTTCATGGCACGCAGCTCGGTAGCCATTCCCAGCGCATCCGAGATGCGCCGTGCGGTCCGCTCGTCGTTGCTGGCGAAGCAAACGCGGACGTGGCAATTGTCGAGGATTGAGTTGTTCGGACCGTAGGCCTTCTCGATCTGGTTGAGCGATTGTGCGATCAGGAAGCTTTTCAGCCCATAACCCGCCATGAACGCCAACGCCGATTCGAAGAAGTCGAGCCTGCCAAGGGCGGGAAACTCGTCCAGCATCAGCAGCAGCCGATGCCGACGCCTTTGAGCATCCAGATCCTCCGTCAAACGCCGGCCAATTTGATTGAGGATCAGGCGTATCAGCGGCTTGGTCCGACTGATGTCGGAGGGCGGTACGACCAGATACAACGAGGCCGGTCGCTTGGCTTCGACAAGATCGCTGATTCGCCAATCACTCCATCGCGTCACCTGAGCGATGACGGGGTCGCGATAAAGACCAAGGAACGACATTGCCGTCGAAAGCACGCCAGAGCGCTCGTTCTCACTCTTGTTCAAGAGCTCGCGTGCCGCTGAGGCAATGACGGGATGTGGACCGGATCTGCCAAGATGCGCTGTCGTCATCATGGCATTTAATGTGACCTCGATTGGCCGCCGCGGATCGGACAGGAAATTGGCGACCCCAGCAAGTGTCTTGTCCTTCTCCGCGTAAAGCACATGGAGGATGGCGCCTACCAGCAGCGAATGGCTTGTCTTCTCCCAGTGATTGCGCTTTTCCAACGCTCCTTCGGGATCCACGAGCACATCCGCGATGTTCTGGACATCGCGCACCTCCCACTCCCCGCGGCGAACCTCCAGCAGTGGATTATAGGCGGAAGATCTTCGGTTGGTCGGATCGAACAGCAGGACTCGGCCATGCCGGGCGCGGAAACCTGAGGTCAAGTTCCAGTTCTCTCCTTTGATATCGTGAACAACACAACTGCCCGGCCAGGTCAGCAGAGTCGGAATAACGAGGCCGACGCCCTTGCCGCTCCGGGTCGGCGCGAAACACAGGACGTGCTCTGGTCCATTGTGTCGAAGGTAATGGCGGCCCCATCGGCCGAGCACGACACCATCCTGGTCCATGAGCTGCGCGGCCCGCAGTTCTGAAGCCGCCGCCCAACGCGCCGAACCATAGGTTGCGGCCGTCTTCGCCTCGCGCGCCCGCCAGATCGACATGGCAAAGGCAACGATTATCGAGATGATGCCACCCGATGCCGCGATGCAGGCGCCCTGCAAGAATATTCTTGGCGCGTAGGCGTCATACGCGTACCACCACCAGAAAAACGCCGGTGGATAATAGATCGGCAACCCATCAACCAGCTCAAACCATGGTCGGCCCAACCGCGGCTGAAAGCCCAGCTTCCAGGCAACCCATTGTGTCGCCGCCCACATCGTGAGGAGGGCGATGCCAAGCACGATGCAGGTTTGGCCCCAAAGCACCTTGGTCGAAGACATAAGTGCAAGGTGCAAGGTGTTCGCGACCCTTCAAGATGAATTCGCCTGAAGGCGTACGCCTTCGGATCGGAGCGTAGAAATCGGATCAAGCTCTTTTTGGCAGACGCTACCGCTCGCAAATGAGTGCAGGTCCCGCGCCCGGTTACAATCCCAACCCACGTTTCCTTCCAAACTCCCATTCGATGCCGCCGGACTCGCGTTGAATGCCGGTAATGAATTGACCGATGCGCTTTTCGAGAACCGGCTGCCAAGGTACCAGTCGGAAGCCCAGTCCGTCCTCGATCATGGCGAAGCGTCCGCTTGCAAGAGAGGCAGCGCCAGTGAGCCGGCCGCTGACATATTCGCCCGCTTTGCTGGGCGTGAACGTCAGGCCGCGCTCGGCAGCCATTTGATGGCCGACGCGCTCCACCTCGCGCTGCTCAAGATTTGCGATAGCCTGCGCCGGGACCTGGATGGCACCCCGTCTTAAGGTGGCATAACCCATTTTAACGAGGAACTCGGCGCGGCGATGGAGAGCGTCTCTGACATCGCGGCCAAAGCCGCCGTCAGCGAGGACCAGGGGCTCCCGAGCCGTTAGTTCCCGATCGAGCCAGGTGGCGGCGTCACTGGCAATTTGTCGCTCGAGATTTTGCGGCGAGAGGGACTTGATCCTCGGACCCTCACCGCCTCTGGCGCGATCGTAGGCCTGACCGCGCTCAACGATGTCGCTGGGGACCTTCCAGCGATCGTCGTCGAGACGTTCGACATGCCCTGCTCGACGCAAAGCCTCCAACCTTCGGACATGCGAGCGGACAAAGGATTCGGGATCCTTGCCCTCTCGTTCGAATTGCTCGCGGATGCACGCCAGGTGCTGACTTGGGCGGTAGATTCGATCCGTCTCGCCGACGTTCAGGGCGATGTTGCGATCAGCGGCTCGCGGTCCGGAAATGGCCGGCGCCACCTCCACGATCATGTCGCGTCCGATGTCCTTCAGATGAGAAGCATCGGGAAATTCCATGTGGTGGACGCGGCCGTCGACCCCGTCGACGACCAGATAGACCCGCTCGTCCATCTCATCGCCGGCCAACCCTTTGACCAGGACGCGACCTCTGACTTTCTCGCTCGGCCGGGCCCCATGGCGGACGTATTGGTCGACGCCGCGTTCTCCTTCAAGGCCGAGGGTTGCGAGAGCTCGATGCATGGTCTTGATGACATCATTGCGATCGGAAAGCTCCTTCAAGGTGACCTCGGCGCGGTCAGAGATGGCCCACTGCCCGGTCTCGATCTCATTCGTCAGTCCATAGCGCTCCAGGTGCTTGACCCGTGCGATCATGAGCCCGCGGTTCTCAGGAAATGCATAGGTCGTTCCTCCTCCCGGCCTCAGGTCAATAACTCCCCTCTCGCGCTGCTCGGTAGCGAGCATCTTGTCGAGCCGGGTCCACCGCTCGGCCTCAACCTCCGTCTTCAATTTGGACTGAAGCTCGATCTCGCTCTGGTGTCCGAGTTCCAGCGTCACCAGCTCGGAAGCCCGATGACGGATGCCGTGGGCGATATAGTCTCCGGCGATATTGAGGATACCGCCTCCATCCAGGACACCGCGGACAATGATGTGGGTATGCGGATGGCCGGTGTTGTAATGATCGATCGCGATCCAATCGAGTCGCGTCTCGAGGTCCTTCTCCATCTGTCGCATCAGGTCGCGCGTAAAACCTCTGAGATCGGCCATTTCGTTGGAATCTTCCGGCGCCACAATGAAGCGGAACTGATGCCGGTCCTCACGTCCCCGCTCGACAAAGGCCTTGCCGTCGGCCTCATCCTCAATGGCCGAATAGGCCTTCCCGTTCTCGCCGTCGCGGTTGACTCCATCCCGCTCGAGGTAGCGGAGATGAGCATCGACAGCCTTACTCGCCGCGTTGGCTCTTTCCGGACCATGCAATGCTCGCTTCCGCCCCTGGGCGTTGAGCTTGACGATCCTCGCCTTGACGGCGACGCGACGCGTGCGGAAGCGCCCGTTCGAATCCCGTTGCCAACCACCCTGATCACCATCACGAAGGAATAAAGGCACGAGCTTCGCGCCCCGACCTCGCGCATTGAAGCGACCGGTTCTTGTCCCTCCGCGCCCTTCGCCGCCAGCCGATCCGCGTCCAATCCTGTCAGGATCCCCACCGGCCCTCCTGACGGCCACCTGAACCTGCTTCAGGAACGGTTGGGACCGCAAACTTCCGCGCGGATTGACACGGGTCCCCCGGCTGCCGACACGTCCGGGCCGCACATGAAAATCGTCGCTCTGATCTGTCGCCATGAGCTGACGATCCTCGCCGGATCCGCCCCGCGCAAGAGCCGCAAGACTTCGATCGTAGAAACTCATAATGACGCGCACGAGATCGAACAAGAAGCGGAGATCCGCTGATTGAAGTTCGCAAGCGCCATCGCTTGGCCCGTTGAAATTCCTCGTCAAACTCGAATTGCGCCATCCGGCTTCCACGGAATGTCGTTAACCGCCAGCCATGGCGGTTCTAAAAACCAATGTGCAGACAAAGGTTTCTCGACCGCTGACGGTCGGCAAGTTCGCGAACGCCAGTTCGCTTTATCTTGCCCTCCTCGGTTGCTGGTTCCGAGGGCCCAACTTCCAAGCCAACAGACTCTCGGTACTCGCGGCGATTTGCGACAAAATGCAGTACGGGTCATTGCGGTGGATCATTCAATAGCGCCTGCCCGAACACGTCGGCTGGTGGCCGATTCATTGTGAAAGAGCCGCCGCGACTTGGCAGTTGACTTGCGACGCCCCCACTGTTTGCGAGCGATGCGAGCGTTTGCGATAGCGATCGTCACCCGAAGGGCCGAGACACCCGTAGGGTGGCTCGGTGAGGAGCGAAGCGACGAGTAGAGCGCGGGCCGAAGGCATCGCCCGCATGCCATCAGCACGTTAATATCGCACTCCTCCGCAAACTCTTGCCGCGTGAGCGAGGGTCCTTCAGTAGCAAACCCGAAAGTCAAAGAACTGTGCCAACGCGCGGAACATCCCGTTGAATATTCCCCGGAGGGGAGCAATGGCATGTGATGGGCGAACGGCGCGATTGTTCAATGGGCGTGCTGTTGATGGCGTGGAGCATGGCAATTGGTCGACAGCGGTAATGCGGCGAAATGACTCTGAGACTTCAGTATTGTCTTCGGTTTAGGAAGAGGCCGGGAAGGAAGGATCGGCGGCCGTCCGAAGGTGGCGTAAGCGGACGAGTGGTCGCGAATATCGCGCGCGATTATTCCTCGTCGGTCCACACCGGAAGAGCCCGACCAACAACTGCGGATGCAGGCAGCGGTCCGAAATAGCGGCTGTCGAGGGAATCGGCAGACTGCCAGTTCATGACAAATATTTCGTCTTCGCCAATGATGCGGCATCCCTGCCAGACCGGCAGCGGGCGGTTGCGACCGTCGCGATCGCGTGCTTGTCCCATCTCAAGGTTATCGACGGTGATGGTGAGCCCGATTCGGCACACGACCTGTCCTGGCAGCGCCACGATCCGCTTGAGCATGGGAAGGCCATAGGGAAGGTAATCGTTCAGATCAAGGAAGGCTGCGAGCGGATCGGGTGGCTGAACGGCGACAAGCTCGGTGACGGTGAACTTGCCGGCCGGCGCGACACGATAAAGGCCGATCGGAACGCTGTTCGACGCGTTCCAGATGTAGCGGGGCGTCGCTCCGCCGATCGTGGAGACGAGCGAAGTGACGGCCGCGAGTGCCGTGAGGATTGTGCCGAAACGACCATTCATGATGCAATTCGTCGGCGACGGAGCCAGGCCTGATGGCGCGACCGGGTATAAGGTCGGGGCGTTTCGTTGACCGACAAGCGGTTATGCACGTGGTGCCAATAATCGGGCGCTGCATCCGCTGGATTGATGCAGAGCGCTTCGATCGCATCGATCGTTTGCAGCACGCGCTCGACTTTCGGCCAGCTTGATAGCCGCAGCAGGCTCTCGCCGCCGGGACTGATCCAGGGAACGGTCGAATAGGGTCGCCCGGGCGTTGCGGCTCGCAGGATGTCAACGCGGGACAGGACTGTACCGAAATCATTGGACGTCCACCGTACGAAAGCGAAGATGCTGCCGGGAGTGAAGGATAGGACGCGGCGGTTTTCGCTCAGGATCCGTTCCGACACCGGATTGCCGAACCGAATCCGGTTCTCTATGCGCTTTTCAAGCCATAGGAGCTCTACCGTCGTAAGATCGCTCATGATGAAGGCTTCCTTGTTGAATAGCTGTGAAGACGGGGGTCGCGATTTACAAATCAGCTGGCCACATCAGTGGAATTGCGCGTTGCCGGCGCCGCGGTCGACGACCCGCTGCACAGCAACTCTTGAACTCTTGTCTTCGGGCATGCTTCAACGACGCTCCTTGCCCGCATACGGGACGGGAGCGTGCCGTTTCGCAGGTAGAACCGCGCCGGACCCCGGATCGCTGGTTGACGTTCTGGTGCCGAGGTCGGCCCACGCGCTCAGATCTGCGACCGCGTAGACGACGCGTCCGCCGATCTTCCGGTAGGCGGGACCCGTGCCATAAATGCGGTGCTTTTCCAGAGTGCGGGGAGAAAGGCTGAGGAAGCGCGCTGCTTCGGCAGTCCGCAAGTATCGGTGCGGCAATCCGGTGTTCGGATCCGACATATGAAGGGCTCCGTGATGGTCTGGAACGCCAGCGAGGTCGCCGGCGCGTCAACGGACACAATGGCGGAATGGAGCCTCAAAGGGGGATGCCGAAGATGAGGGGGTGTGTTTTCGGCACCCCGAATGGCGGAGTTATTTCTTCCTGGATGTGGGGCGAAGCAGCGCACGGTAGCCGCCGCGCATCAGAGCGATGCCGCTTTGGACCAGGCGGATCGTCAGACTGCGAAGATCATGATCCTTCCAGGCGCGGCCAAGAACGCGCTCTCTGCCGAACAGGCCCTCTGCGATTTCACGATAACTGTGACCGGCCAACCATGCATCGAGGGCCCGCATGATTAATGAGAAGCGCCGCCGGCGCTGGTAGGAGAGCTCAAGAGGCGGTGTACCGAGATGGCGGCCTTCGATGGCGGACCAAAATCGGTGTACCGCCTGCAGTCGTATGTCGAAATTGGCGTCGAGCGGCAATGCGACAGAAAGCGGCGATCCGCTGGCGGGCATTGCCGGCAGGTAGAGCCGGTGAATTGCGCCTGCCAGCGGTACAATGGCATGCCACCCATCTAGTCCATGGCGAAGTTCGCCACCGGCGAGCGAGGTCCAATCGAGATCATAGTGCCCCGTCTCGCTGGACGCGTCCGCTTCGCGGAGCGCCAGGACGGTCGAGAGAGCCTCGGGGGCCCAGAATATCGCTTGTCGGTCGAAAGCCTTTTCCGGATCAGCCGCGAAAAGACAGCCCCCATTTATTGCGGAATTGATCTGTCATTCCGCTCGATCGCTCAGCGGCTGTCAGATTTCTGAACTCTTGTTGGTATTCGCTGTCGCGGCGGAGCCATTCCCAGGCAATGTCGGCTGTCTCTGCCGTTTCGAAGTTTGCGTAGTTTTCCTCTAATCTCCAATCAACGCCCGACATGACTACGTCCCCGCTGCACTAACGATGCGGCATTGCAACACGACGAATGTGACTATTTCTGGTTGCAGACGCTTGGCTCGATCAAATGAGAAGATTTGTACTTTCGATCAACCGTAAAGAAGATTTGTATTTTCGATCAACCGTCAACAGACGTCACGTTTGTTCCAAAAATCCTTCATGATTCGCCTTTCGGCCATCCTCGCGCGAGGAGGTCACGATAACCGTGGCGGGCAACCCATTTCGCGCGAGCCAGGTGGCTTTCGTAAACACGGCGAGCACGATCGGGCTCCGAGATCGGGTCGATGCCAAGAACAATATGCGCGACTTCTTGCCAGTCAGCGTTGGCTTTTTCCGCATCAAGAAGACGCACGTAGGTGACGGCGTGTTGCTCGTCATACGGCGTCAGCACCTGCTCATCAGGAGCTGTATCTGCAACTCTGGGATCAAGCGGCGGCACGCGTGAAACTCCTGTCGATCGAGAAGCTTCGATCTGGCGAACCCTAGCTGCACTCAGGCTATTGTCGTACCGACCAGCCCGGGTGGTCTACAGGATTTCGCGCGCTTCAGAGATGCAAGAATAGTGCGATTGCGGTTCCGTTAAGCGGGCTCAGACGTCGAATTGTAGAGGATACTCCGTGGTGAAATACTCTTCAAGGCGCTGCTCTCTCGGTCATGGATATTCGAGAGATATTGGCGCAGAATTTGAAAAGGCTGCGGCGCACACGGCGGTTCTCGCAGGAGGAGCTGGCGCACCGCGCGAAGATCGACCGCACTTATGTCAGTTCACTGGAACGACGGATTTACTCGGCTACGATCGACATCGTGGACAAGCTGGCCCGCGTCCTCGGTGTCGAGGCCTCGGATCTCCTGAAACGGCCGTCGACCGACAGTACCGAGCGAAAAAGAGCGCGCCCCTCGTCGAACAGTTGAAGTATCGGGGGTCGTTTACCTTAGAATCCAACCATCCACGTCATCTGTCGAGCCGGCTAGCTCCATCTGTCGCGAGGGTCCCTGATATCCCCTATCGCCAAGAGCCAGGTCATCGCGCGTTGCATGGCGACGAGACAAACAAAGCCAATGAGGCAACGGTCACCGGCGACTGCGACGATTTTGCGGTGGGAGGTCTCTGAACGGAAAGAGGACCCCGCCCGGCTTCCTCGGGCGGGGCGTGGCAGAGTAAATTCTACTCGCCGTTCTTCCGCGGCCGCGACCAGAGCAGGGTGTAGCCTTGACCATCCTCTTCGCCGAACAGGTTCGCGTAGATCGGCGCCGTGAAGGAGGGATCGTCGAGCTTGAGCGAGAGGTAGTCGCGGCCCTCCTCGGAGCGCTTCGACCAGGCGGCGCCGATCTCGACGTCGCGGCCCACGAACACGCGGTGGCTCGGAGCTTTGTCGTTGGAGGGGTTGGATTCCGCGACGATGCGGACGCCTTTGGCCTTCAGGCTGAGGGTGGCGATTTCGCCGTGGAAATCGTTTCCGACCTTCTTGAACGAACCGATGGTAGCCATTTGTCTTCTCCTGTTGTGTTTCGAGCCCGCGACCACCGCGGCCTCGATGGCGATGGACGGGCCGAAGACGATCGGCGACGCACCCGCCTTCGGGCCGGAGCGCAGCGGAGGACGCCGTTGCTGCGACTTTCTTGCCTCGCGAGGAATGGGCGCAGCCCAGGGGAAGAAAGTCGCAGCAACGGCGTTGCGGCTCAGACGATCGAGGCGCAGCCGGTCTTCGGCCAGAACAAGCCATCAAAGAGGCAAGGAGCGTCGCGTGCTGAGCAACAATCGCGGGAGAAAATGGCGGGTCTCGGTTCGGCTCGGCAAGAGGTCGGATCGGTTCGGCGTAGGAAAAGAAGCAGTGGGAGGCAAAAGCGGTTTTGTCAGCGCGAAAAGCCAGCCGCAAGCGCAGGGCTCCAGCATCGTGTCTATGCGCTGGGGTTGGAAATCGACGCAAATTTATCGACGCGCTCCGAGGAGCCCCGGATATCTCTCGCTCAAGATCGACGATCCCGCGTTCCAGATGGCGGTCCGTTCAATCTGCAAGGCGATGAGGTTTAGTAAGGGCTATACCCTGCTCTAGCCGCGCGGCCGCGGAAGAACGGCAAGCAAAACTTACCCTATCAAGCTCCCGCCGGATTGATTGGGCGGGGCTCCGTAAAGACGGTCAACCGCGTCCACGCGGTGCCGCCAATGAAGGCCGCACCGAGGCAAGCGAAGACCTCTCGCCAAGCAAGCGAAGGCACCCCAACCTGTGACAGGACGAGAACGGCATGATAGCCGACAAGTGAAGCCGGCACAGCGAACACGGCCGCGAGGATCGCGCGCAAGATCATAGACCGTGTCATTGCAAAGGCAACCTGACCGACCGCGAGTGTCATCCCGCCAGCAGCAATGCCGACAAGCGGCGCGCCGAGAGCGCCGGCGCCGCTGTGTAATGCCATCATGCCGGCACTGACGGCGACAAAAAACGGCAAGACATACACTGCGAGCGTGAAGATCAGCCAGCAGAACAAGCCAATGCCAGCGATGTTGAGGAGAAGTCCAAGGGCGAGCATGGTGGTGGCTCCGTTTGCAAGTGTAACGGTCGCGCCTTCCACCACCACCACGGCGCAATTGTCGAATATGCAATCGAAAGGAGGCGGAGTTGCGGCGATGCAACTCCGCCTGGGTGGTGGCGGCGTAGTACGGCGCTTATGCAGCGCCGAACTTCCAAACAGGAATGCCCATCCGCTTCGCCTTGTCGGCAAGGTTGTCCTGGATTCCCGTGCCCGGGAAATACATGACGCCGATCGGCAGCAATTCGAGCATCGCGTCGTTGCGCCTGAAGGGAGCTGCCTTCGCATGTCGGCTCCAGTCCGGCTTGAAAGCGATCTGTGGTACTTTACGGTTGACAGCCCATTTGGACGCGATCAACTCGGCGCCTTTTGGCGAACCGCCATGGATAAGGACCATGTCGGGATGCTTGGCATGAACTTTGTCGAGGCGATCCCAGATCAGGTGGTGGTCATTGAAGTCGAGACCGCCGGTGAGAGCGACCTTCGGTCCTGCCGGCAACATGACCTCGGTTTCGGTGCGGCGCTTCGCTGCGATGAAGTCGCGGGAGTCGATCATTGCCGCGGTGAGCGTGCGATGGTTGACCAGTGATCCCGATCGAGGGCGCCAGGATGAGCCGGTGTGGACCTCAAAGAGTTCGACGGCCTGATCGCGGAAGAGCTCCAGGCAATTGCGGCGTTCGATCAGCGTGATGCCTTCTGCCGTCAGGCGCTCGAGCTCGACCGAGCGTACTTCCGAGCCGTTCTGCTCGCGCTGGCTCTTGCGTTGGGCCTGCTCATTGTCGTCGAGCTGCCGGACGATGCGATCTGTGGCACGATGGAAGAGGTTGACCGTCGACCACAGCAGATCCGGAAGGTCGGGCTCGAGCCGCGTGTCGCTCAGGGTAGCGACCAGGGCGTCGAAAATATCGGCGACGGCACCGGCGATCATCTTGCCTTCTGGCAGGGGTCTCGGATCGGGCTGGTCGTCGAATGGACGGTAGCCAAAGAGCTGCAACTCGCTGAGGACGAGGTCGGTCGGAGATGGCGTGTGCTGTTCGGTGTCGTCATGGTCGCTCATCGGGAGAGGTCCTTTGCCGGATTGGCCGCGCCCATCGCGGCCTTCGTGGCGATCACTCAGACGGCGGGCGGAACGGGCCAGCACCCGGAGCAACGCGGAGGGCCGAAGCGCCAGCGGAGGATGGCGGAGGCCGGCTATTTTGCTTCGCGATGCAAAGGCCCGCAGGGCCGGCGGAAAATAGCCGGTCGTAGCCATTGGCGGCCGGGGCCGCTTGCCGTCCGATCGCCCTCTAGAAGGCCGAGGTCGCGGCTCTCCGGCATTGAGCCGCCCCGCGACCGAGCTGTCGACTTGATCGGAGCTAAGCGCCGCCTAAACGACAGTGGCCGGCAAGAGCAGGAAGCGGGAGACGTCCTCCGGTGCAAGCTGAATCCGCAACGCTGCTCGGAGGGTATCGAGGCCAAAGACGTGCAGATCCTCGTTGAAGTCGCCGAGCCGAGGCGATAACGGGATCGCTTCGATGCCGGCCGTTTGCGCGCGTTGCAACAGAACAGCTTGCACCATGTCTCCAGCGGCGTCAGCATCCCGGGCGATATAGAGCCGACGCAAGCTCGAAGACAGCAGCATGGCTGAGAGGTGATTGGCCGACAGCGCTGCGGCCATCGACAATGTTGGCAGCGCACATCGCAGCGAGAGCATGGTTTCGATGCCTTCGCCGGCCACAAGCACGTCGTCGTCTGGCGTACCGAAGCGAACTGCATTGCCGAGCAGATCGCCCATGGCCCGTCGCGGCGTGTCTATCGGCGCCTTGCCGAGCCGAACGCGATCAAAGCCATCCGGATCGAGCCACGTGCGATGCACGCCGGTGATCTGGCCGTCGAGGTCGGTGACGCAGGCGATCATTGCCGGCCAGGTCTCGGTCGGCAGATGTTCATCGGGGCGATAGTAGCAGCGCGGATGGAAGCGAAGGCTGCCACCATGGTACACGCGAGCTATTCCGCGACCTCGCAGATAAGTCTCCACCATGGAGCCCTCGATCGGACCTGAGATCGCAAACAACCGTCTTGCTGCCTGTTGTGATCCCACCGGGACGACGGAGCGCACCGGCGGTCGTTGTGGTACGAGCTCCGATTCAGCGCGGGGCAGCTTGAGAAACCGCCTCGCCTCTTCGGCAACTTCGCGGAAGTCACGGAGCCCAAGGCTATGCCGAATGATGTCCAGGAGATCGCCATGCTCACCGGTCGCGGCGTCGGTCCACTTACCCGCGCTCCCCTTGGTGGAGTCCTGGAGCCGCACGAACATCGAGCGGCCCGGCGTATTGTAGACATCACCAACCAGCCAATACCGCCCTTCGCGCTTTCCATTGGAAAGGTAATGACGGCACACCGCCTCGGCCTCGCGCGCGAGGCGATGCGCCAGTTCGGAGGCATCGCGGCGCATCACGCCGCCTCCCGTTCGACGATGCGCTCGATTGGATAGTGCTTGAGCACCTTCGCCAGGACCTCGATGCCGGCCTCATCAGTAGGCACGAACATGCGCAGCTTCCAAGAGATGATCTCGATGAAGAGGCCATACGTCCTGAGGCGATCGCGCATCGTGTCGTTGAATCCGGACAGCTCGATCCGGTGTCTGCCCATGACGCGGACGCGGCGAAGCTGGAGGCCTTCGGCGAGGTCAAGAACAGTTCGCCCCTCCATCACAGCGGCAAAGGCTGCGTCGGACGCCAGCTTGGGCGCCTCGGCCGCAAGGACGTTCGCCACCCAACTGGCCGAAACCTTGCGGCCGATGACTCTTTCTCCAGCATCGGTCTGAAGCCGGTAGACCCGCGTCGACTCGTCCGGCAGCCGCTTCCAGATCGGCAGCAACAAGCCGGCGACGACATGGATCGTGCTTTCCGAGAATTCGGGCAGGTCATGGAGCTCGGCCTGCCAGGCCGCGCCGAAGCGGCCGCGATCGGCTTCGGCCCAACGGCTTTCCGCCATTGTGCTTAGGGGAACGCTGTGCTGCTCCATCGGCCGGATCAGCCGCACGCGCCGTTCGATCTCACCGTCATCGAGCATGAAGCTCGGCGCCGGCACCTGAACGGCGGCCCGGCCCGAGCGCTCGTTGACGAGCGGCACGGCGCACGAATCCGAGAGCCGATCGAACGCCTCCCGCAGCGTTACGGGACGATTACGCCGCCGTTCGGTGATGGTCAGCAGCCGTGTCTCGGTGCCAGTCCCGGGATGGGTATAGATGACGCGTCGGTCGGTGATGATGAAGCTCTCGGCGAGCAGCGTCTCCAGCCCGGCATCGTAGGCGCCGGACGCGATCGCGCCTTCGATGCGAGCGGAGAGCAGTTGCTCGAACGCCGCGAACAACACGTTTTGCAGGTCGATGGTCAACGCCAGCAGCCTGTTCAAGAATGTCGTGATCGGCGGCAGTTCATCCTTGATGCCGTTGGCATCCATCAGCTTCAGACCGGTCGCGTCCTCGAACGCCTGGAGCGAGCAGCCTTCAACCTTGCCGCGGACGAGAAGCAGATATAGTTGGCGCAGTGCGTCACGGCCGTAATGGCTTTCGAGGTTGTCCTCGGGGCGGAACAGGCCCTGCCCTCCGGTCTGGCGCTGACCTCGGGTGATGGCGCCCAGCGTGTCGAGCCGGCGAGCAATGGTGCTGAGAAAGCGCTTCTCCGCCTTCACATCTGTCGCAATGGGGCGAAACAGCGGCGGCTGCGCCTGGTTGGTACGATTCGTGCGACCCAAGCCCTGGATGGCGGCGTCGGCTTTCCAGCCAGGCTCGAGCAGGTAATGAACACGCAGCCTGCGATTCCGAGCCGACAGTTCGGCATGGTAGCTTCTCCCCGTGCCGCCGGCGTCGCTGAAGATGAGGATGCGCTTGGCGTCGTCCATGAAGGCCGCGGTCTCGGCGAGATTGGCCGAGGCCGCGCGGTTCTCGACGATCAGCCGATCCCGTTTACGAACGACGCGGCGAGAACGTCCCGTGACCTCAGCGACCATGTCCGTGCCGAACCGCTGGACGATCTGGTCGAGCGCACCCGGTACGGGCGGAAGCGAGGCGAGCTTTTCGATCAGGCGGTCGCGGCGCGCGACGGCTTCCCGGCTTTCGACCGGCTGGCCGTCACGGTAGGCAGGCCGAGAACAGAGGTTGCCTTCCGAGTCGGTGAAGGGCTCGTAGAGCTGGACCGGGAAGGAATGGGCGAGATAGTCGAGAACATACTCGCGCGGGGTGATGTCGACCTGAACGTCGCTCCACTCTTCGGTCGGAATCTCCGCTAGCCTGCGCTCCATCAGCGCCTCGCCGGTCGAGACGATCTGGATGACGGCCGCATGGCCGGCATCAAGATCGCGCTCGATCGAGCGGATCAGCGAGGGCGTCTTCATCGAGGTAAGCAGATGGCCGAAGAAGCGCTGCTTGGCACCCTCGAAGGCGGAACGGGCGGCGGACTTCGCCTGCGCGTTCAGCGTGCCGGTCTCGCCGGTGATGTTGGCGGCGCGCATGGCCGCGTCGAGATTATTATGGATAATGCTGAATGCGCCGGCATAGGCATCGTAGATGCGAACCTGCTCGGGCGTAAGCTGGTGTTCGAGCAGTTCGTATTCGACACCCTCATAAGATAGCGAACGCGCGGCATAAAGGCCGAGCGCCTTGAGGTCGCGCGCCAAAACCTCCATGGCGGCGACACCGCCCTCCTCGATCGCCTCGACAAACTCGGCCCGCGTCGCGAATGGGAAGTCGTCACAGCCCCATAGTCCGAGACGCTGAGCGTAGGCGAGATTATGAACCGTAGTCGCACCGGTGGCCGAGACGTAGACGACGCGGGCATTCGGCAAAGCATGCTGCAGCCTCAGGCCCGCGCGGCCCTGCTGAGAGGCCGCCTGGTCACCCCGCTCGCCTTTGCCACCAAGCGCGTTCTGCATGGCGTGGCTCTCGTCGAAGACGATCACTCCGTCGAAGTCGGAGCCCAACCATTCAACGATCTGACGCACGCGCGAAAGCTTTTCGCCGCGCTCGTCGGTGCGTAGCGTAGCGTAGGTCGTAAATAGGATACCTTCCGCGAGCCGGATCGGCGTGCCCTGCCGGAAGCGAGAAAGCGGCGTAACGAGCAATCGCTCCACCCCGAGCGCCGACCAATCGCGCTGGGCATCCTCGATCAGCTTGTCTGATTTGCTGATCCAGACCGCACGACGGCGGCCCTTGAGCCAGTTGTCGAGCAAGACACCGGCGACCTGCCGGCCCTTGCCCGCACCGGTGCCGTCACCCAAAAACCAGCCGCGACGAAAGCGAACGGCATTCACCGCGTCCTCGCGCGCGGCCGCGACGACGTCAAAGGTGGCATCGACCGTCCAGGAGCCCGCCAGAAATTCCGAATGCGCCTCGCCGGCGTAGATGACGCTCTCGAGCTGTGCGTCCGAGAGGATGCCATCCACAATGACATTGGCCGGCAGATGCGGCCGATAAGAGGGCTTTGGCGGCGCGACCGAGGCCATGGCGGCCGACTGCACGAGCTTCGTCGGATGGGCCTCCGCGCCCGGAATGCGGATCGACTGCAACGCGTAGGGTTCGTAAAGCGCGTCGGTGATCTTGCTGGCATCGGTGGGCGCCCAGTCGACGGGCTCATAGGCGACTTCCGCCGCTACGAGCTCGGATGCTGGCGCCGCAGCCGCTGGCTGGCGCTGGGCGACGTAGGCGCGGACAGTTCTGGGCGTGGAAAGGCTGGCAATTTGTGGCACCGCCGCAATCGGCGTGCCAGCAATTGGACGACGTGCTGGCACGTAGCGCGTGACCCAGCCGAGCAACGTCGGCAGGTCGGGCGCGATGCTGCCGGATGCCGGCAATGACGCGATGTCGTCCGCCGGCACTCGATCGATAACGGTCAGGCGGGTGTCGATGGTGGTGCCGTGCTTGGCAAAGACAGCGCCGTCAATCGCCGCCGAAAAAACGACCCGGCTCTGTTCCTGAAGCTGCCTGAAGGCGTCGGTCCACACGGCATTGTCGGGTACGACGTTTGCGCCGGTGATGGTGACCAGCCGTCCGCCTTCTGGAAGACGGGCCAACGCGGAGGCCACGTGCCGTAATGCCGCATCCGCCATCCGGCGATCGACATGGACCGCTGCTGAGAACGGCGGGTTCATCAGCACCACGCTCGGGACGATACGCGCATCGAGGTGGTCGTTGATGTGTGCGGCGTCAAACCGCGTGGTGGAGACGGCAGGAAAGATCTGCCCGAGAATGCCGGCGCGGCTCTCGGCGAACTCGTTGAGGACCGGGGAGGCGCCGGCGAGTTCTGCGAGGATGGCGAGATGGCCGGTGCCGGCTGACGGCTCCAGCACGACATCGGCTGGCGTGATCGCGGCCGCAACGCTGGCGACATACGCCAATCCGATCGGTGTCGAGAACTGTTGGAGGGATTCGCTTTCCTCGGACCGGCGTGTCTGGGTCGGAAGGAGATTTGCGATCCTCATCAGCATCGACAGCATGTCCGCCGGCGACGCCGCCTTGGCGCGCATGGCGGAGCCATGCCGCCGTAGAAACAGGACGGTCGCCGCCTCGCAGGCGTCATAGGCGGTCTTCCAACCCCACACCCCGGACGCATCGGAGGTGCCGAACGCTGCCTGCATGGCGTTGCGCAGAACGGCGGCATCGATGCGACGTCCCTGTTCGAGATCGGTCAAAAGCTGTCGCGCAGCCCTGACAGCTGCGGGTGCGACAACGGCGGTGGCACGCATCGAGAGCGGCGCGGCGCTGGCGCCGCCGGCGAGAGATTCGGTCATAGGAGGATTTCTCGGGAGAGCGGGAACGGGTCAAACCGCCTGGCGCTCTCAAGACCGCGGCGATTCAAACCCTTCCCGGCCCGCCTCTACCTCTCAGCCGTCGGCAATAAAAAGGGGACCGGCGCTGAGCACCGGTCCCCCAAACTGCCGGACAGCCGCAGCCATCCCGCTCAGTGATGTCACTCGGCCGCGTCGAGCTGTTGCGGATCATCGTCGCTGGCATTCTCCCGATCCTCATCGTCGGCGAGGAATTCTGGCAGTGCGCCTGCTTCACCTTCCTCGTCCGCTGGCGCCGCGGTGGCGTCGACCAGACGCAGCGGCTCCGGCAACCAGCCCGAACCATCGAGAAGACGCTCGGCTTCCTTGGCCATATCGGCCTTCTTCAGGTGGTCGATCAGTTGCGCGGAAGATTCGCCTCTAGCTTCCCGCACCGCCTCCAGAATGCGAGGCTTGGTGACCCGGCCGAGATAGTTGTCCACGGAGGGACTCCAGCCAGCCTGGACCATGTCGAGCCCGACCGCGCGAGCCAGCACGTCGGCCTGGTCGAGCCGCGTGCGAACGCCATGAGCGGAAACGCGACCCTGATTGTAGCGGTTAGCCGGCTCATAGATGGCATTTACCGAAAATGACGCGCAGTGAGCAAACAGGGAAGCCTGTGCGCCGCCATCGAGAGCTGTGAGCGCATCCCAGAGATCCTTCTCGCCCTTCGGCAACCGTGCCTTCCAGAACTCATGCCGCGTCTCGACGGCCTTCGCAGACGCGCTTTCCCGGAGCCCAGGAGCTTGAGCGGGAAAAGTCGGCGCGTGAAGTCCGATCTCAAGGCAGCTTCCGGACGACGCGAACCGGTAGAAGGCCGTCAGCACGAAGTTGTGCAACACCGCCTGGAACGCGATCGCAGGATTTTCTGCCAACGCATCCCGCAATGCCAGCGTACGATGCGCCGTCAGCTCGGTGATGAGGCGATCCGGCAGAGGCTTGGCCGTATCGTCATCATCTTCTTCGGCATCGACCGGGCAACCGGCGACCGCGATCACCGTGCGCTGGACGGAAGTACCAGCCTCTTGCCCTTCGGTCGACGACGGATCAGCGCCCTGCCCGACATCAGGATCGGTTGTTGCCGGCACGTCGTCCTCTGGCCGGATGTAACCCCGGTCCACTGAGAGACGTCCTTCGGAATCGACGCTGATGAAGACACCGGCTCGCGCGATCTCCGTCGGATCGTAGAGCATCGGCCGGTCTTCGAACGCAATCAGTGCCGATTCGATTTCGCCGAGACGCTGATCGACCTCGTCGGGTAATTCGTCAGCATCCTGGTAATCGGCTTCAAGTTTGGCCTGCTCGGCGTTGAGCGCGTCGATGGTGGCCCGCTCCTCAGGCGAGAGATCGACAGATTTGCCCTCGAGTTCTCGCAGACCCCTGGTGTGATCGTAGGGGAAGTCCAGGGCCACCGAGATCCACTTCCAACCTTCGGCGGCAATCGTCTCAGCCTCGGCCTTGAGCTTTTCTGCTACGAGGCGGTCGAGCAACACGACGTCCTGAAGCCAGCCGCCGTCATCGTGCTCGAACAGATCTCGCATCACGCCGCCGCCTGCCTGCTCGTAAACTTCGAGTCCAACAAACCGCACACGGCGATCCGATGCGCGGACTGTCTCTTCGGTCAACATGCGCCGGATCTGGTATGGCTCATCGTAACCTGAACGGCTGACCTGGTCCCAGATTTGCTCCTGGCGAGCATGATCGGCAGTCACCGAGAACGCCATGAATTGCTCGAGCGTCATGCCGTCCTCGGCATAGATCTCGTGCAACTTGCTCGAAACCGAGGCCAGCCGAAGTCGCTGCTTCACGACGGCCGGCGTCACAAAGTGCCTGGCAGCGATTTCCTCCTCGCTCATGCCACCTTGCTGGAGACGATGGAACGCGCGGAACTGATCGAGGGGGTGCAGGCCGACCCGCTCGTCATTCTCGGCAAGCGAATCGTCCTCGGCGATACCACCATCGCGCACGACGCAAGGAACGGCTTGCGTCTTCGTCATGCGCTTTTGCTTCACAAGCAGTTCGAGGGCGCGATAGCGCCTGCCGCCGGCCGGTACTTCGAACATGCCGGTCTCATTCCCCTCGGCGTCAACGACGGCCCGAACATTGAGGCTCTGCAGGAGCGTACGCGTCGCGATGCTCTCGGCGAGTTGCTCGATCGAAATGCCCGCCTTCACGTGACGGACGTTGGACTGGCTCAGCACGAGCTTGTTGAAGGGAATGTCGCGTGAGGGCGACAGAGTGATCTTTTGGACAGCCTTCGTCATGTCGATTCTCCACGACGGGCGGCCGAGAGCCTCTCTCTCGGCCTCCAACCCGTCGCGGAAAACGATCCCGCCCTCTTACTCTCCTACCCGCGGTGGCCAAGAAGAAGCTCACGCCACTTCCTGCTCCGCTCTCTCCGTCGTCATTTCGACGACCGGCTCCGGCAAGAACCCAAGGAGATAATCCGCAACCTTGCTGGCCTGTGAAGCCGCTCGCACAATCGCGCGATTGTCCTCTCGCAGCACCTCCAGCCAGGAGCCGATATAGTCGGCATGCCGCACCGTCGGCAAAATACCGAGCGAGGCGCAACTGAACGCGGACGATATCTCCGCGATCAACTCCTCAAAGGCATACCTCTTGCTACCATAGCTGCCCGACAGGTCGCGGTTCAGACGTGATTCATGGCCGCTGGCATGCGCCAATTCATGCAGCGCCGTCCGATGCCAATTGATGGGCTCGAAATAGGCTTGCGGTGGCGGCACCTGCACATAATCTTCTGCCGGCACATAAAAGGCGCGGTTGCCGCCAATGCGGAAGTCGATTTCGGTCGCCTTGATCAGGTATTCGACCTTTGGCTCGATCAGGCCTGGCGGCGGAGGCGGCGCCGTCGTTGCGATCTCCGAAGTCAAGTCGTCACACTGATCAGTGTTGAACACTGTGAAGCGCTTGAGGAATGGAATGGCCTGCGCTTCCTCACCGTTCTCGCTCGCGCGCCGCTTTTCCTCGACTGGCACGAAGCGGTCAGCATAGACGACGGTGGTGCCGCGCTCGCCCTTGCGGACGTGACCGCCGAGCGATAGCGCCTGGCGGAAGGTAAGCCAGCTCTGACCCGTGAATTCGCGTTCGATCGCAGCCCCCCAGAGGATTAGAACGTTGATGCCGCTATATTGGCGGCCGGTCGCGGCGCTTTTCGGCATGGCCAAAGAAGCCTTCGCCGCCGCGGTGCCCCAAGGCTGCACCCACGGCACTCGGCAGGCCTCAAGTTCAGCGATGATCTTGTTGGTGATTTCGTCATAAAGGCTTGTCCGGTCCTCACCGGTGCGCGCCCGAAGATAATGTCTGGACATCGCGGGTCTCCGCGACGAGCGCCGCGAGCCTCTCTCGCAGCCTGTAACCCGTCACGAAAATCCCGGCTCTCCTCTCGCTCTTGACGGCTCCGCAGGCGGCCTACCACGCATTGCGTACTAGCTCCCGGAGAGACTCTTCGGCCGAAGCGCAGCGGAGGCAGAGAGAAGGCAGCCGACGAAGGGGCAGTGATAACGACGGGGGCATGAAATGCCCGCGGGCACCGAGGCGACTGCAGTCGCGAGACCGGTTAAGAAGGCACCCGCGTTCGGGGCAGTGATAGCGGCGCCGGCATGCCATGACGGCGGCCCCTAACGCGAGAGCCTCCGGCGAGCGACACCGTATCGCGCAAGGGATCGAAGCCGCACGGCCGAGACGCGTCAGCGGCTCGGTTCACGAGAGCCCGGTCCGCGGCTAGCGGATGCGCCAAGCAGAAGAATTCGCTTAGACTTGAGTCAGAGGATCTGGATTTCCTCGCGCGCATTCGTTTGTGCGTCATAGATCCTGATCTGAAGCATTGGAAAACGTTTCTTTAGCTCTTCTCCACCTGCCCTTGCGCCGTCTTTGGTTGCAAATTCGGTTTTGAGTCGGCCGTCCACTTCGAGCGCGTAACCAGTGGCCGGCAGTTCACGGTTGGCTGCAACCATTTTCTTCCCTGTGCAGTGAGGCAGTTGGGATTGATGGCTTAGCGTGAGTCGCCCAAACCACGCCAGATCCACCTGCGCGGCTGGGGATACGACATCGCACGTTGTGGATTGACGCCTCGCATCGGAGTTCATCAAGGATGGGAATTTGCGTCGTCCGAACAGGCGGACGGCTTCCCGTTCGCGCGGATGCAGGCACGATAGAGCACGGCTCGACGTAGCTGACTTTCCAAATACTACGACCGGCACGCTGGGCATCGCGCTGAGCCCCGGTGTATCTGCCTTTCGACGCTGAGACGGGGCGCCGCGCAATGTAGCCTCCAAATGCACGAGGATCGTTAGCACAACCAGTGGGTTTAGAGTCGGATCGAAAAGCTCCCTAGATTAACGTCCGGCGCTTCGGTGAGAGCACCGAGCGTCGCCATGTCCGGCGCGCCGAGCTCCATCTGAAGAAAGACCGGAGCCGGCTCCAGCGTTGCAAGTCGGATCGCCTGACCGATGACGATCGCGCCGGTGGCCGCGCCGACAAATGGGACGGCGACGCTCGCCTCGGCGAAGCTCACCTTGCCGCATTCGCCGACATGCTGCTCGAGCTCCACGTAGGCCGGCCGGTCCAAGAGGCCCTTCGTCCCGTCCTCGGTCTCCTCCGCCTTGGCAGGCTCGCTCCAGAGACCCATGGGCGGTTCCCCGTTCACGATGGTGCGCATTTGAATACCCTCGAAGTCGCCGGGCCCGTGCCCGATTCCGGCGTCGATCATGAACGGGAAGCCATGCTTGGCCAGCACCAACCGCGGCTTCAGCCGGTCGAGGCCCGAAAGCAGAATGGGCGGATCATCGTCGCCGAGGGCGACATCACCGACATGGCGGCGTTCGATCAAGCTCGTTTGCCAGCCAGCCTGCTTGAGCCAGACGTCGGCGACGCGCACCTTCTTCTCACCAAGCTGTTCATCACCGGGAAGCACCAGCAAGCTCGTTGCTTCGTTCTCTTCGCTGATCTTCTGATTGTCCTGAAGCACCACAAGGCGCTCGCCCTCCCCGCGCAGGAAGCAGAGCGTCCACACGAAGGCTTGGCCAAGATGGCCGAGACCGAGCAGCCAGAGCTTGTCGGGAACATCGAAGCGCTCGGGTCCGATCTCATCCATGCTCGCCGGCTGCCAGGGGGTCCATAGCGACACCGTCGCATCGCGCGCCCGGATGTCACGTCCTGCCAGAACACAGGCAAAGACCTGTCGCACGGCAACCGCGCCAGCGAACACGCCCGACAGCGAAAGACGGCTGTCCCCGATCCTGTCGCCATCGAACGCGCGCGTCCCGGCCAACCAGCGATCCCACCAGCACCGAACATTCCAGCTGGCACCAGCCGGCACATTGCCGATGCGGATCGTGTGCGTCGCCAGCTTGCTCGCCTGCGTGTCGACCCGGGCACCAAGGCGCCGTGCCGCCGCCTTGACCGTGTCGCCGATCGGCAAGACGGTGATTAGAGGCGTGTCGCCAGCCATCACCAGCGTCACCCGACCGAAGCACTTGCGTGCGGTCGCCACAGCGGTCAACGCCGCGGCCTGCCCGGCGGCGGTGGCCAATTGGTCATCGCCGAGCACGACGTCAATGCGCACCGCGTTCAGCCGCGCCTCCGCCTCTTCGAACGAGCCGGCGCGGCCGCCGTCGGTGAGCGCCTTCGTCACGCGCGAGCGCTTCCAGAACTTATTCATCTCCAGGCCTCCAGGCGAAAGAACTTCCTTCCCGCGGCGCTGTGCTCGGCCCAGTTTCCGTTGCCGAGAAACTCGAACATACCGATGGTGCCCGGGCTCGGGTCGTTACGAGCAAAGTGAGGGAGGATCAGCGCGATGTGTCCCGCGCGCGGCATGACGGGGTTCGCCTTGTCCGAGTCGCTCTGGCCGTAGCCATGGGGGTGAACGTGGATGTCGGCGACCACGCCGTAGCCGCGGGCGCGGCAGATCTCCCAAAGGCGCGGCAAGGCTGTCTCGCGAATGGTCACGATCCCGGTCGCCAACGCCTCGGGGTCGACATCGTCGTAATAGATGAAGTCGAGAATATCCCGGCTGCCATCGCGCCGGGGCCGACCCAACAGGTAAGCCCCGCTCTCGCGGCGGCCGCCCAGCGTGCGCCGCGCGAGTTCCTGCACGCCCTCGTTCCAGATCGAGGCGCGGCAGCGCAGCCTAGGCCGCGCAAGACCGAGCCAACCAAGCAGCGTGTTCAGAAGCCAGTCCATACAAATGCTCCATGATGAACTTGATGTGGCGGTCGCGTCGCCACGCTTCGTCCGGGCGCTTCGCCGCCCAGCCGTTGTGAAGCGCGGCATAGCGCTGCCATGCGCGGTAGACACCGCCGTGCTCGTTCGTGCCGTCGCGCGTCCAGTCCTTCAGCGCGTCGAACACGCCCGGAGACGTCGTCCCCTCACGCGGCGCCGCCGGCCGCGCATTCGTCGCGTGATCCCAGCGCTGAACGAACGGCCCCAGCGCGGGGAAGTTGTCGCAGAGCAACTGGAACTCGAGGCTCGCCTCCTTCACTCGGCAAGGATCGTGTCCGGTCACCCGCACTTCCAGGATGGGAAAGGCGTAGCGAAGAATCGCCCAGCGGCCCTCTTCGACACCGCACTGGAAGCGCAGCGAGTTGAGCTGCGCCTCCAGCGAGCGCTGCGAGGCCGAGATGGTCTCGTCAGCCATTGGTGAAGTCCTTCAGCGTCAGGTCCACCACCAGCGTGCAGTGACCCTGCTTCACATACCTGCCGAGGACGTCGTCGCGCGGCAGCGGCTGATCGGCACCGGGCAAGATCAGGTTCGCCTTCGCTGCCGCCATCGGGTCGAGGTTGAAGCCGTGCTTGCCGACCGACCATTGCAGCGCGCGGAACACCGTTGCCGACGGCGGGAAATGGTGGTGCTTGACGAGGTGCTCGTGGCGCACCTCCAGCGTCATCTGGTGGCAGCGGTGGCCGACGACACGCAGGTGCTTACGGCCGTGCGGGTGATGGTGGAGAGGCTGATCGTTGTCGCGCTCGAACAGGTGCACGTCGGCCCCCAGTTCCAGCTTGGTGCGGATCACCTCCACCAGCACCATATCCTCGGTGATCGGGACCACCAGGACCTCGACGTGGTCCTCGATCTCGACCTCGACCTGGACCGCCTCGTCGTGAGGCTGGCCCTCCGTATGCTGATGGTGATTATGCGTATTCATTCCAAAACCTCGTGTTTTCAGATGTTTCCACGACGATTCTGCTTGATATGCCGATGTCGTCGTGTATGTTAATGACGAATTCGTCAAGTTTTAGGCCCAAGAAAAGGGCCCCTCAGCCCATAACTAATACGTCAACTATAAACTATACGGTATCGTCATGTCATCGTCAAGCCCTCCTCCGGCGCCCTCTGCCGTTTTTCCAGATCGCCTCAAATCCGCCCGGGATTTGCGAGGCCTCAACCAGGACCAGCTGGCCAAGCGTTCCGGCTTGCAAGGCTCCGCCATTTCCCATTTCGAGACCGGCACCCGGAAGCCGTCGTTCGACAATCTGCGGCGCCTTGCCGATGCGCTCGGAGTCACGACCGACTACCTCCTCGGCCGGTCGGATGATCCGGAAGGTTACGCGGCACCGAGTGACCCGCTCTATCGAGACGTTCAGCGGCTCAACAAGAAGAACCGCGACCTTGCAAGCCAGATCATTCGGTCGCTCGCTTTCCCTTCCGAGGATGAAAACTGATGGCGCGGCGGGGGCCTTACGATTTCGCCACGGCCTTCGCCGAGAAGCTGCTTCGCGACGAGTTCAAAGTCGACAAGCTGCCCGTAAACCCCATTGCGTTGGCGAAGAGCCAGGGGATCCGCGTCGTATCGATGCCGAAGGATCATGACGGCGTGTCCGGGATGTTCATCCACGCGCACGGCAAATCTGCGATCGCCTACGCGACGCATATCGAAAGCAAAGGTTTCCAGCACTTCAGCGTCGCCCATGAAATTGGGCATTGCTATCTGCCGGGCCACATCGATGCGATCCTGCCCGATGGCGCGACCGAGCACTACTCTCGAAGCGGCTTTGTGTCGGACGATCGCTATGAATTGGAAGCCGACCACTTCGCTGCCGGCCTGCTTATGCCGACGCGGCTTTTTACGCGGGCGATGGACACGGCGGGGGACGGACTGGATGCCATCGAGCATCTCAAAACGCGGTGCGAGACGTCGCTCACGGCGACAGCGATCCGCTATCAGCAGCTCACGGGGGAAGCCGTCGCCATCATTCAATCGCGCGGAAACCGGATTGAGTTCTGTTTCATGTCCGACCGGTTTCTCTCCCTGAAACCGGGCCGGTGGCCGCGCAAGGATGACGCAGTGCCTCGCCGCTCTGTGACCCATCGCCTCAATGCGGATCCCGACCGTGTCGCACAAGCCGAGCGCATCGCCGACGAGACGCACGGCGTTGACTGGTTCGGTGCCTTTCCGGATATCGAGCTTTACGAGGAGGTCGTCGGCCTTGGGCGCTACGGGCGTTCGCTCACGGTCATCACCACGGTGGACGCGCTGGACGACGGGGACGATGATCCTGGTCCCGGACGGACCCTGGGAACCGCGGCTCAGGTAGCCCTTAAGTCCTTCTAGCCCACCTATCGACCTATTCTATGTATTGATTTTACTATGATTTTTTCTCCAGTGGACTAATTTTGAAACTTTAATTGTGAATTAGCCCACCCTGTATTACATTATCCGCCTTCTCTCATACGGTAGGACCATGGCGGAACGAACAAAACAAATAACCGGAGATTTCGTCGATCTGGCGCGGCTCGCGCTGACCGGAAGGCCGCAGGATGTGCAGCTGCTCGTCCACCGGGCGGTCAAGCGGTATCAGCCCGAATTCCCCGAAATGGCGGCGAACCTCGCGGCGCTTCTACGCGAGTCACCGACACGCGCCTCCCCGCTGCGCCGGCAATCCGAGGTGCCGCTTCCAGTCGATGCCGACTCGCGGCTTCATCTGTTGCGCGTGGAGAATTCGATTTTGCTCGACCACGAGATGGTGCTGGCGCCGGACATCGAAGCCAGCCTCAAGCAGCTTGTCGTCGAGCGCCGCGAACCGGAGGCGCTGCAGAAGGCAGGCTTGCATCCCACGCGCACGATCTTGTTCACCGGCCCCCCCGGCGTAGGCAAAACCATGGCGGCGCGATGGCTCGCCCGCGAACTCGACCGACCGCTCCTCATCCTGGACCTTGCGGCTGTCATGAGCAGCTTTCTTGGCCGCACGGGCAGCAATCTCCGTCATGTGCTGGATTACGCCAAGAGTATCGAATGCGTACTTCTTCTTGATGAACTCGACGCGCTCGCCAAGCGCCGCGACGATCGCGGCGAAATCGGCGAGTTGAAGCGGCTCGTCACGGTGCTCCTGCAGGAAGTCGACGATTGGCCAGCCACCGGCATCCTGGTCGCGGCCACCAACCATGCCGAACTTCTTGACTCGGCCGTGTGGCGGCGGTTCGAGATGGCGGTGGCCTTCAGCGTGCCCAACCCGCCCCAAATCGAGCACCTGGTGAAGACCCTGCTGAAGCCGTACTTCGGCGATGCCGACAAGTGGAGCAAGGTTCTCTCGCTCGCGCTCAAAGGAAAATCCCACAATGACATCGAGCGCGCGATCACGCTTGCACGGCGTTCGTCGGTGACCTCCGGGGCACCGCTCGATGAGCAGCTCAAGGCGCTTGTACGCGCTGACGAGCTGACGCGTTCCGAGCGCATCGATCTCGCTCGGCTTCTGGAGCAATCCGGCATGACGTCGCAGCGCGAGGCGCAACGCATCACGGGCGTATCCCGCGACACGATCCGCAAAGAGGGTACGACACCCAACCGTGCCCGCCGTCGAAAGGTGACCGCATGAAAAATCGCAATTTTCTGCTGGCTCGGGGCGAACGCCTTGCACACCGCATCGAGATCAAGTCCGGCGGGGCCGAGAAGCAACACCCTTACACGTTCGCGGAAGCCCGATCCCGGATCGCGCCGATGTTGGCCACCGTCGCGCGCAAGCTGGACGCGCTGCCTGCGGCCGCCTGCCCGAACGATCAGGCTGTTGCGACCGTAACCTTGAACCCTGAGTACATCGCCAAATCCTATTTCCCGGGAGACCTTCTGCGGTCGGTCGGGCTGACTTCGGTCGGCAGCCGGCCCAAGCGCATTACGCCGCAAAAGCGCAGCGGCGGCCGGGAGCCCACCGAGACCGTCACCACCGAGCTCTTCCTCATGGGCTCGCGACGAGCGTTCCGCCGCTGGTCACAGCAGGTCGAAGGCTGGCAGCCAGACAGCGATGGCGCCAAGCAGCTGCCAACCATCGAGGAGGTCAACGTCCCCACTGCGACGGAAAAGCTGATCCATATCGAGGAAGCCGGCAAGACCGGTGTCTTCGAAGTGGTCCTTCATGCCAACGAGGATGACGGCGAGGACGAGTACGTTCCGCTGTTCAAGCAATATCTGAAGTCCCTTGGTCTGCAGCCGCCGCTCGAGAAGCGATTTTATGCCGGCGGCCTTTGCTTCCTCGAACTTGAGGCGCCGCGCAACAAGATGAAGGACGTCGCTGCGTTCAGCCTTGTGCGCGCCGTCCGCCCGATGCCGCCCTTGCGGATGCTGCGGCCGACCATCCGCACGGCCGGCGTTGGCTCTGACTCCATCATCTTGCCGAAGGAAGGCCCGATCGATCCCAAGATCCGCGCAGCGATCTTCGATGGCGGGCTGCCAGCGAAACATCCGCTGACGAAATGGGCCACGCCCATTGATGCGCCAGGCGTTGGCGCACCAGAGGATACTCTTCTTCGCCATGGCGTCGGCGTCACCTCCGCTTTTCTGTTCGGCCACCTCCAGCCCAACAAGCCCGCGCCGCGGCCGTTCGCGCCCGTGCATCATTACCGGGTCGTCGATACAACGCCCGGCCAGAACCCCTACGAGCTCTATGAGGTGCTTGACCGCATCAAAAACGTGCTGGCCAGCACCAAGTACGACTTCATCAACCTCAGCCTTGGGCCCGAGCTCCCCATCGACGACAACGAAGTCCATGCCTGGACGGCGGTGTTCGATGACTTTTTGTCCAAGGGCGATTGCCTTGCCGTGGTGGCGGCTGGCAATGGCGGCGAAGGCGACGAAATGATCGGCGCCAACCGGGTTCAGGTCCCGGCTGATTGCGTCAACGCCTTGGCCGTGGGCGCGGCCGACAGCCCCGACGAAGGATGGCTTCGTGCCGGCTACAGTTCCGTCGGTCCCGGACGCAGCCCGGGTCTCATCAAGCCCGATCTTGTCGCTTTCGGTGGATCGACGGCGCGGCCGTTTCTGGTCCTGCGCACCAAGGATGCTCCGAAGATCGAACCGACAGGCGGCACCAGCTTTGCGGCTCCCTCCGTGCTGCGCATGGGCTCCGGCGTCCGCGCGCATCTCGGCCCGCTCCTCAGCCCGCTCGCCATCCGCGGGCTGCTGGTCCACTGCGTCGAGGCGGCAGACATTCCGCATGCCGAGATCGGCTGGGGCCGCCTCCCCAATCATCTCGACGACATCGTCATTTGCAATGATGACACCGTGCGTGTTGTCTACCAGGGCACCGTTACCGCCTCGAAGTACATTCGTGCGCCGATCCCGATGCCCAACGAAGAGCTGAAAGGCATGGTCAAGGTCAAGGCGACCCTCTGCTACACGACGGAAGTCGATCCGCATCACCCAAGCAACTACACGCGCGCCGGCCTCGACGTCGTCTTCCGACCAAACAAGACCGTGTTCAAGGACGACGATGCCGCGCACGCGGCCAGCAAGCCATTCTTCGGCAAAAACCGGCCGCAAGTCACCGAAGAAGAGCTGCGCCGTGACGCGTGGAAATGGGAGAACTGCCTGCATGGCGAAGGTAATTTCCGCGGCCGGTCGCTGGACGGCCCCGTCTTCGACATTCATTATAACGCGCGCGCCGAGGGGCACGGCATCCGCCAGTCGCGAGAGCTAAAATATGCCCTTGTCGTGTCCGTGACGGCGCGGCGCGTCGCCGATCTCTACGAACGCATTGTCCGGCGCTATCGCGGGCAGCTCGAAGCCCTCGTCCCGCTGGTCGAGATCCCTGTGCGCGTCCAGAACGAAGATGAACCCGAATAGTCGATTGTTGAGCTTGCTGTCCCTCTTCCTCTAACGGCGAACGTGGTGGCCGCGCTTACGCCTTGCGCACATCCATACTCTATGCACCCGCGCCGAACGATCTGAAGCAAATCGCCCGCATCATTTATGCGTTCCTGAACGTCCTTGTCGCGCCCGTCGACGTCAAAACGATGCCCGTGATCCTGATGACGCCCGAAGAGAATGACATCTGGACGCGTGCCCCCTAAGATGAAGCGGCGGTGTTGCGAAAACTACGCGCTGACTCTCAGGTTGCCGCATGCAGAGCACCGAGAAGGAGACAGATGACCTGGGTTATTGGCGCCTCTTCAATCTTCGGCTATGGCGCGATCATGGCCGACGTCCGCATCACGTTTTCGAACGGCCACGAACGAGACATGCTACAAAAAGCCTATCCGCTCGGCCCCTACATCATCGGCGGTTTTGCAGGCTCGGTGAAGATCGGTTTCGAGCTTCTGCACTCGCTCCAATACGGCATGGCGCCTCCTGCTTCCGCAGGGCCGCCGGACTCGGTTTGGACGTGGGAGCCGGTTGGCGTCGCGCATGAATGGCAGCCAATTGCGAAAACCATCTTCGCCAACGCCGAACCGGGCGAGCAAGCCTTGCAGTCGCAGATCCTTATTGTCGGCATCAGTCACGAAGACCTCACCTCGGATGCGGTTAAAGCGCCGAAGGTTATCCAACGGCCGCACGCCATCATAATCCGCATGATGTCACCTGAATTTGAGCCCCTCGTCACGAGCAGGCCCTTATCCATCGAACATATCGGCAGCGGCGCATTCGTCGACAAATACGTCGATCTGATGAAACACTATGTCGATCCGATGTCCGGTACACTGCAAGCCGAAACGGCTGCTTTTGGCATGTGGCCAAAGATGCTCGCGCGCGGCGTCCGCCAGGCGGTTAGCGATGATCCAGTGAGCGGCATAAGTCCACACGTCCACATTTTAGTCTGTCGGAGCGGTCAGATGTTCATGATGAACAATGACACAACGATCGTTCCGACGGGCAAAGATCCGATCGAGTTCAAAATGCCGAAGGTCGCGCAAAGTTATGCCGAATTCCTAGCCATGTGCAACGCAACGGGGATTATCGCCGCTGGTGCGCGAAGTTAGTTGGGCTGGCGCGCGGCCGCGCCGACGGCTGTCGTAAATCGAGCCGCATAGCCCATGGGCTTCGATTCTCGTGCAACTGATCCCCTTCGGCTCTGTGAGATCCTCTGCAATGATCACCAAAGCGATCGGGGTATCTCGTCTGGCGTCATAAAATCGCAGAACTTGCCCGCTTCCATAAGCGACTCGACGGCGACGTCAGGACGATCTCAGCAAGGACTCAGGAACCGAGTCGTCGCAATGTTACCATTACTGCCGAGCGAGATGGTGAAAGCATCATCGACTCGGAAGGCAATCTTTCGCTACTACGCACTACGCCGCTGTAGCCTTCTCGACCAATGATGAGCACGCCATTAGGCGTGTTTCGGACGCATTCGGCGCCGCGACTGAACTACCCGATGAAGAACTACGCTGGGCGTCTCCCTTCGCCCTAGCTCACAATCTGATGGTGAGCGGAACGAAACGCCGGACCGGTCAGCACATATGCGCATCACAGTCCGGTTTTAGCGTCACTGAACCACATCAAGCTGCGGCCATATCGGCTCGCGATTCGCAAAGCCACGCACGCGTCTTGATGTGTTTCAGCAAAGGTATTGTGTGTCGGTGAAGGCTACTTCTTTTTCTTCTTGCCGGTCGTCTTTGCTTTCTTTGCCTTCTTCGCTTTCTTAGCCATGTTGCCCTCCGTGATCCCAAGTTGATTCAATGCACGTCGACCTCGACATGCATAAACATAGAGTACACCACAATTGCAAAATTGATACTGCGCGCTTCGAAGAAGGTAAATGGCAGTCAGACCGGAGCGCGTTGCGGGTGGACCAACCTCTTTCACGAGGCCTCAACGCGATACGTGGACACGTTCCCGCCGGAAACATCCGGGCCGAGATTTGAAGGTCAGGCTGCAAATGGTACGCAGCCCGGAGCTGAAGCAATTGTTGAGTGCTTAGCTGAGGGTCGAAGGCGATCCTGTATTGTTGGAATCCATCCTTTTAATGCGCCGCGCTTTCTTCTTCTACGATTTGCCTGATGAGCCGTTTCTAATCGTTGCTGGTGATCTGCATCATGCATCCCATCAGACGAGTTGAGAAAGTTCGAGGCGAACTTTTTCGGCAGCTCACGTTTTTTGATCCTTCGATGGCGCGTTCTGCTATAATACCAGCGGGTTCTTGGCCGCGCCGTATGCCGGCTGCGATAGCAGCGGGATATTGCGGAGAGCCGACCGTCGAGTCATTCTTGAAGCGCGTCGGTACCGAATATCCTCAGCCGCGGATCAAAGAAGGGAGGCGTCAGCTGTGGTTGCGAGACGATCTGGACCGAGCTATCGCGCCGGACATCGTGCCGGGCGACCTCGCCGCGGATTTGTGACGTTGGAGCGCCCGCTTCCACGCTTTGTGGAGGTGCGTCGGCTTGCCCACGGTTCTGTAGCGTTCTACTTCCGGATCCCGACGTATTACCGCAAGCTCGGCTGCGAGATGGCGAATGAGCCACTTGGAACGAGCTACGAAGCCGCATGCGGCGATAACGGAAAAGGCGGACGCGCCGCCACACTCAACGCCTTGTTCGACGAATGGAACGACCAGCGCAGAGGAGAGCCGGGCGAGCACGGAAAGATTGCGCGCTATGGCACAATCGATTGGCTGTTCCGGCAATACAAGACGGAGAAGGCCTATACAGAGAAAGTCTCTCCAAGGTCACGCCCTGACTACGAGCGGATCATGCAGATGATCTGCGATTCCGTCGGTAAGAGCGGACGGCGGATCGGCGAACGGCAGATCATGGAGGTCACGCCGCGGGCCGCTGATAAGATCTACGACAAAATCATCAACGGCCCGAATGGCATCAGACTGCGGCAGGGAGAAAAGGTGGTCGGGCTCTGCCGAAAGGTATGGCGAATCATGCGTCGGCTGCACCCGGAGCTGTTCGATAAGAAGCACCCGAACCCCTGGGACGATTTCACCCTCAAGAGCCGCACCAAGACCAAGAAGCACGCGGTCACCCGCGAGGAGGTCTATAAATTTGCCTGGGGCTGCATTAAGGAAGGCCGGCCTGAACCCGCGGCCGTCGCGGTAATCTGCTTTGAATGGCTACAACGGCCGGAGAATGTGGTGGCCGGATTTTTGACTTGGCCCGACTATCGCAGCAAAAATTGGCCACACGCTGTACGCATCGAGCACCACAAGAACAAGGCGTTGGTCTGGCATCCGCTGGAAGAGACTGTCGACGGAGAGGCTGTCAAGTTTTATGCCGAAGCAGAGGATGTTTTGAGCCATCTGCCCAAGCTCGGCGTCCCGATGATCATGCGTCGGATCGAAAAGGGTGAACGCAAGGGCGACGCCAAAGTGTGGTCCTATCCCGGCATGGAAAAAGTGGTGCAGCAGATGCGCAAGAAGATCGACGGCGTGTCAAAGCTGTTCACGCTTGATGCGTGTCGACACGGCGGCATGACCGAGCTTGAGGAAGCCGAGCTGACGGACGGCCAGGGTCGTGCGCTCTCCGGGCATAAGACCGCACAAGCCTATCGCGGCTATGCTAAGGAAACGATGACGCGAGCGTTGGATGCGACCCGCAAGCGGCATGCACATCTCTTGGCGCAGAAAGAGCTCGATCAGCAGAATGCTGATGGAGCGGGATCACCTCGAGACGAAATGCAGCAGACCTCCTCACTGTCGAAGCCTAGTGTCAGATCGCAAAGATAGACCTCGCGCTTCGTTGAATGCTGCAAGAGGGGTCGAAGGCGTTTTGCGGCAGCGATCCCGCACGCGACGTCAAGGCAACTATCGAAAGCCTGCAACTCGCAAACCGCGGTCACGCGCTCAATTCCTATTTGATAAGTTGAGCGGCGTTCAACCCGTGACAACTTCCAGCGGCCTTCGGCCAAAAAAACGAAACCAGCACAGAATTTCCAAATGCGGGGCAGACTGAATTTCCAAATGCCCTGGAAATTCCGGCTTGAGCAAGTCTATTTGCTTAGCAAAATCAGTGTGTTGAATCTGGCTGGGGCGGGAGGGATCGAACCTCCGAATGGCGGAATCAAAATCCGCTGCCTTACCGCTTGGCTACGCCCCACCAGCGTCCGGTAGACCGATTCCGGCCCGCCGCGCCTGCCGGTTTATAGAGAGAGATCAGGCATTTCAACCGCCCGGGCAGGCTGCCCGGGTGAGGGTCTGGACCCCGCCTTGTATCCCACCGAAGCAGTTGAGAAATACCGCTTTTCGTGGAAAGAAAACGACATCTCTGTCGGGTTTCCCAAGGATAACGCCATGACGTATCGCGCGCCGGTCGATGACATTCTCCTGTCCCTCAATCATGGCGCGGGCTTCCTCGCCGCGGTCAAGGCCGGTCACTACGGCGATTTCGACATCGACATGACCGCCGCGGTCGTCGAGGAGGCCGGCAAATTTGCAACCGACGTGCTCGACCCGCTCAATCAGACCGGCGACCGCGCCGGCATCAAGCTGACAGACAAAGGTGTCGCGACCGCGCCAGGCTGGAAGGACGCCTACAAGCAGTGGACCGAGGCCGGCTGGAACGCCGTGTCCGGGCCCGAGGAATGGGGCGGCCAGGGCCTGCCGCTTGCCGTGCATTCCGCCGTCAACGAAATCTGGAGCGCGTCCAACCTCGCCTTCGATCTCTGCCCGCTGCTGACGCAAAGCGCGATCGATGCCCTGCATGCGCACGGCAGCGAAGAGCTGAAGCAGATTTATCTGGCGAAGCTGATCTCCGGCGAATGGCCCGGCACCATGCAACTCACCGAGCCGCAAGCCGGAACCGACGTCGGCGCACTGCGCACCCGCGCGGAGAAGCAGCCGGACGGTACGTATCGTCTGTTCGGCACCAAAATCTTCATCACCTATGGCGACCATGACATGAGCGACAACATCGTTCATTTCATCCTGGCGCGCCTGCCCGGTTCGCCCCCCGGCTCGAAAGGCATCACACTGTTCCTTGCGCCGAAGTTCATGGTCAACCCCGACGGTTCGCTCGGCGCGCGTAACGACATCTATGCCAGCGGCATCGAGCACAAGGTCGGCATCCACGCCTCGCCCACCTGCACCATGACCATGGGCGACAAGGGGGGCGCGATCGCCTATCTCGTCGGCAAAGAGAACGGCGGCATGGCCGCGATGTTCACCATGATGAATCAGGCGCGGCTCGGCGTCGGTCTGCAGGGTGTTGGCCTCGCCGACCGCGCCTATCAGCGTGCACTTGCTTACGCGCAGGAGCGCAAGCAGGGCAAGGCGATCGGCAGCAAGAGCGATGGCTCCGATCCGATCATCGCCTATCCGGACGTGAAGCGGAATCTGATGATGATGCGCGCGATGACGGCCGCCGCGCGGACGATCTGTTACGCCACCGCGGTGGCGATGGACGTCGCGCATCGCGCTACCGACGCGAAAGTGCGCGAGAAGGCCGCCGCCCGCGGCGCGCTTTTGACGCCGATGGCGAAGGCGTTCTCCACCGATATCGGCAACGAGGTTGCCGGCATCGGGGTGCAGGTACACGGCGGCATGGGCTTCATGGAGGAAACGGGCGCGGCGCAGTACATTCGCGACGCGCGCATTCTCACCATTTATGAAGGCACCAATGGCGTGCAGGCCAACGACCTCCTGATGCGCAAGCTGCAGATGTCCGGCGGCGAAGCCGTGTGGGAATTGCTCGGCGAGCTCTCGGCCATCGTCAGCAAGGTGGAAGCATCGAACGATCCCGCATTCGGCACCACCGGCGTCAGGCTGCGCGAGGCACTCGCCTCGCTCGAGCGCACCAGCAAGTGGCTGCTGGAGAAGATCGCGACCGCGCCGAGCGAAGCGCTCGCCGGCGCGACGCCATATCTTCGGATGTTCTCCGTGACGCTCGGCGGCTGCTCGCTTGCGAATGAAGCACTTGGTGCGCGTGCCGACGAGTCCGTCCAGGGCGACGCAGGCCGCTACACCACCCTCGCCCGCTTCTTCGCCGAGAACGTCACCGTCCAGGCCGGCGCGCTTGAGCGCACGGTGATGGACAGCGCGACCGCAATCACTGGCGCCGACGCCGTGCTGGTTTCGTAAACACTTATAATAAAGACTAAGGGAGCGATCATGACCGAGCACATTGTCGTCAAGGACGCGGATGCGACACGCACCATTGCGATGCATCGCCCCGACAAGAAGAACGCGCTGACGCAAGCCATGTATTTGGCGATGAGTGCCGCGATCGATTCCGCGCAGACCGACAGCGCGATCCGCTGCCTTGCAATCACAGGTGCGCCCGGTGTGTTCACCGCCGGCAACGATCTGGAAGACTTTCTGAAGGCGGGCACCGCCAACGACGGCACCAAACGCCCGTCCGCCGCGCTGACGTTCCTGCATTCACTCGCCAACAATACCAAGCCTCTGGTCGCGGCGGTCGATGGCTTCGCGGTCGGCATCGGCACCACGCTCATCTTCCACTGCGACTACGTGATCGCAAGCACGAACGCGAAGTTCTCGACGCCCTTCATTCATCTCGGCCTCGTGCCGGAAGGTGCATCGAGCCTGCTCGTGCCCCGCGCTCTCGGGCACCACCGCGCCTTCTCGATGCTGGTGATGGGCCGCACGGTGAGCGGCGCCGACGCCAAGGACGCCGGCTTTGTCAATGACGTGGTCGCCCCCGACCAGCTCGATGCGCAGACCAAAAAGGTAACGCAGGAAATCTGTGCCCTGCCCGCCGAGGCAGTCGCGATCTCCCGCAAGCTGCTCAAGCCGTCGCCGCAGGAGTTGATCACCCGCATCGAACAGGAAAGCGCGCTGTTCGGCGAACGGATGCGCTCAGCGGAAGCCATCGGCGCCTTCCAGAGCTTCCTCGCCCGCAAACGGGCTTGAGCCGCACGCCCGCGCATCATATCTGACGATCATATCTGCTTGGCCCTGAACCAGTTTCGGGGCCAAAGCGTTGCCATATGCCGGAAATTCTCTTGTCCGGCATTGCATTCCGCACAGCCTTCCCGCAACCCTGTCCGGACCATTCCGGCCTCTCCGCCGAGGCGGCCGCAAGATCAGTGACAAGACAAGTGAGCGTCCTCATGTCGACTTTGCTTCTGACCCACAGCGCTTGCCTCCATCACGAAGTGCCGCAGGGCCATCCTGAGCGGCCCGAACGCATGCGCGCCGTCGAACAGGCGCTGGCTGCCGAACGCTTCAGTTCGCTGGTGCGCCGCGATGCCCCGCAGTGCGAGCTTGGCGTGATCTCGCTCTGCCATCCCGAGCAATATGTCGACGAGCTGCATCACATCGCGCCGAAAGAAGGCCTCGTCTACATCGACGGCGACACCTCGATGTCGCCCGGCACATGGGAAGCGCTGCTGCGCGGCGTCGGCGGCGCCGTGCACGCGGTCGATGAGGTGATGACGGGCAAGTTCAAGAATGCGTTCGTCGGGACGCGTCCGCCGGGTCATCATGCCGAAACCGCGCGTCCGATGGGCTTCTGCTTCTTCGACAACGCCGCGATCGCCGCGCGCCACGCGCAGAAGAAGTACGGCATCGGCCGCGTCGCCGTGGTCGACTTCGACGTGCATCACGGCAACGGCACGCAGGAAATTTTCTGGGCCGACAAGAGCGTCATGTACGCTTCCACGCATCAGATGCCTTTGTTTCCAGGCACCGGTGCGATCGGCGAGCGCGGCGAGCACGACACTGTCGTCAATGCGCCGCTGCATTCGGGCGATGGCTCGAAAGCTTTCCGCGATGCGTTCGATCTCGCGATCCTGCCACGGCTCGAGACATTCGCGCCGGAACTGGTCGTGATCTCGGCTGGCTTCGATGCCCACTGGCGCGATCCGCTCGCCAACCTGAAACTCACCGAACAGGATTTCGCGTGGGTGACCAAGAAGTTGATGGATATCGCCGACAAGAGCGCCGGCGGCCGCGTGGTGTCCATTCTCGAAGGCGGCTATGATCTGCAGGGGCTGAAGGATTCGGTGACCCTGCACGTTGCAGCCTTGATGGGCACCGAATTCGGTTTCGAAAAGTAATGGCAAACCTGTTGCAGCGCTCCGCCACAGATCATCCGCAAATGCTGCAGAGACTTCGTTTCATTGATACGCGACCGGGGACTTGAGATGGCCGAAACCGCACACGCCGACGTCAAGCGGCTCAGCTTCGAGAAGGCGATCGAAGAGCTCGAGTCGATCGTCAAGCGTCTCGAGGACGGCAAGGTGCCGCTGGAAGAGTCGGTCGCGATCTATGAGCGCGGCGAAGCGCTGAAGCAGCGCTGCGAGGAGTTGTTGCGGCAGGCCGAGGCCAAGGTCGACCGGATCACGGCCGATGCGTCTGGCAAGGTCACGGGCGTCGAGCCGCTCGACGTGAACTAAGGCATTCGCCGCTTTCGATCCAGAATTGTAACCGAATGTTTCAGCGTCGTGATCGCGCTGACGGTAAGCGCCTGCGCACGAGAATCGCGCAACTGCCTGTTTTTCTGGAGCAACTCACGCGAGAGCTTTGGATTGTCCCGCACGCCGGATGGCTTGCTATGCGCCCAGCCAAACCATCGCCGGATTGGCTTCAGGCGGCCTTTGGTATAAAGGCAAAAGTTCGATTTGCGGCGAATGCAGGACGCCGTACAACGGGCAACCCCTTGTTACGGTGTGACTTTGACCGAGCATCATTCGCCGACCCCGCTTCTCGACACTGTCCAGACACCGGATCAGCTGAGACAGCTGAAGCCCGCGCAGTTGCGCCAATTCGCCGACGAGCTGCGGCACGAAACCATCAGCGCGGTGTCGGTCACCGGCGGCCATCTCGGTGCGGGTCTCGGCGTCGTCGAACTGACGACGGCGATTCATTACGTCTTCAACACGCCGGACGATCGCCTGATCTGGGACGTCGGCCATCAGGCCTATCCGCACAAGATCCTCACCGGTCGCCGC
>FRDC01005198.1_pt2 | contig 58480 bp, 57 predicted proteins | sample 1106171 | NCBI WGS metagenome assembly FRDC01 (sample SAMEA3930566, study PRJEB13176) | freshwater metagenome | biome: Drinking water system; feature: drinking water; material: water | place: Singapore | collected 2014-12-20 | reverse complement strand
GCTCCGCTCAAACAAAAACATCGCTCCGCCTTTCTCGCCCTCACGCAAACAAAGCAGTTTGTTTGCTTATCGTCCCCAAACTTCGTGTGGACGATAGAGGGCTCGAACCTCTGGCCTACTCGGTGTAAACGAGTTGCTCTACCAACTGAGCTAATCGTCCAAATTGACTCCAATTTAAAATAGCAGGAATGTGTTGTTTGTTCAACATAAATGGTTATATACTAAACGGCATTGTGATTAATCAGAAAAGAATTTTGGCGATTGTTTCTGGCCGGGTGCAGGGAGTCATGTATCGGGATTTTGCGGCCCGCACGGCCAAAAAACTCTCTGTTGTGGGGGAGGTTGAAAATCAAAAAGATGGCACCGTAAAAGTGGTGGCCCAAGGAGAGGAAAAAAATTTAGCGGTTTTTCAGAAAAAATTGTGGCGTGGCTCGCTTTTTTCCAAAGTTTCTAATGTGTCAGTCAAGGATTTGCAAAGCGGTGAGGAATATCCGGATTTCCGAATTATTTATTATGGCCAAAATTCTTAAAACCCCTTCTTCTGTTGCTTTTATTATGGACGGCAATCGGCGCTGGGCAAAACTCCGCCAACTCTCAACTTCGGCCGGACATTTGGCAGGTTATCAGACTTTAAAAAACGTGGCCGCTTGGTCAAAGAGAGCCAAAATTGAGGTTCTGTATTGTTATGCTTTTTCAACCGAAAATTGGTCGCGCGCTAAAGAAGAAATTGCCTATTTAAAAGAATTAATTAAAGAAGCGTTGTCGGATGATTATTGGGAACAGGCTGGCTGGCAGATAAAAGTAATTGGCGAGCCATCGAGGTTTGGGGGAGAGATTCAAAAAGCAGTCAAAAAGGCCGAAAGAAAGACTAGACATTTTAAGCGCCAGTTGGTGATCGCGCTCTCTTATGGCGGACGAGATGAAATTGTCCGCGCCATGAATAAAATTTCTCGCAAGGCCTCGGCCAGAAAAATAACCGAAAAAGCGCTGTCTTTATCTCTGGATACCAAAAATTTAAAAGACCCAGAAATGCTAATTCGCACCGGCGGAGAGAAAAGATTGTCCAACTTTTTGCTTTGGCAAATTGCCTACAGTGAACTTTTTTTCACCACTACTCTTTGGCCGGATTTTTCGGAAAAAGAATTTCAGGATATTTTGAAAGACTTCTCTTTTCGGCAACGAAATTTTGGCAAGTAATGTTTTTCCCCGACAGGCGAACAAAATCGGGGTACTATATAGAAATGTTGGATCCGGGCATAATTTTTGAAGATGAACATATTTTGGTTTTAAACAAACCAGCGGGGCTTCCGGTGCACGGAGACGGGCTTCGAGAAAGGGAAACTCTGGTTGATTTTCTGCTTCGCCGTCACCCGGCTTTGATTGAAATTGGTGAGTCGCTAATGCAAAAAAAATCGGATGGTCGGGAAGTTAAAATTCTTCGGCCGGGGATTGTGCATCGGCTGGATGCCGAGACCTCGGGGGTGATGGTGGTGGCCAAAACCGAAAGAGCCTACGGATTTTTGAAAAAAGTTTTTGCTGACCGCTTGGCCAAAAAGCGCTATCGAGCTTTTGTGATTGGTTTGATTAAACAAAATACTGGCCGAATCGATCAGCCGATTGGTCGGAGTCGGCAGGACTTTCGCAAAAAAAGTGTTCCAAATTTGCGAGGGGAGAAAAAAAGCATTCGTGGAGAAGAGCGGACGGCCACCACTTTTTATAGCGTCTTGAGCCGGGGGAAAGATTTCTCCGAGCGGACTGTTTCGATGGTTGATTTTTTCCCGCACACTGGCCGAACGCATCAAATTAGAGTTCACGCCAAAGCCATTGGCCACCCGATTGTTGGTGATGAGCTCTATGGAGGCAAAAAAAGTTTTGGCGTACTTGGCTTTAATCGAATGGCTCTTCACGCACATTTGTTGGTTTTACCCGGACTTTTTGGCGGGGAGGTCAAATACGAAGCGCCTCTGCCGGAGGATTTTTTGTTAGCCGAAAAAATGCTTGCCGAAAGGGCCATAGCATGATAAATTTAGCCCCAAGATGAATCCAAAAATTGATATTTCCCCGGTGGATGTTTCGGCTCGGGCCAAGCTATCTTTTCGCTCGGGCGACACGATTCGGGTGTGGTCTAAAATCGAAGAGAAGGGCAAGGTTCGCTTGCAGGCTTTTGAGGGCTTGGTTTTGGCGCGCAAACATGGCGTTTCGGCTGGGGCGACTTTTACGGTGCGGAGAAATGCTTCCGGGGTAGAAGTGGAGAGAATTTTCCCTCTTTATTCGCCAGCGATTGATAAAATCGAAACAGTGCGTGGCGGCAGGACGAGACGTTCTAAGCTGTACTACATTCGAGAAAAGACGGCTCGTGAGATTAGGAAAAAAATCAAACTCTCTCGTTTGGACAAAAAAGCGGCGGCAGTCGAAAAAGAAGAAGATGCCGATAAATAGCTCGGGTGAATGAAGAAATTTCTTCTTGCCTGCTTGGTTCTTGAATTTTTAGAAAGAGTCTTGGATAATCAGATTGAAGATTTGGTTTTTTAAAATTGCCCAGGTGGCGGAATTGGTATACGCGTATGCTTGAGGTGCATATGCCGCAAGGCTTGGAGGTTCAAGTCCTCTCCTGGGCACCAATGAAGCGAAGCGAAAATTTGTACCCAGGAGGTGCAGCTTTTTGCAAAAAAGCGTCGCACGGACTTGAAGCCCGATTGAGATATTTTTGGAGCCTAGCGAACAAAAATATCCAATTGGGGTACTGAACCTGTAAGGTTCAAGTCCTCTTCCCGACACCAAATTGGAGCGAAGCGAAAATTTTGGTCGGGAAAGCAAACAAACTACTTTGTTTGCGTGAGGACTTGAAAGGCGGAGCGATGTTTTTGTTTGAGCGGAGCAGGGCGAAGTTAATACCATCCCAAATTAACCATTCCTCACTCTGTTCCAAATTTCGGCTACAAAAATCCGTCTCGTTTTCGACATAATTCATTATGCCTCAAACTCCGACTCTTTTTTCGCTCGAAATTTGAAACAGAGTTTGGTTGAGAAAGCGTTAATTGGGGATGGTATAAAGGCAAAAACCGCGAGCCGGGGTCGAGAATCTTGAGCTAGTCGAAAGAATTCGTGACCAAGTCCTCTCCTGGGCACCAATACAGAACTTAACGGTTTTTCGGAGACCGAATTGTGGGCGGCGCAAAGTGCCGTCCGATGGTTCTTTGCTATCTTTCAAACAGATTAGATCTTTTCAGTGGACAAACTTTGAAATGGTGGCACTATTTTAAATATGATGGATTATTTATTACATGGTTATTTGGCGCCGTCTTTTGTTTGGCTTCTGGGGTTTTTCTTGGCGACTTCTTTTTTAACTTTACTTTCGGTTTCTTGTTATTTACATCGCTCGCAAAGTCATCGGACAGTCTATTTTTCTCCGCCGATAAGTCATTTTTTTCGTTTAGTATTATGGCTCTCAACAGGCATGTCGACTAAACAGTGGGTGGCTGTTCATCGCAAACATCATGCCACTGTTGACACCAAAGACGATCCGCATAGCCCAAAATTTTTTGGCTTAACGGCGGTTTTGTTTCGCGGGGCGGACATTTATCGGCAAGCCGGCAAAGACGCGAAAATTTTAAAAGAATATGGCGATGGCACGCCCGATGATTGGCTGGAGAGAAATGTTTATGCGGGGCGTTGGGGAAATTTTGGGGTCGGGATCACTTTGTTAATTGAACTATTTTTATTTGGGGCGCCGGGGATAATCGTTTGGGCTTTACAAATGTTAGTTATCCCAATTTTGGCCGCCGGTTTTATTAATGGAATCGCTCATGCGGTTGGCTATCAGCGCTATAAAGATGGAGATATTGGTTTGGATGGGCGAGTGTTTAGTAAAATTGGTGAGGCCAAAAATGTGCCAACTTATGGTTTGGTGGTCGGAGAGGAATTTCATAACAATCACCATGCTTATCAGGATCGCTACAAATTTTCGCATGTTTGGTATGAATTTGATCTGGCTGGTTCATTAATTGAAATAATGGTGCTTTTCCGTTTAGCGAAAGTGCCATCTGCGAAAGGGAAAAGTCTATAAGCAGGTGCACTTAAAGGCCCTTAAAACATTGGGGACAGGGGCTTGGTCACCCAAGCCAAGGACGGCTCTTAGGGTGCCAGAACAAAAAAGAACTGTTTTTTGTGGAAGAGAATGTTTCAAAATCTGTTTGATTTTGGTTTTTTGGAGTGAGTTAGTATAATAAAAGCCGATTAATATTAATTTTTTGATTTATTATGATGAAGTCAATGGGTAGTTGGTGCGGAAAATATATGTCATTTTTGTCTCGCTTTTTGTTGGCGATTCTTTTTTTGATGGCTGGTTTTGGGAAATTGGGAGACGGTTTTGGACGCACCTTGGGCTATATGCAAAGTGTTTTAACGAGCATGTCGCCGGAGGTTTTGAAAATGCTTCTGATTTTAACGATTGTGGTTGAAATTGGCGGTGGTCTGGCCCTAATCTTTAACTTTTGGCGACGCTTTGCGGTTGATGTTTTAATTATCTTTACTCTACTCGCGAGTGTTTTATTCCACAATAATTTTAGCGATCAAAATGAAATGATCATGTTTTTGAAAAATATAGCTATTGTGGGCGGCCTTTTGGCGGTTCGGGGGAAATGGTGCAAACACTGTGGCGCTTGTGATGATAAAAGTGGCACTTGTGGAAGCTGTGAAGTTAAGGGCGGCAAATAGCTCCCGCGAGTTTTTGCCAACTGCCAAAAATGGTTGAAACTATTTTGGCAATTCAAAACCGGCAGGGCGTTTCTTCTGCAGGTTGAGGAATTAAAAAAGCGTGTTATCTTACAAAAGACGAGAGGTAACTCGTCTTTTGTTATGGTGCCTATGGTGTAATGGTTAGCACGTGGGACTGTGAATCCCCCAGTTCCGGTTCGACTCCGGATAGGCACCCCAAACGAGAATTAGTTGAGCAAAAAGCTCATTTCGCATTGTGTTTGTTAGGTTTTTATCCAGTTCTATCCGCTTATATTCTGCCTCTAACGCAGGGTACGCTTTTTCTATTGGAATGAACCATTCGTTGTTAGTTATAAGCACTTTTTTGCCTTTTAGGGTAAAGTTCTGTCCAAGTGCAGAGAATATCTCACGTTTCTTCTTTAGGTCACCAAGAACAAACTCTTTACGAGCATAACAAGCAAAATTAAAGGTTTTCTCTGTAAGCTCTAACCATTTCTCTGCTCGGTTCTCTGTTTCTCTTAAGTTGGTTGTTAACTTTGCAATTTTATTTTTAAGCTCATCTCGCTCTTTAATAAAAGTCTCATCATCAATTAACTCTCGGTATCTCATCTTTGTGAGAGAGTCTAACTCTTTTTGTGTCTCAACAAGAGATTTGTGCTGTGTCTCGTAGACCTTTGTTCGCTCTTCTATTTCTTTGTCGTTGCTTCTGTTAAGTATTTCTAAAGCCCACTGTTGAAACTGGGGGATTATAGTATTTCGTTCCAACTCAATATCAATCTGGTCTTCAAGTTCTTTCAAGGTCATTGCACTCTTGTTTGGACATTTTGCATCTTTTCGTCTGTGGTTACCGTGATGATAATAAACATAAGTTTTAGTTTCTCCAGTACTTTTAATTACTTTAGTTTTTTCCGTGGCAGTACACATAGAGCCACATAACTCACATCGGATAATTCCTGTATAAGCAAACTCGTGTGTTTGACCACGGGGCTTACCAGCTCTTCCTAAAATCACTTGGACCCTGTCATACTCCTCAAGAGTAATCATCGGCTTATGATTGCCCTTATAGACTCTTCCAGCCCACTGAAACATTCCTGCATAGAATACATTAGTAAACATTTTATAGATAATACTCATAGCCAATTCACCTCCACCACTTCTCTTTCTTCTTGCTGTAAGAAATCCCCATTCCTTATTTGCCGTCTCTGCTATTTGTGTTGGTGTTATATTTCCAGTCAGCATCATATCCCACATTTTTCTAACCAAGTGAAAACGGTCTGGGTCCTCAACAATCGTGTGTTCCAACTTGTCATTTAAGTATCCTAAAGGTGCACGAGACGGTAGCCAGCCACGGTCTGCCTTACCTTCCATACCTCGTCTGCTATTTTTTCGTAGGTCAATAATAAATTGATTTGCCATTCCCGTTTCAACATTGAAAAGAAGCACGTTGTCATCTGGTAGATATTGTCGGTCTATTGTTTGAATACACTTCAATGCACCTTGCTGTAACATCCAACTCAAAGTTCCACTATCAATCGGATTTCTTGAGAGGCGATTTATTTGCCAACAAAGAATACCTTGAGCTTCTCCTTTTTCAATCCGCTCAAGCATATCAGTGAAGATTGGGCGACAATGAGGTTTCTTGGCAGACTTTGACTCCGTTAGTATTTCTTTGATTGAAATACCAAGACTGTTCGCCAACTCTTTTAAGCGATTTACTTGGTCCTCAATAGACTGGACCTGTCTATCCTCACTTTCGGAGGATTTCCGAGCATACAAGAAATATGTAATTTTATTATTTTCTTTGTTCATATATGTAAAAATCCGAAAGGGACGGTCTGATTGACCCAGTATTGCAATCGCAAGGATTGAGATAGCTGGCAAACCGCCCCTTTCGGACTACTATCTTGTTTAATAAAAATACCTTGCAATGATATTTGCTTAACTGGGTCAATACATACATTATACATCATTTTCTAAAGAAGTTAAACTGATAAGTGCAAAACTTTCTAATGCTTTATCTATGAAAGCCACCGTGTTTGAGAATGGTAATCCTCGTGCCAATTCAGCCGACATTTCTATCTTGGTTGTTAGTCGTTCTGTATGGTCTGTGTTTATAACCGTGAACACCGCCCTTTTTGTTTCTTTAGCCCCGTGATTGCGTATTGCACAAGCTAACCCGTAGGATATAAGAGCTTTATTCAAAGTGTGAGCTTTTCCATCAACTTTAGCTTTGGAAAGCATATGTAGTAGCATAGCCAAGTCATCTTTTGGACCGAGAAGTGCAAGTTGATTTTCTGGTCGTTGGATAAGTTCACGCCAAGACTTGAGAATAATTTTCTTAAAAACATCTGGACTGAAGAGGTCTTTGAAAGCAACAAATGTTTTTGGTTCTCTACCTAATACAGAGTTTATTTCCCTCGTTACTGTCTGACCTTTTTTAATTCTATACTCGTATCTAAATACCTCTCTGTTCTGAAGTCCAAACTTTTCAATTATCAATCGCTCATCGCTTATTCGCCCTTTATCCTTACGTTTTACCTTTGGTCGCAGTGAGTCAGCTACTTTGTCATAAAATACTCTTTCTACTGTGCCAGAATAAATATGAAGCCATCGTCCACCATTCTTTTCTTCCTTCAAAGTAATGTCTACCACTTTACTTATATCAACACGTTGAAGCTCTGCTAATGCTTCCTGCATTCGTATATCTTCTGGCAGTATCACATTCTTACAAAGGTGAACTGCTGAAACTCTAGCGTTAGCAACTGTATTGCTATCAATCATTATCCCTACTTCCAAAAGTGATGCTCTAAAAAACGATATTATCTTATCCATATCCGCTTCGGACACTTCTTGTAAACTGTTTCCATAAAGCAGTTTAGGGACCGAGAACTCTGCTTTAAGAATATAAACTACATCCTTACCAGTTTTTCCGAGAGTTTCAAAAATCTCTATTTTGGGTGTATAACCAGTCTGGTAGGGAGGGTGAAAGACGAAATGCCGTAGATATATACGTTTGGATTTCTTCTCTGATGCTGATAAGTCAGAATACTTGCGATTTGTAAGTTCAGGCAAGAACCATTCCTTGTCTCTTATTTTGAACTTGTTAGGTCCATATATTTTGATAATAATCGTGTCCATAAGCATTTATATTGTTGTCGGTGTTTTTCAAGGAACCCTATGACGATTTTTCGTTCAGTTTCTTCTCAAGTAAAGGCAGAGTGTCTTTACGGTGTTTCTGAATGAACTCGTGTTCTTTTTCTGTCATAGGTTTGTAGACAGCAGACATCAACTGCAAAAGTTTGATACCTTTTTCATAGGCATCTTCCTTGCTGATTTCAATTCCAAACTGGTCCTTGTAAATCGTTTGGAACTTTATGATGTCTTCGTCTGACAGGACCATAGCTATTCGGAATAGAGCTTATTCTTCAGAGCTTTCAAGTGGTCAAAGAACGACCTCGCTTTGACTTCTAGTCTGTCCGAAAAGTATTTGTCTATTGTCTCTTCTATTCCAACCTCTTTACGAAAAACAAAAAGAGCTTTTCTTGGGTTAGTTTTTTCTACTGACATAAGCTCAAAACCCGCACATAAAAGTGCGGTTGAAACTCCTAGGTCGTATGTGGTCCAGACATAGAAAGGGTCAAGATGCATAACATCAATTTCTTTCTCTGGATTTTCGTTTACCTTCTTTTTCATAGTAATAAAAGTTAGTGAGTAATTGCGTCTTTCTGTAAAACAAAAAAACGTACACTTACTGTGCCGTTTTTGGTTTAATAAGTCGGTCTGCTATTTCTCTTTTTTCTCCCAGTTTTCTCCTATAATGGGTCTGCCATCATATAATGTCCCAGAGTTGGGTTTGTGATGATTTTATCAATTGATTTACAGGTACTTTTAATTTTGCTTTTAATTTTCTGGCAGAACTTTTGAGCTGGGTCGCTTGTATCTTTACCTGTTTCGTTCTTAATAAAATCGTGTATTGCTTCGTGTGTCATCTGTTTCTCCCAGTTCTTCCAAAGATAAGATAGAAAATAAAACTCTGGACTTTTTAGTGATGCAGTATAAATCCTTGTCTCATCCAGAAACAGATTACCGCTTTTATCAAATCTAACTCGCTTGGCTTTATCAAAACACTCACCAAACTTTTTCTTATCAAATAACCTTTTCTTTTCAGATGAAAGTATTTCATTGAGTATGGCATAAGATAAGTTTTCCTTGCCGAAAACTATATCTGCCCTTACAGTATTTGTAATCAAAACTTTAGGCGTATTGCCTAGTTCTCCAAAATGTAATGATGGTTCAAAATTGTCACTGTTGCGGAGATAAAATACTTCAGCTTTTATGTTGTTATTCTGGTATGTTCCAAGTCTGAAAAAGGCATTATCTGAATATACTGCTTCGTCTCGTGGAGAACCACTATAAGGTTTTATATCAAGTTCTTCGGTGATGAGTTTTAAGAAAGCAAGATTATCATATTCAAAAATGGCTACATCTTCATCAGTTAGTTTCTTTTTGCCATTACCATTGTCGCAAACATAAGACAGTTTCCCTTTGTCATTTCTCACTTGGCATTCGTGGCTTTCGTCAGCTTCGCAAAAATCACACTCAACGCTATCAAGGTTGCTTTTGTGCACGAGTATTTTTTTCTGGACCAGTTTATTAAACTCTTCCAAGTGTTCAGTTCGTTCTTTTATGCCGAAGTTTATTGGAAGAGAAGGGGTGGAGATGCGTTCAAGAAACCATTTCATATTTATGCAACATAAATACCCCAATCTTTTAATAATTTTCGTACAATGTCGTCTTGAGGGCGGTTTTTGAGGTTACAAGTATTTGGAGGTGTAATAGAGACAGAGACTTGTTTTCTATGACCCTTGCCGACTTGTTTGAAGACTACAGTGATTTTTATATTTTCTGGTTCCCATCCTGAACTGCTATCAAGTTTTAATTCTTTAAGTATGCTTTGTACTGCATCTGTTCCAGAGTATTTCTCTTTACCGCCAACATCAATGTATAGCTTATGTGGAATACCAATATGTTTTAATCTGATTGATTTCAAATACGCACGTTCTACTCCATAAGATGCATTTGCAGTAAGACTTAAGTTTGCAAGGTTTTTGATTGTAGAAAGAGAGTATCGTTCTTCGTTTGTGTTTATATTTTGAATACCTAGAAAGTGAGAACAGAATAATTTTTGAAGTTCACTGGTTACTTGCTTTCCACCTAACGCTCTTACTCCAAGCATTTTTAATTCTGGTTTGTAGATAAAAACAACATCAAACACAGGTTTTCTTACGTGTTTTTCGTCCAGTTGTTTACCTTCAAAAACAGTATCTCTAGTAGGCAAGTCTTCAAGATAAGCTCGTAAGATAAGTTTATTTTCATCTTGGAATGCTTTAATTTTACACTTCTCTCCTTTTAGAGTTTTTCTGTATACATTCTGTACTTTTGTTTCAAACTCTTCTATCGCTTGTTTCTTGTTAATTTCTGAAATATCAGTAATCTTCGGTAGCGTAAGTTCTTTTACTCCAAGTTCTTCTATGTTTGCTCGGCTATGATAGTCATCAAAATCTTTTGGGTGGTGTGTAAACGCAAAAAGAGCACGTTCATCATATGTTTTTGCACTATCCTCAATTTCTTTTCTGTCTATATCGGGAGATGATGAGCATAGAGCTGATATATGGTTTTCAGATGAGAGGGAGTTAACATATTCAAGCTCCATAAATACCGTATCACGAAGTGTTTGTTCTTGCTTATGTATAAAATCAATAAAACGGTCTGCACATTCTTCACGTGTTTCTTTTTTATCGCCAACAGAGAAGTTTACCTTGTGTAAGATTTTCAAATACTCACTTAAAAGTTTACCGCTTATATGCAGAACAAAATCTTTGGGGTCTGAATAAGATGATGCCATTGTAATTTTTGAGTAATGTTAGTAATTTTGACTCTTTCCACAACAATTTTTTGCGAAAATAACTCATCTACTGTAAGATAAAGGTATCAAAAGGTAAGTAAAAAATCAATAAACCATTATGTCAAAGGGAAACGAGAAAAATGTACCAGAACTGCTCACGCTACAAGAGGCGTGTGATATGCTCAAGGTTCATCCAAACACGCTTCGCCAATGGGACAAAAATGGTATTCTGCCTGCTATTCGCATTGGCACGAAGCGTGTACGAAGGTACCGTAAAGAAGATATAATAAAATTACTTGAAAACAATATGACATAAAAATTATTTTCAAAATTAACAACATAGTTACCTAAGGTCCAGAGATTTTTCAAAGGATACGGTACGAATAAATCCCATCCCTGATATTAAGCTCCTCGTCAGAGCACTCAGGGATGGGTCATATTCCGAAAGGGGTATGGGTGGTCCTCGGACCATTACTGGCGGGGAGCTTTATGTATCTGCCAGTGGCACAAACCCCATCCCTGTTATGCCTCAAAAATTACAATTACAATCAATTAAAAAAGCTAAAGGAAGAGCTATGCTCACTTGGGCTGGTAAGAGACCGTTGGAAAGTATTGAATACTATCCTGCTCAAGAAAAAGAAATATATGGTAATAAAAAATCACCAGATTTTAATAAGTTATTCTGGGGAGACAATCTTCAAGTTTTGGCTCATCTGCTCAAAGAATATCGGGGTAAAGTAGATTTGGTTTATATAGACCCTCCTTTTGACAGTAAAGCTGATTACATTAGAAAAATACAATTTAAGGGTGAAAAGATTGATGGAGAAAATCACAGCTTACTAGAAGAAAAACAGTACGGAGATATTTGGGAGAAAGATGAGTATTTACAGTTTATGTATGAGAGACTTTTAATTCTCAAAGAATTATTGTCTGAAAGTGGTGCTGTATGTTTGCATTGCGATTGGCATAAAAACTCACACTTGAGACTTGTGATGGATGAGGTATTTGGTGAAGATAATTTTGTTAATGAGATAGTCTGGTCATATCGTTCTGGCGGTGCTTCTCGCAAAGAGTCTTTACCGAGAAAACACGACACCATACTTTTTTATAGAAAAAGCGATTTATTTGAAGTACATAGTCAAACAGAAAGACAGTATCTTGAGAAGTCTTTTATGGATAGTAAACAAGATGAGCAAGGTCGTTTTTATGTAGATACAATTCTCCGTGATGTTGTGGAGGGTTTGATAAATACAGTGAATGAAAAAGGAGAGATTGTATCTTATAACACAAGACCAGTTCTCAATCTTTCTGGTGAACGAACAGATTATCCTACTCAAAAACCAGAAGGATTATTGGAATTGATTTTAGAAATTGCATCAAGCAAAAATGCTCTAATCCTTGATTGTTTTTGTGGTTCTGGAACAACATTAGCAGTTGCACAGAAACTTGGTCGTAAATGGATTGGATGCGACATAAATCTAGGAGCTATTCAAACGACAACAAAACGTCTCAATCAAATTATTGATGGAGAGAAAAAAGAGAAAGATTTCAAGGGTTTGCTTGGTTTCAAAGTTCTTAATGTAAATGACTACACGGCGTTCAAGAATGAAATTGAAGCAAAAGAGATAGTAATGGAGATGTATGGTGTGGAAGTTATAAAGCGAAGTTATTTTGATGGTGTGCTTGATAATTTGTATGTGAAAGTTATGCCAATGAACAGAGTTCTTAATAAATTAGATATAAAGACCCTGCTTAAAAATGTAAATGATAAAATAGCTGATTTTACCGTCAAAAGAAAATCAAAATCTGGTGAACCTGTATATGAAGAGGGAGTATTGGTTATTTGTTCTGGTATGGACCTTGAGGTGGCTGATTATCTTAAAAAAGAAAATAAGACTGGTGTAAAAATAGATGTAAGAGATATTACTACCGACAAGAAAAACCTAGTTTTCAAAAAATCTCCAGAAGCATATATTGAGGTTAAGACAAAAGACAAAAAATTAAACGTCTCACTTAAAGAGTTTTACTCACCAATTTTAATGAGGAAGCTTGAAATTGAAAACAGCAGAGTATTGAAAAAGGAGTATCAAGCGAAAGTAGAAGATTTTAGACAGATTATTGATAGTGTTGCAATTGATGTTGATTACGGAGGTAAACTTTTCAATGCAGAGGTTATAGATTTACCTACAAAACGTGAACTTATTAAAGCTGATTATTCTTGGGAATATAACAAGAAAGGAAAATATACTGTTGCTGTTAAGGTTGTTGATGTGCTCGGTGAAGAATACTTTGAGACTTTTGATGTAAACGCATAATACTATGGAGAATATATTTCTTGAAAACATACAAAAGAAAGTACTTGAATGGCGTGAAGAAGGTTACAAGGGTTCATTTAAGGAAAGTATTAACATCCTAAATTATGTAAAGCGTATTGGTTTTTTGCACGAACCACAGGTCCAAGCTCTTGAAACATACGTTTACTTAAAAGAGGTTTGTGGAAATAAACCTACGAGTGAACTCTTTCAGAATGCTTTCTCAAAAAAGTCTGACTTACTCCGTTCTTTGGGTTTACCAGAACGACAGATTACTGACCTTATGGAAGCTGATAATAGAGATGAAAAAATCTCTAAAATCATTAGAGAGAAGTTTGGTGCTCAAGATTATGCTAACCAAGTTTATGCTCTTACGATGGGTGCTGGGAAGACAATTTTGATGGCTACATTTCTAATATATGATTTTGTGCTTTCTTATTACCACAGTGATGATGAGCGATTTGCTAAAAATGCTTTAGTCTTTGCTCCTGACACAACAATCATTGAGAGTTTGAAGGAGATAAAAACTTTTGATTACACAAAAGTTCTTCCAAAAGAATATCAGAACATTTTACTCAACATAAAGTATCACTACTTGGAGAGTACAGAAACAAGTCTCTCTCCAATTGGCAACTACAATGTTATAGTTTCTAATTCACAGAAGATAATACTTAAAACAAGAAATGGTGAGACTGATGATGCAGTAAAAAGACTTTTTGGAGACAAAAACGAACTTGCAAAACGAGAAATAGAAAATGCTCGCCTCCGTGCTATTCGTGAACTAAATAACCTTGTTATCTTTGTAGATGAAGCTCATCACTCATATGGAGTAAATCTTGAAGGTGCTCTAAAGAAGACTAGACAAACAATTGATTATATACACGGCAATACTCCTCTTGTAAGCGTTATAAACCTTACAGGAACGCCTTATATCAATAATCGTATGATAGATGACGTTGTTTATCACTTCGGACTCAAACAAGGTATAGAGAAGGGCATTTTGAAGCAAGTGAAAATACTAGATTTTGGTGAAGTTCGTTCTGAAGTTTTTATTCAAGAAGTAATTGGCACTTTCTGGTCGGAGTACGGTGAAAAGCGTCTTGAAGGTCGTCTGCCCAAAATAGCTTTTTATGCTCCAAGTATAGATAATTTGCAAAGTGAACTGAAACCTCGTATTGAGAAAGTTTTAACTCAAATGAACATTTCTCTTGATAAAGTTTTACAATATCATACAGAAGCAGAAGACAATAAAGACGAGTTTCGTCTTTTGGATACAATTGATAGTAGAAAGCAGTTTGTCTTGCTGGTTGGTAAGGGTACAGAGGGATGGAATTGTCGTTCTCTTGTATCTTGTGCTTTATATCGTAAACCATCAAGTTCTATATTTGTTTTACAAGCATCAACACGCTGTATGCGTTCTATTGGTGATAACTCAACCAAAGCTCACATATTTTTATCCAGAGAAAATTACAGAGTGCTTGATAAAGAGCTAAAAAATAACTTTGCTTCAAGTATTCAAGATATAAATGACCAAGAGCAGGATAGTTTTGAGTTTGAAATAAAAGTTGAAAAGAAGAAGGTCATTAAAGTTAAAAAAGTTGTGAGAGAAATTGAAGTTATAAAACCTAAAAACTTAAAAGAAGTAAAGATTGATATATCAAAATATAAACCAGAACTATATGAGCATTATGTTCTAGGTTCTGAACTTGTAATGGATAACGGCAAGGCAATTTTTAAGCACGACACTTTAGGTTCAAGAAAAATTGCAGAGACTTACACTTATACATATTACGAAATCATAGAACTCATCAATCGCTACACACACCTTTCGTGCATTGCGATTAACGATATGGTGGAAAATGGTGGATATTCACGCAGTGATTTTGTGGAAACTATAAACAAAAGTGTTGGTTTACTACCGTTTCTTACTCAAAATATAATTGAAAAAACTTATGACTATAAAGAAACTGAAACTATTGTAGAAGAAGAAATTGAGCTTACAAAAGAATATCCGTTCAAGATGAGCCGAGAAGAAGGAAAGAAAGCCCTGATTGTTTTCAAAGAAAAGGAAGAAGAAAGTGGAGGAACAAGTCGTATTGGATTTCATATCAATCCATATAACTTTGATAGTAGCGATGAACGGGATTTATTTAGACAGTTCAGACAATTTCTCAACACAAATGAAGCTGTAAAAGACGTTTACTTTACTGGTGGTGTTCCAATAGACACTCACAATGATTTCTTTGTTGAATACTGGAACCCTACTGAACAACGTATATCAAAATACTTCCCAGATTTTCTTATAGAGACTGACAAGGGTCGTTTCTTGGTTGTAGAGGTTAAGATGGGACACGAAAAGACAGAGTATGATGCAAACAAACAAAGGTATGACGGCACTAACCAATCTGTATTTAATGAAGTGTTTGCTAAAGAACTTGGTTTTCAAGAGTTTCAAAAGGTAAATAAAAGTTTTGACTATAAGGTGGTTTTTGATGCTCATCTTCAAGAGAGACAGAGAGAGTTGTTTGATTTTGTAAACAAATTAACAACAAGATGAAAAAGACTTTTTCAGAAGAGACTATAAAAAGTTTAGTTGAGTATGGAGAGGTTCTGCGTCGGATACACAATCGCCTTGTTGTGGAAGGCAAGGTGAAGGTGGTAGACGGTAAAATTATTTTTTTAGATAAAAAAGATGATACCATTGCAAAAGTTCAAAGAAAGTCTAGGAGATAAGGTCCACGACCTAACAGAGGAGGAGATATTGAAATTAAGAGAACAAATAGATAAGCTGGCTAATATAATGTTTGATATGTGGCTAAAGAAGAAAAATAATTACTATGAAAAAAGAGTTCACAATAAAATCAAGAGGTCTGTATGACTCAAAAGATAAAAAACCATTCAAGGTAAGTCGTTCTGGCATTGAACTTTTTATTGAGTGTCCTTGTTGTTTCTATCTAAACAACATCAAGGGTATTCGCAGACCTTCTGGTCCACCTTTTAACATAAACAAAGCAGTTGATACGCTTCTCAAAAAAGAGTTTGATGTACACCGAGATAAGGGCACACAACACTCTTTGATGAAAGATAATGGAATTGATGCTATACCTTTTTCTCACGAAAGTATGGATGTCTGGAGAGAAAACTTCAAGGGAGTGCAATATCTACATACGCCTACAAACTTACTTATTACTGGAGCAGTGGATGATATTTGGGTAAATAAAGAGGGAGAACTCATTGTTGTAGATTATAAAGCTACTTCAAAAAATGAGGAAGTAAGTCTTGATGCAGAATGGCAAGATGGTTACAAAAGACAAATGGAAATATATCAGTGGCTTCTACGGAGTCTCGGTTTCAAGGTCTCAAAGACTGGTTACTTCGTATATTGTAATGGTAAGACGGACCGAGATGGTTTTGGCGGTAAAGTTGAGTTTGATATTTCAGTTATTCCATATACAGGCGATGACTCTTGGATTGAAAATGTAATTCTTAATCTCAAAAAATGTCTTAAGAGTTCTAAGATACCAAAAGAAAGCAAAGATTGTGAGTTTTGTGGTTATGCTAAAGCCAGAGCTGAAATATAAGGATATGCAAATACAAGAAAAATACTTTTTGCAATTTAAGGAGTTGATGAGAAAGAAAGTTGGAGAGAAGGAGTATAAGAAAATGACAGAGCAACAGTTATTAGAGAGTGCAACCGCTCTTATTACTTTAATAGATGCAGTTTATAGACCAATAAAGAAAGAAGATTATGATAAGTATAAAAATAAATAATCTATTTTATTAGAACTTTTCTTGGTTTTGCTCCATTACTATTTTCAATAACTCCATTTTCTTCAAGTAGGTCCATAAGGCGAGCGGACCTAGCATATCCTATACCCATTTTTCTTTGTAGGTAAGAAGTAGAAACCTTTCTTGCTTCAAGTGCAACTTTTTTTGCTTTTTCATACAGCTCATCTTCTTCATCACTTTCTTTTGCTTTCAAAGCATCTTCTGCTTTTTTATTGTATTTAATTAAAATCTCTCTTGGTGTTGCACCTTGTCCTTTTCCAATGACTTTATTTTTTTCCAACATATCTATCAGTCCGCAAGCTCTTGAGTATCCTATTCCTAGTTTTCTTTGAAGATAGGATGTTGATGCTTTTCTCTCTTTTATAACAATAGCTTTTGCTTCATCATATAAGTCATCATAGCCACCACCCCATTCTTCCTCCTCTTCCAAAAGAGCAGTTATTTTTTTCAACTCTATCATCACATCTGTATATTGTGAGTTTTGTTTATCAATGAGTTTTTTAATGTTACCGTTCAACTCGTCTAATTTTTGAGTAATTTGTTTTGTATCCATATTTCAAATTATAGCTTTCCCAAAAAAGGAAAGCACACGTATAATCTGGTAGGGAATATATGCTCAAAATAAGCACTTGACAGTATAGTATAAAGGGTGTATAATTATATATGTAAGGTTCTTTAACATCTAACTTGCAGTCGCCATAGCTAAAAGTGCCCTAAAAATAAGGGTAGAATAGGGCTTTTCTAGCTACGGCGACATACAGTCACCCTCTGGCACACAAGGAGAGACAGACAATGGGAAAAGCCATCGCAATCGGTCAGTCCCTGAACCTGTTCTCGGTTCTCGCAAACAATGCGGACTGGGACAGTCTGGATAGCGAAAGCATCCAGCGTATCATCAACGACCCCCGTCAGGCAGGACAGCAGTTCACTGCATTCCTCCGAAACGGCGGTCGTGTCATCGTCGGCGAGCCGAAGGTGATTGCCATCAACCGCAATCGCTTCAACCCGAAGAGGTTCGTGGGCGAGGGCTGGAGCATTCTCAACGACGAGACGGACACCCGTTCCATTGCATTGACCGAGCTTGACCTCACCAAGGTCCAGCACGTGACGATGCTCAAGGACGGCGAGACGTACGTCAACGGCGAAGAGAAGCTCAAGCGTCTGAAGGCGTCGGACTACATCCGCTTGGATGCCGACATCTTCTTGACGCTCTGGGAGAACCAGCACCTCATTCCCGAAAGCTGGAAGGAGAAGGTAAACGGCAACACCCGTTTCATCTTCTTTGACGGCACAATCCTTCGGGGCTCGGACGGTGGCCGTTGCGTCCTGTGCTTGTACTGGGACGTCGGGGCGTGGGACTGGAGCGTGCACTGGTTGGGCAGCGGTTGGAGCGGCAGCCGCCCGTCTGCCGTTCTCGCAAGTTAGTACTCGGACTCTTGGTCACTGAGACCTTCTTGGAACCTTTGACCTTAGTCTTCGGACCCTGCATCTGCTCACACAGAGATGCAGGGTCTTTTCGTATGTTAAAATCCTGTGGTATTATTTGGACGGTATTAGGTGAATATCAGTACGTGTTTACGGATGCGTACCACCGAACCCAGTATCCATACATCCAGAGTATTTGAGATTACGGTTTCAAATAGCGTGGTGTATGTAGACTCTTCAAAAAATGAAGCTACTTGGTATAACGTATTAAGGCATTACGATGCCGAAGACAGTGGAACAACCACAGACAACCTTGAGAGTATTCAAGAGGTAGTGATATGGATGATATGTTATACAATCCTTCGGAACTCGGACGGTAACCGTTACGTCCTGTACTTGTACTGGAACGACGGGGCGTGGAACTGGAACGTGAACTGGTTGGACAACGATTGGAACGACAACAACCCGTCTGCCGTTCTCGCAAATCACTTCATTTCTCTCCCGACTTTACGGGAGAGTTTTGTTTTATGAGTTGTCCATTCCAACCTCCAAGCATTCTACCTATCTCGTCTATCGGTAGAGACACTGCTATATATTTCTTATCGTCTATTGATTTTGTCTCCCATAATACTAAAAGTAATATCTTAAGAGTATCTACTTTTCTAATTGCTAGTCTAACCCACGGTTGTTTTTCTTCTTTTGGCAGATAACTTGCTATTGCAATTGCTTCTATGATTTCTACAAACAAAGTATCAATCCTCTGTCCAAGAGAATGTTTGTGTAATTTAGGTAAAGTTTGATAATAGCTGTACCATAAAGCGTAACCACTTTTACTTTTATGCAACAAAGGTATCAATTTTTGTTCAACGATTGTGCGGGGGGGGGGGGCAACTTCATAGTTTGTCTTGTATCCAGTTCACTCATACCTACGATAGTATCATTTCCCTTGAAAACTTATTTTCCGCTTGGCGAGAGTTTGTAAAAAACAAAAGGAAGAGAAAAGATGTCCAAGGGTTTGAGCGGAACTTGATGGACAATGTACTCTCACTACATCGTGATTTAACTCACAAAACCTACAAGCATTCTTTGTATGAAGCGTTTAGTATCTCTGACCCAAAACCAAGAAGTATCCACAAAGCTCTGGTCCGAGATAGATTACTTCATCACGCTTTGTATAGAAAACTCTACCCATTCTTTGATAGAACATTTGTATCTGACTCATATTCCTGTCGGTTTAATAAAGGGACTCAAAAAGCAATACAGACATTTCACAGATATTCAAATAAAATCTCTCAAAATAATACAAGAGATACTTGGGTCCTAAAATGTGATGTAAAAAAGTTCTTTGCCTCAATAGACCAAAGTATTCTGATGGGTATTGTAGAGAGTTATATACCAGATAAAGATATTGTATGGCTCATCTCACAAATTGTTTATAGTTTCTCTATAAAAGAAGGTGTCGGTTTGCCTTTAGGTAATCTCACATCCCAACTTCTTGTAAATGTGTATATGAATAAGTTTGACCAGTTTATAAAACATAAAGTTAAGACAAAATACTATATTCGGTATGCTGATGATTTCGTTATACTCTCTCACGATAAAGAATGGCTTGAAAGCATACTACCTCACATACAGGAGTTCTTAATCACAAAATTAAAATTACATCTTCACCCAAACAAGATTTCTATAAGCAAAGTTTCATCTGGTGTAGATTTTCTTGGCTGGGTCCACTTCCCAAAACATAGAGTACTCCGAACTGTTACAAAAAAGAGGATGTTTAGGACTATAAGAGTAAAAGAAGGGAAGATGGAAGTGGTCCAGTCATATTTAGGTCTTTTAACCCACGGAAATAGTAAGAAATTGGAAGCTCGTGTGCTTAAAGATGAGTGGATAAACTAGCACATCTTCATTTGACTTTCAGACTTACTGGTATATACTATGGTTACTAAACGTGAAAGGCATCCTATATGGGTGCCTTTCGTTTTATCTATTCTTTTTCCTCTCTTTTTATTTGTTCTCGTAGGTATTCAAAATCTCTGAAATTACTACCTGCAAACTGCTTTATTTCTTTTGCTGTTCTGTTGCCTCTGCCCAGTATTATGACTTCTTTATCACACTCTTTGAGATATTTTAGTACTGGCAAAAAGTCTCCATCTCCAGAAAGTACAACTGCTCTTTCAAACTCATCTCGCTCTTTCATAAGGTGAAATGCCATATCAACATCACAATTGGCTTTGCGTTTAGTCGTGCCGTCTTCTTGGCTGTACATTTTTACTGGCTTTAGATAAAGACGATAACCAAACTCCAAGAGTTTTAGATAGAAACGCACTCGTTGCAGATGTCTACCAATAAGAAGTAGTTCTGCTTCGTTTAGTTCCTTGCCTTTAGTTTTAATAAGGTTCTGCAAATAACTTTCAAGTTGAGCAATCGGGACCGTGTCTTCTTTCAGATAGTCATATTTGAAGTTGTGTATTTCAACACCACCGAAATAAAAAGTCCGATTTACATCATACTTTTCCTTTAAGTAACCAAGAAGTTTTTTATAGTCAATCTTCCAACCGAGAGATTTTTCGCCTCCGTAGAAAAGATTTGATGCGTCTATGAAAGCGTAGGTTTTCATAAATGCAAGTATAGCACTTTCCACGAACCTCTCAAAAATTGCTATAATCTTTACACCAAAGCGAGAGGTTGTAGGTCAGGAATGTAGATTGTAGCGTCATTCTTAAGCTCAAACACAGTTCTAACATCCTCTACTACGGCACCCTTAGATGTTTTTGGTGTAAGGTTCGCGCCTTTGGTACGCCTTTTTGTTCATAAAAGTGGGCTTTGGTTTCTCAGTAATTTATCCACTTTCACCTATGATTTGACATATGTTAAGTTATGCTATAAAGTTTACATATAGATTTTTATATGTAAACTTAACTTTATGCCCAAAAATACATTCAAGGCGGGGGTATATAAACAACAACTCGAATACAGAAGTTTTTTGCCGACTTCGGTTAATTCAGTATATAAATGGCAGGATCAACAAGTTGATGTTCTTCTTGAAGATGCCACTCGTTATATTGGTGAATTAAATGCGTATTCCAGGCTTGTGCCCGATGTGGATTTTTTTATTCAGATGCATATCTATAAAGAAGCAACAACTTCTAGTCGTATTGAAGGAACAAAAACTGATATGAATGAAGCTCTTCTGCCAGAAGAGGAAGTTAATCCTGAACGCCGTGATGATTGGGGTGAAGTCCAGAACTATACCAAGGCGATGAATTATGCAATTGAAGAATTAAAAAACTTACCCCTGTCTATGAGATTGTTAAAGCAAGCTCATAAGATTTTGCTTGCAGGCGTACGAGGTAAACATAAAATGCCAGGAGAAGTTAGAACAAGTCAAAATTGGATTGGAGGGGCAACCCTTAAAGACGCAGTTTTTATTCCACCTCACCCAACCGACGTTCCGGAACTTCTTGGGGATTTGGATAAATTTTGGCATAACAAGAAAATTCAGATGCCTCATTTAATACGAGCGGCAATCAGCCATTATCAATTCGAAACCATTCATCCCTTTTTAGATGGCAATGGAAGAATTGGACGACTTATGATTACTTTGTATTTTGTTAGCCAAGGCGTTCTTCAAAAGCCAACTCTGTACCTGTCTGACTTTTTTGAGAAACACAAGGGAGAATATTATGATTCTCTAACTCGTGTCAGAGCATCCAATGATCTTGAGCACTGGGTAAAATTTTTCTTGGTTGGAGTGTCTGAAACTGCTCGTAATGGAAAATTGTCTTTTGAAAAGATTATCGAGCTTCGTCAAAAATCTGAAGACAAAATAATAACATTAGGGAAAAGAGCCAAATTGGGGCAGGAACTTCTGCGTGTTCTTTATAAGCATCCAGTATTGAATGTTAAGCAAATACAGGAGAAGTTAAAGATTACGCATCCTTCGGCAAACTCTTTAGTCGCCGGCTTTGAGAAGCTTGGCATTCTTAAAGAAATTACAGGGTACAAAAGAAATCGCCTATTTTCTTTTGATGAGTATATTAAAATCTTCAAAAAATAATTGCGTAAGCCCCCGGATTAAGTTGTCCTTAATTTCTTTTGTATTTAGTGAATCTTTTTTTAGGTGTCAATGGTTTGGGCATGCTAAAATACTTGGTGAATATATGGAGGGGGGCAAATTTTTATTGGTGGCTAATTGGAAAGAGGCGCCGGCGAGTTTGCCCTTAGCCGTTTCTTTGGCTCGGGCTTTGGCCAAAAATTTGGCTTTTTGTCGGGAAATTTCTTTGGTGGTTTGCCCGCCGGCTATTTTTTTACCCAGTTTGGGGAAAATTTTTGGCAAAAAAATTTCTCTTGGGTCGCAAGGAATTTCACCGTTTGCTGACGGGGCTCACACTGGAGAGATTTCGGCAGAAATGTTTAAAAGTGCGGGCGCTACTTTTTGTTTGGTCGGCCACAGTGAAAGAAGAAGTAGGGGTGAGACAAACGCTGATTGCTCGGCGGAAATGATTTTGGCTTATAAGGCCAATTTGACGCCGATTTTGTGTGTCGGGGAAAAAGAAAGAGATCCACACGGACTTTATTTGTCACATATTAAGACTCAAATTTTGGAAGCCTTCGAAAAAGTTGAGAAAAAGTACTTAAATAAAATCACGGTGGCTTATGAGCCAGTTTGGGCGATCGGTCAAGGCAGAGTTTCGGCCACCAAAGAAGAGTCTTTGGAAATGGCTATTTATATCCGACGAGTTTTGACAGATGCTTTTGGTAAATTGGCGGGAGAGAAAGCGCTGATTTTGTATGGCGGGTCGGTTAATTCTGGCAACGCGCTTTCTTTTTTAAAAGACGGCGGAGTAAGCGGGCTTTTGATTGGGCGAGAGAGTCTTTCGGCTAAAGATTTTGGGGCGATGGCTAAAACAGCCGAAGAATATGCCAAATTTTTGAAAAAAGATCCAAAGAAAGCTTTGGCGACGACGAAAGAAAAAAAGACGCTCATTAGGAAAAATCTTTTTGACCGGTAAAATTTGTTATGGCCACTTTGTCCAAATTGCCTTTTAGAAAAATAACCGAAATGGAAGGAATTTCTGGCAAGCGGGTTTTGGTTTGTGCTAGTTTGGATGTTCCATTGGTGAACGGGGAAGTCCTTGACGGAGGTCGATTAGAAGCAATTTTGCCAACAATTAGATGGTTAAGTGAGAGAGGGGCTAAAGTTATTTTGGTTGGCAAATTAGGGAAAGGAGAAATTAGTCTTCGACCAGTTGCAGATTATTTGCAGAAATTTTTAAAAATTGATTTTGTGCCGGATTTGCTGGGAGACTTGGCCAAGATGGCCGTTGAGAAGATGTCGGACGGGGAAGTACTTTTGCTGGAGAATTTGCGGAATTTTAGAGGAGAAGTTGAAAATGATTTAACTTTCGCCAAAGAGGTGGCCAAATTGGGGGATTTTTATGTCAACGAAGCTTTCCCAGTTTCGCACCGAGAGCATGCTTCGATTGTTTCCATACCAAAATTTTTGCCGAGCTTTGCCGGGCTTCAATTTGAAAAAGAATATACAGAGCTTAGCCAGCTTTTTTCGCCCACTAAACCATTTTTAGTTATTTTGGGCGGAGCGAAGTTTGCGACCAAATTGCCGGTGGTCGAATCTTTTGTGGAATCGGCTGATTTTATCTTTGTGGGTGGGGCGCTGGGGAATGATTTGTTAGCGGCGCGAGGATTTTCGGTCGGCCATTCTCTGGTCTCGGATTTTTCCTTGCCACAAAAAATTATTCAAAGTGAAAAAATTATTGCCCCAATTGACGTGCGATTAAAAAGTGGCGAACAAACAGAAAGTAAAGAAGTGCCTCCAGATGGTTTAATTGTTGACGCAGGAGACAAAACAACAAAATATTTGAAAAATTTAATTGCCGAAATGAAAACGGTTTTATGGAACGGACCGCTTGGACGTTATGAAGACGGAAACGACGTGGCTTCTTTGGAAATTTTAAAAACCTTGGCGGAGCAGAAAGATTTGCGGGTTATTTTGGGGGGCGGGGATACACTTGCTTTGATCGCCAAAGCTGGGCTGGACGGCCAATTTAGCTTTGTTTCAACCGCCGGCGGAGCCATGCTCTCTTTTTTGACCGAGGAGACTTTGCCGGGGATTCGTGCACTTGCGCCAAAAAAGAGTTAGAATTTTTGGATGATTAACTTTGATCAGATTTATGAAGATTCAGATGGCCCAGCGCCGGAGGGTGGTTTGGATGGGATTTTTTCGAATCCTAAAGAAATCTATCAAACTAGTCCTGATGATATAAAAAGCATATTGAAATACGATTCCATTGAGGTTGGTGACGAAATACAATTTAAAGTTAGAAACAACAAGGGAGATTTTGCCCCGCCTGATGTTTACGAAGGGGTTTTTGAGGACATTGAGGGAGATAGTTTTTGTTTTAAGGTTGACAATAAAAAACACAGGATTAATTGTACGGATGTTATTCCGGAGTCAATTTTGTTAATTGGTAAGAAAAATTTTCCAGAAGTGGCCGAGGGAGGGCAGACACCTTATGAATTTTTATAACTTCTGCCAAATGTTTTGGAAAATTTCATCGCCGGATGTTTTTTCGGGTAAGTTTTCGGGATGAAATTGTAATCCCCAAATTGGCTTTTCGCGATGCCGAAAAATTTCTAAACCGTGTGGCGAGACGGCCACCGGCAAGAGTTCTTTTGGTAAATCCAAAATGGCAAAGCGATGGAGCTCATACACTACCAACTCTTTGGCCTCGTCCAAAATCGGGTTATTTCCAACCGCGCGAATAATTGTTTGACCCTCATGTTTTTCGGACAATAAAGATAGTTTGGCGCCAAAAGTGTGGGCGATTAATTGCGCGCCATAACAAATTCCGAGTAGGGGTTTTTGCCTAATTTTGATCAGTTCAATTTCTTTGATTAGTCTTTTTTCGTTGCTCAAAATCGGGAAAAAACTGCCACCGGACAAAACGATTTTTTCAAATTTATCGGCCTCTTGCGCGGAGAGTTCGTCAAAACGTTTAACAATTTTTTGGCCGGGGATAAGATTTTTTAATTTTTCTAAAAATGGCGAGCCGTTGTCGATGATAAGCGTGGGCATATTTTTAAATTACTTTTGGGTCGAGAGCGGAAATTATTTTTTGGGCCAACTGATGAGCGTCTTCTCCGAAATCGTTTTTGTGTGGCCAATGATGCAGGCCGTCGTTTTCGTATCTTGGAATAATATGAAAATGAAGATGGAAAACAATTTGTCCGGCAGCTCGGTCGAAATTGCTATTCACATTAACGCCGTCGGCCGGCAAACCAATCTTAATGGCTTTGGCGACTTTTTGGGCGGTTAAAATTGTTGCCTGCAAAGACGGCTCGTCGGCTTCGTAAATATTTTGGAGATGTTTTTTGGGGATGACCAAAGCATGTCCGGGGTTGACCGGCCCGCTGGTCAGAAAAGCTAAAGTTTTCTCGTCTTCGTAAATTTTTTCGGCCGGCAATTTGCCATCGACAATTTGGCAAAAAACGCAAGTTTCAGAATTTTTGTTTGTCATGGCGGTATTATAGTTTGAAAATTGAGATGAAGGAAACTGACGAGGCCACCAGCTCTCTTTCTGTCATGGACGCTCTTGAGCACCAGAACAAAAAAGAACGCCCCTTTGACCAATAGCGTAATGTCTTATTGGCCTTGTTTTATGCGGTATACTCTCTCTTATGTCCAAATACACTTTGCCCTTGCCGGCAGTTTTGCCGGCCGAGCTTGCTTCTTATGATCAATTGACCCAAAAACTTCTTTTTTCTCGGGGGCTAAAAACTCAAGCCGAAGCCGAGCGATTTTTAAAACCAGATTATGAACGGGATTCGTATGACCCATTTTTGATTAAAGGCATGTCCGAGGCGGTTGATTTGATTTATTGGGCGGTTAAAAATGGGGAACCGATTGTGGTTTACGCTGATTTTGATTGCGACGGTACGCCCGGGGCGGCGATTTTGTGGGAATTTTTTAAAAAAATTTCGGTCCAAAATGTTTCGGTCTATATTCCGCACCGCCAAAAAGAAGGTTATGGCTTAAACTCGCCGGCCATTTTGCAATTTGTGGAAAATGGGGTCAAGCTGATGATCACGGTTGATGTTGGGATTACCAATTCGGTTGAAATTTCTTTGGCCGAATCGCTTGGTTTAAAAACGATTTTATCTGATCACCATTTGCCACTGCGAGACGAGACCGGCAAACAGATTATTCCACCAGCCAGTGTGGTTTTAAATTCCAAACAAGATGACGACACTTATCCGGACAAAATGCTCTCCGGCGCCGGAGTGGCTTTTAAAATTGTGCAGGCTTTTTTACTTCGCTTTGGGGCAGAGTTTTTGGTTCCGACTGGCTGGGAGAAATGGTTGCTTGATTTGGTTTCTTTTGCGGCGGTGGCCGACATGGTGCCACTGCAAAATGAAAATCGAACTTTGGCTTATTTTGGTTTAAAGGTGGCTAGACTCGGTCGGCGGCCGGGTCTGCGCTCCTTGGCTTTTGTTTCGAAGATAAAAAGCGAGTTTTTGTCGGAGGAAGACTTCTCTTTTTCTCTAGCTCCGCGAATTAACGCCGCTTCGAGAATTGATACGCCAATTAAGGCCTTTTTGCTTTTGTCAGCCGAAAAAGATGAAGAGGCCAAAAATTTGGCCGGCGAGTTGGAAGCATTAAACCAAAAAAGAAAAACTTTGGTGGCGACTATGTTGCGCGAGGCAAAAAGCAGTTTAAGCAAACGAGCGGTAGGGGATTTTGTGGTTATTGGCAATCCGACTTGGCTGCCGGGCGTTTTGGGTTTGTTGGCAACGCGATTAGTCGAAGAATATGCTCGGCCGGCTTTTGTGTGGGGGCGAGGCGAGGCCGATGCGCCACTGAAAGGCTCGTGTCGGTCTGATGGAGTGGTGAATGTGGTGCGTTTGATGAGTGCGGTTGAGACTGGAGTTTTTTCCCATTTTGGTGGACATGAAGCCTCTGGCGGGTTTACGATTTCTCCAGAGACGATTCATTTATTAGAGGAAGCTTTGATAATTGCCGCGCGCAAGCTCTCGCTTGAAAAAGAAATTTTAACGGAAGGGATTTTAGAAGAACCAAAAAAAGTTTTCCAAATTGAGGCCGAAATTTTGCTCGGAGAAATTGATGAACGAAATTATGAAATTGTTTCTCAATTAGCGCCGTTTGGGGCCGGCAATCCTCGGCCGATTTTTTATATTCGTTCGGCCAAAATTTTAGATTTAAAAAAGTTTGGCAAAGGAGGAGAACATTTAGAAGTTTCTCTGGGAGATGATTTTGCTAATGTTCGCCGAGGGATTGCTTTTTTTGCTGATGAAAAAAGATTGGCCAAAGAAGTGGGCGAGCTTGCTTTGGGGAGAGAAATTTCTTTGGTCGGTTATTTGGAGCGAGATTTGTTTCGGCGGGGAGAAATTCGTTTGCGGGTGGCCGAGTTTTTCCCGCCCAATTTTTTTTAAAAATGACTTCAAGTTTTTTAGCTTTTACCGACGGAAGTTCGAGAGGCAACCCAGGTCCGGGCGGATACGGGGTGGTTTTTGTTTTACCGAATGAAGGCGGGGCAGAGGCGCAGGTTTTTGAATTTGGCGGACGAGAAAAATTGACCACCAACAACCGCATGGAAATGACCGCGGTTTTAAGAACATTAGAAGAAGCTAAAAAAATGGGAGTTTTACGAGGCGAGATTGTCAGCGATTCAAGTTACGTGATTTTAGGTTTAACCAAATGGATTTTTGCCTGGCAGAGAAATAACTTTAAAACAGCCGACAAAAAAGATGTTTTGAATAAAGATTTATGGGAGGCGCTTCTGATCGCCTCGGCGGGTTTAAAAATTTCTTATCGGCAAGTTCGCGGGCACGCCGGCGTGCCCGGCAACGAAAGAGCCGATCAAATTGCCACTTACTTAGCCACTGACAGAGAAATTTCTCTTTTTGCTGGCGCCAAAAGAGATTATCCTTTTCTTTGAAAATTGGTTGACTCTAAAATTTTTGGAAGCAAACAAATTAAATAAAAATAACGCGCGGTTCTAGGCGCGTTATAATCTGGGATTTTGAGCGTAATATATTTTTCTCGGCAGACAGCCAGCTTTGGGGTCGTGGCATTTCCCAATTGTCTTTTCAGTCAGTTTTCTGGCTTCGGGGCATTCGCAACGGAGTTCTGGCGCTTCTGGACAACCGGGTGGTTCTCCATTTTTTATCCTTATGTCCATTATTGTTATCGATCTTCGCCTCCCGTTTGATGGTTGGGTGTATATTCGGTACTGCTCCGTTATCATCATTTCAATAATTTCCGGCAAATAATACATGGCTGTTTTTCCTTTCCAAACATGTAAAAGAACAACAAAAAAGTCGCCACTGGCGACTTTTTCGACCCATTTTAGGTTTTGATTTTTCTTCTCCGCATTGAGAAGTATTGTAATTCAAAGAATTTTTTTGGCAAGTTGAAGTTTAGAAAGATAAAATCCTTTGCGTTTAATAAGTCTAAATGTCGTTCTTGGTTTTCATTTGGCCAGCTTGGTCATTTTTGAAGTAAGATAGAGGAATAAAAATGCCTTCTTCTTTAATTGGGCCAATCGCTTTTGGGGGTTATGTTTTGGGAGCAGTTCTTTTTCTTTTTTTGGGACAGGGTTTTTCTTTTTTGATCTTTCTTATTATTGCCCTCGGTCTTTCATTTTTGGCCCTGATTTTTCGAAACGGGGCAAAATTTTATTTATTAATCGCTCTTTTTTTATTTTTTGTTTTTGGGGGCGGCTTCCGTTCAGCCGAAAAATCGGCCGAGCTTGTCTTTGACTCTGTCAATCATCAAAAGACAGCCATTGAAGCCGAAATAGTTTCGCTAATTGTTGAAAAAGAAAAAGTTTTTACTTTTGATGTGCAAGTCGTTGCGGGGCAATTAACTGGAAAAGTTTTTCGGGTGACGGTCGCCAAAGAAATCGAAAAACTTTTTTGGGGAGACCAAGTTTTGTTAATCGGTCAGATTGAAACTTCTCGGCCGGTCAACAAAAAAGCTGATTTTGTTAGCCCGATTCCTTATGAAAAATATCTTTGGTCGCAAAATCTTTCGGGGGCAATCTTTTTTCCCAAAATTTCTGTTGTAAAAAGAGGCACAGAGGACTCTTTTTACAAAACCATTTTTTCTTGGCGGGAGAGAGTTTTAGATCGGCTAAAAATGTTTGTGGCCGAGCCGGAAGCATCTCTTGCCGGCGGAGTTTTGCTCGGCGATCGAGGAATGCCTCAAAAATTGATTGAAGATTTTCGAGCTTCTGGTTTGGCGCATATTGTGGTTTTATCGGGCTATAATCTGGCGATTATTGCCTATGTGGTGGGATTGATTTTTGTTCGTTTCCCGCTTTTGTTAAAAATGCTGGCTATCGCTTTTTTTACCGGCCTGATGGTTTTGGCCTCCGGCGGAGAAGTGCCAGTTTTGCGGGCCTATCTTTTTTCTTTGTTAATTTTGGGGAGTTTGTTTTTGGGTCGACCACAGACGAGTCTATATTTGCTTTTATTGACGGCTTTTGTTTTTGCCATTTTTAATGCGTTTATTTTGTTTTTTGATCCGTCTTTTGCCTTATCTTTTTTGGCCACCTTGGGCATTATTTTGTTAACTGAAAGATTGGAGAGTTTTTTCCCCCAAGTTCCGCAAAGGCTTGGCTTGCGAAAAATTCTGTCCACCACCTTAGCGGCCGAAATTGCCGTCTTGCCGTATCTTTCATTCTTTGCCGGTCAAATTTCTTTGGTCGGCCTGCCGGCCAATTTATTGGTTTTGCCGATTGTGCCAACTCTGATGCTCTTCTCTTTTTTGGTGATTTTTGTGCCGTTTAAAATTCTGGCCTTGCCTTTAGCCTATCTAACGAGTCTCTTGTCGAAAATTATCATTTTTCTGGCCAGCTTTTTTGCCGGGTTGCCGGTGGCGGTTTTAAAAACAAATTTTTCTCTCGGGCATTTATTTTTTAGTTATTTTTTGCTTGGCCTTTTTCTTTATTTTCTTTTCTCTTTTCAAAATAGAAAAATCCGACCAAACCGATGACAAGAGCAATCAGGCCAATAACTTTTAAATAGTTGCCGATAATTTCTTTGTCCAAGCCAAAAAAAAGACCAATCGAAATAAAAGGCACGGCCCAAATTAAAGAGCCAAACAAAAAAATTATTGCGGCGGCTGAAAAACTAATCAAGCTAAGGCCGGCCGCCACCGGCGCAAAAACTTTTACCCCGGGCGTGATTTTGCCAAGGAAAAAGATTGGCCAATCTTTTTCCTCAAAAAAAATTTTCATTTTTATTAATGTCTCTTTGGGAACCAATAAAAATTTTTCGGCCCAAGCAAGTCCGTGTTTTCTGGTGCCCCCAAAAAGCAAGAGATTGCCCAAAGTGTTGCCTAATGCGCCGGCGATTAAAACGGCATAAAAAGATAATTTTTCAAGCCCGATTAAATAACCAAGGCCAATATAGAGCAGTTGGCTCGACGGAAAAGAAAAAAAGCCGTTTAGGGTCATTAACCCAAAAGTTATGCCGTAGCCGATTTCGCTCAATGATATGCCCAAAAATTCGGTCATCTTGCCTTAATATTATTACGATTTTTTGGTTTAACACACCTTTTCTTTCAATGAAGACAGTTCTTGCTTCGGAGGATCTTTTGTGGTTGTTTATGTTTTGGTTATAAATGATTGTTCAGGATGGTATAACAATGGCATGAAAATGCGCCTTGGTACTTTGCGCCTCTTAATTCTTTTAGTTTTTTTCTGTTTATTTATTTTTTTGGCGTCAATGGCTTTTTCGGTCGGGGCTAAAGATTTTTTGGTTTACTTTTTTGATGTTGGGCAGGGGGACGCGACTTTAATTCGTTTACCCAAAGGCATAGATATTTTAATTGACGCCGGCCCTTCAGACGGGGCGATTTTGCCGCCGCTTGCCAAAAGCCTGGGATCTTTTGATCGCCAAATAGATTTGCTAATTCTGACTCATTTTGACAAAGATCACGCCGGCGGGGCGGAAGAAATTTTGAACCGATATCAAGTGAGTTATGTTTTAGCGCCAAAATATCTAGGCGCGCCGTTGGGAGAGGCAGTTTATAACTTGGCCAAACAAAAAAATATTCCGACCAAAGAGTTGCGCCGCGGCGACAGAATTGTTTTTTCTGATTCGATTAACTTGTTGGTTTTAGCTCCGGATGAAAGTTTGGTTTTGGCCAAAGACCGAAACAGCGGCGGAGTCGTTTTTGTTTTTGAATATTTTGATAAACATTTAATTTTCCCCGGCGACATCCCCGAGTCGGTTGAAAACAAAATCGCCGTTACTGATGGCGAAAATCTCTCGGCCGACATTTTGCACGTGGCCCATCATGGCTCCAACACCAGCACCGGAGTGCTTTTTCTTTCGGCCGTTTCTCCCAAACAAGCAATTATCTCGGCTGGCCGTGGGAATCCATATCGCCATCCGCATCCGGCGGTTTTGGAGAGACTAGAGTCTTTCAAAGTCGAAACTTTCCGAACCGATCTTTGGGGAACAATTGCTTATCGCTTTAAAAACAATTCTTTTGAGTTTGAAAAAGTTGGCAAATAAGAAGGCAGTCAAAAAATTAGGCCAAGTGTTTATTTTTCTTCAAACAGCCGGTGCAGATTTTTTCTCGAGAGCCGTCTAAAAAGCGGGCCCACTGCAAATTTGGGTAAACGCGTCTTTTGCCACGAGGATTAAATTTAGTGGCGCGAACTTTGGTCGAATATTTGCCGACAATCAAAGTTCCTTTGCTGCAAATTGGACATACCTTAGACATAGGCGCTTATGCTATCATATGGAGCATTCTCCCGCAATCTTTTGGTTGATTTATTAAATCAGATTTTTGCGGGTGTTTGTTCGGAAGAATTGCTTTATGGAATCTTTTGACGGGATTATTTTTGTTTATACCCTAATCGTGATTGTTATGTCGGTGGTGGTGCACGAAGTGGCCCACGGCGCGGTGGCAGATTTTTTGGGCGACAAAACCGCTCGTTTGGCCGGCCGACTGACTTTAAATCCAATTAGCCATCTTGATCCGATTGGTTCGGTTTTTTTGCCCGCCTTGACGGCTTTTTTGGGCGCGCCGATTTTTGGCTGGGCGAAACCAGTACCCTATAACCCCAACAATTTGCCTCGTGGCCGAGCGCCCGAAATTGCGGTGGCTTTGGCCGGAGTAGCCGTCAACTTTTTGCTGGCGATTGTTTTTGGCTTACTTATTCGGTTTTCAGGTGAGCTTGGTCTTGCTTCTATCTCTTTTTACGAAATTGCCGCGATGATTGTTTTGGCCAATCTTTCTTTGGCAATCTTTAATTTAATTCCCATTCCGCCGCTTGACGGCTCAAAGATTTTTTTGGCTTTTGCACCATCTCGGGCCAGAAATCTTCTTGATCAATTTGAAAAATATGGCCTCTTAGTTATTTTTTTGTTTGTCTTTTTTGCCGCCAGCTTACTTCACCCGGTAATAACTTTTTTCTTCGAACTTTTAACTGGTCTTTAGATGGAAGGAGTTTTCTGTGCTTGTGTTTAAGAGCGGTTCTCTGGAGAGCTGTTTTGGGGCGTAAAAGGATATATTCCCCCTGCTTCTTTAAAAAACGAACGCGATTTTTTTTGGGGTGATGTAGGCCGTCTTTACTTACTCCAGTTTCGCTTGACAATTAACCAAATTTAGCTCATATTATAGGCAATGAAGCCCCCGCGGAGGGGGTTTTAAAATACAAAAATTATGAAAATCAGAGAATATATTCGCGAGACAAAAAATGAGCTCAAAGAAGTGAAGTGGCTATCCCGACGAGAAACCGTTGGTTATACCATCGCGGTGATTATTTTTTCCCTTTTAATGGCCGTTTTTTTGTGGGTGGTCGATTTGGGTTTTCAAGCTGGCTTAAAGAAAATCATTGTACCGGAAGTTTTGGTTTCGACTTCGCCGGAAGAAAATCAAAATAGTTCAACGACAAACTCGGCCAAAGTGGGCGAAGTGGCCGGCGAGACAGAAAACTCCAAACCAAAAGTTCAATCAGATATAAGCGATCTTTTCGGCAAACCATTGGAGAATTAAAAATCCGATCTTAATTTTAAAAAATAAATTTATGGCCAAACAAATTCAAAGCGGGGACAGGCATTGGTACGCCATTCACACTTACGCTGGTTATGAAAACGCGGTGGCCCGCAATTTAAAACAGCGCATTGAGTCTTTGGGGATGGAAGACAAAATTTTTAATGTGGTTGTGCCGACCGAGAAAAAAATCAAAGTCAAAGGCGCCAAGCGGACGGAAGTGGAAGAAAAAATTTATCCGGGCTACATTTTGGTGGACATGATTGTAACGGATGATTCTTGGTATGTGGTTAGAAGTACCCCGCGAGTTACCGGCTTTGTCGGGGCAGGAGTTAACGCCATTCCTCTAAATGAAAAAGAAATTGATGGCTTGTTTAAGCGCATGAAAAGCGGAGCGACCGAACACGAAGTGGATTTTTCTTTGGGCGATTTGGTGCGGATTACCGAAGGGCCGTTTAAAGATTTTGAAGGCAAGATCAACGAAATGGATCAAGCGCGCGGCAAGGTCAAAGTTTTTGTTTCAATGTTTGGCCGCGAGACGCCGGTCGAGCTTGATTTTTTGCAAATTAAAAAAGTTTAGTTAGTTTACAAGACAAAAATTTAAAGTTAGGATTGTTTAACGAAAATATTATGGCTAAAAAAATTATCAAAAAGGTCAAAGTGGTAATCGAAGCAGGGCGAGCGACTCCAGCGCCGCCTCTTGGTCCTGCCCTAGGTCAGGCCGGTATTAACATCGGTGATTTTGTGACCAAGTTTAACGCCGCTTCTAAAGAGTTTATGGGCGACAAAGTGGCCGTCAAAATTTCGGTTTTTGAAGACCGCTCCTATGATTTTGTGGTCAAAACTCCACCGGCTACTGGCCTCATTATGAAAGCCGCCGGCATTGCCAAGGGCTCGGTTAAACCAGGCACCTCCAGAGCCGGAACCGTCTCTCGCGAAGCTCTCAAGCCGATTGCCGAGAAAAAAATGCGTGACCTAAACGCCAAAGACTTAGACGGTGCCATCAACATCATCGCCGGCTCTGCCAAAAGCATGGGCTTGGAGGTGAGGTAGGTTCTGATTTTTAATATATACTAAAACCCGCCCGACAATATCGGGCGGGTTTTAGTCATACCGATTATTTTTGCTAAACTGGAGGTAAATATGATAGTCGATCTTAAACATGTCTCGAAAACTTTATCCAATGGCACCTTGGTGTTGGTTTTAAATACCGGGGCAACAATTGACCCAGAAGCTGAAGCAATGCTTCAAGCCCTCCACTCAAGATCTATCGGGGGCATAAATTCTCATTTAAAGACTTTGGCCGAAAGGGGGGCCGAGAACTTCATGAGAAATTTTTATGTTGGCTATGGCCATAAATCTATTGGTGATTGTGGAAGTGTTACGATCTTTATTGAAGGAGTTTCGATGCTCGCCGCCAAGGCGATACAAGATTGGCCATTGTATTCTGGCCAAGAGGCCTCGACGAGGTATATTGATTTCTCCAAACAGAAATTTATTGATCCGGTCGGGACGGCTGAATCAGGGAGGACTCTTGAGAGTTGGCGGAGTTTTTATCTAGCTTCTCTTGACCCCGTTAAGAGCTATCTTAAAAGTCAGTTTCCTCGGAGGGAAGAGGAAGAGGAAAAGGTTTATGAAAAAGCCATTTCAGCTAGAGCTTTTGACATTTTGCGCGGATTTTTGCCGGCCGGGGCTTCGACTAATTTGGCTTGGCACACCAACCTAAGGCAAGCAACCGGTCACCTTTTGTGGCTTAGACACCACCCATTGCCGGAAGTTAGAGAAATAGCCGGCGGGTTGGAAGAAGTTTTGCTTTTAGCCCTGCCAAATTCTTTCGGGCACAAAAAATATGAGGCGACGGAAAATTATGTGAATTCTTTTATGGATGGTGATTATTATTACCACCCGGAGAATCAGCAAAATTTTTTGGTTCGAGAGAGGATTGACAGAGAACAATTAAAAGGATACGAAAAGATCATTAGAGAGAAACCGCCCAAGGCAGAATTGCCAAAAGTTATAGCCGAGTGCGGGACGGTGCAGTTTGAATATCTGCTTGATTTTGGATCGTTCAGAGATATTCAAAGACAACGGTCGGTTACTCAACGAATGCCTCTCCTTTCCAGTAAATATGGCCTGCATGATTGGTATTTTGCTTCTTTACCGGAGCAAGAGAGACGAATAGCCGAAGAGCTAGTTTCTCGTCAAATTGCTTTGATAGAAAAAATTGATGCCGGGCCGGAAATAAAACAGTACTACTGCCCGATGGGAATGTTGGTTCCTTGTCGGATGACTGGCGATCTGTCTGCGTTAGCTTACATTTGTGAACTTCGAGCGCAGACGACTGTTCACCCCACCCTTCAAGAAGTTGCTTTAAAGATGGCAGGTGAGCTGGAAAGACGTTTCGGGTTAACTCTTTCGGTTGACCGAAACTTTGGCCGGTTTAGCTATCAACGCGGGGGGCATGATATTTCCCTCAAGAATTGATTTGGTCGCCAAAAAAGATGATCAACCTATTGTGATCCTCTCGGAGATTCCGGGGGGGGGTCATTTCTTTATATCTCTGTCCAAATAAAGTTTTGGGATCATCAATTCCGGCTTCCAAGTTGCTTTTATTTTTTTGAAATCATTGGTTGTTTGGTATTTGCCGTCTTTTGAATATTCATTTTCTAAAATTTCCCCCGTTTCAAAAAAAACAATTTGAGCAATCCGGCGACCAACCACTAGAGGAATATAATAATGTCGTGAATTGTTGGTAATTTCCATTGTCCAGCGATTGATATATCCGACATCACCCCAACCAGCGCATTTGCAAACTTGAATAAAATTTCGCCCCAAAGAAGATCGCGCTTTCATCATTGTGGTGATATGTTTTTTCCCGCCGATAAATTCATTGGTATGGGCCAAAACTGTTTCCCCCGGGGCGAGCAAAATAACTTTTTCGTTCGGTTTTATGCCAACAAAATCAAATTTATAATCGGCGAAAACCTCTTTGGCCGACTTTGCTTTTAGTGGTTTTTTACCCCAAATTATGCTGGTATCGTTTTTATTGTAAATGTTGTAGAGATTGTTAAAGTATTTTGGTTTTTGTTCGACAAAAAAATTCTCTCCTAAAGTTACATCATAGCTAGAAGTAGCTAAATTTCGGCGATTGAACGGCTCGATTATAATGTCTCCCTTCTTAATTTCATCTAAAATTTTTTTGTCGCTTAGGGCCATATTTGTTAGGGTTCGGATATTTTAACAGCTCAACCTGCAAAAACACAAATTTTTGTTTTTCTGGCCTTTGTGGTATTAAGTATGCGGGTGTGTTTTAATTTGTTAACTCTTTAAGGAAAACCATGTTTATCGCAGTTCTAGGTATCAACAACATCGGTAAGTCAACTCAAGTTCGGAGGTTGACTGAAAGAATTGTGGCCGAAAGTCTGACCGCTAGGGGCATTAAATATCCCATCTATGATCTAGCGCCAACGGGACCAATGTTAAACGGCTACTTAAGAGAGGGCAACCCCCATAATTTGACTCCGCGCGAGTTTCAGATTTTACAGGCCCTTAATCGCCAAGCGTTTGAGCCAAATTTAAGGCAGATGTTGGTGGCGAATAATGTGATGGTGGCTGAGGATTATATCGGCACGGGCATTGCCTGGGGAATGCGCGGTGGCGTAGAGAAAGATTTTTTGGTCGAGATAAACTCCGGCCTTCTGCGAGAGGATATAACTATTCTCTTAGACGGAGAAAGATTCTCGACTGGTCGCGAGGCCAATCATGCTCACGAAGCCAAAGATGATTTTTTCGATATTCGCCAAATTCATCTTGATTTGGCTAAAGAGTTTGGCTGGCAAGTTGTCTCGGCCAAGGGGAACGAAGATGAAGTTCACGAGAGAGTTTGGCAAGTTGTTTTGCCAAAACTCAATCTCTGAAAAGTGTAACTCACAATAATCGGGCGCAAATTATCTCACTGCGACCTTTCCAAAATAGTGTTCTCAATAAAATTTAGGGCATTAAAACGACCATTAGTTGGCAATTTTGAATATCAAAAAACTATGTTGTAGATAAAGAGAAAAAGTTAAATTTTATAAACTCATTATCTATCAACATGCAAAATTATTTTCTAATCAAAAAACAGGACAAAAAGGTTTATGAGGCGCTCTTGGGCGAGGAGAGGCGGGAGGCCGAGGGGTTGGAGCTCATTCCTTCGGAGAATTATGTTTCGCTGGCGGTGCGGGAGGCGAGCGGTTCGATTTTTACCAATAAATATTCCGAAGGTTATCCGGGCAAACGTTATTATGGCGGACAAAAATATACCGACCTAATTGAAAAAATCGCCATTGAACGAGCCAAAAAACTCTTTAAAGCCAAATACGCCAATGTTCAACCACATTCCGGTGCGCCGGCCAATATGATTGTTTATTCGGCGCTACTAACTCCCGGAGACACGGTTTTGGGGATGGATCTCTCGCATGGCGGGCACTTGACCCACGGGCATCCGGTGACTCTTTCGGCCAAGCTGTATCGTTTTGTGCGTTACAAAATGAAAAACGTGGAAACGGGGGAGATTGATTATGCGGAACTGCGCGCGGTGGCCAAAAAAGAGCGGCCGAAAATAATTTTGGCCGGTTTTTCGGCTTATCCGCGAGAGCTTGATTATCAAAAAATTGCTGAGATTGGCCGAGAAGTCGGGGCGATTTTAATGATGGACGCGGCGCATATTGCCGGCTTGATTGCTGGAAAGGTGGCCAAAAATCCGTTTGATTTTGGTTTTGACATTATGACCAGTACCACTCACAAAACTCTACGCGGGCCGCGCGGGGGTTTGATCTTAACGCGCGCGCGCGAGGATTTGGCGCAAAAAATCGACAAAGCCACTTTTCCGGGTTTTCAGGGTGGTCCGCACATGCACAGCATCGCCGCCAAAGCCGTTTGCTTTGGCGAAGCGCTCTCGCCCAAATTTAAAAATTATGCGCGGCAAATTTTAAAAAACGCGAAAGCGATGGAAAAAGTTTTTCGAGAAAATAAAATCCGAATGATTGCCGGCGGGACGTCTAATCATTTGTTATTGCTCGATGTTTTTGGATCTTTGGGGGTTTCGGGCAAAGTCGCGCAGGTAAGGCTCGACGAAGTTGGACTGACGGTCAACATGAACATGATTGCCGATGATCCGCGCTCGCCCCTAGACCCTTCTGGAATTCGTTTGGGTACGCCGGCCATCACCACGCGCGGAATAAAAGAAAAAGAATCGGCCGAGGTGGCCAAAATAATTGTTAGTGTTTTGCGAGAAAATCCGAATCAAAAAAAGAAAAAAGAATTAAGCGGGGCCGTCAAAAAAATCTGCCGGAAATTTCCGATTCCCAAGAAGTTTGTTTAGGGCTTCTTTTCTTGTTAGAGTTTTTAAATGTTAAGAGATTCCTTAAAAAATTGGTTGGCCGACTCATTGAACGTCGAGCCAGCAAAAATTTCTCTCCATCATCCCGAAAATTTAGCTCACGGAGATTACACCACCAATTTGGCTTTAATTTTGGCTAAAGAGCGCGGACAGGAACCAAAAAATTTGGCCGAAGAATGGATGGTCAAACTCTCGGCCAACAAACTTCCGGCTATTGAGAAAATCGAAATCGCCGGCCCCGGCTTTTTAAACTTTTTCCTCTCAACCGAATTTTTGGCCGAAGAATTGGAAAAAGATTTTTTAATTGGGCGACCGATGAGAGAGAGCAAAAAAATCAATCTTGAATTTCTCTCGGCTAATCCAACCGGCCCGCTAACCATGGCTAATGGGCGGGGCGGATTTTATGGCGATGTCTTGGCGAATGTTTTGCAATTTGTCGGTTATCAGATCACTCGCGAATATTATGTGAATGACGCCGGCAATCAAGTGCGCTTACTAAACGAATCAATCGAAGCGGCCGCCGGTCGGCGAGAAAAGAAAGAAGAATATTATCAAGGTGAATATGTAAAAGCATTGGTTGGCAAAAGTGGGGAAGAGGCGGTCGAAATTTTACTTTCGCAAATAAAAGAATCAATTTCCCACGCAGGCATTTCTTTTGATGAATGGTTTTCGGAAAAAAGGCTCCGGGCCGAAAAAAGGCCGGAGCAAATATTGGAATTTTTGACGGAGAGAAATCTGCTCGAAAAAAAAGACGGCGCGATTTGGCTAAATGACGCCGTGTTGGTTAAGTCCGACGGAGAATATACTTATTTTTTGGTTGATCTAGCGTATCATTACAATAAATTTTTTGAGCGAAAATTTGATTTGGCGATTGATGTTTGGGGAGCGGATCATCACGGCTATGTCAAAAGAATGAAAAACGGCATGAAGGCCATTGGGGTGGAGGATGGACGTTTAAAGATTATTGTTATGCAACTTGTGCGACTGGTTTCTGGTGGCAGGGAAATAAAAATGAGCAAGCGCACTGGCGAGTTTGTGACCATGGACGAACTATTGGCAGAAGTTGGGGCGGATGTCACGCGTTGGTTTTTTTTGGAAAGATCGCCTGACACGCATGTGGATTTTAATTTAGATTTGGCCAAGGAGAAAAGCGACAAAAATCCGGTTTTTTATGTGCAATATGCTCATGCTCGGATGTGTTCGATTGTCGAGAAGGCCAAGCAGGCCAAGTCAGACGGAAGTAATTTAAAAGAAATTTTGCAAAAAGAAATTTCGGCTAGAAATTTAGCGGCCGAAATTTTAAAATTGGGAGAATTAACGGAAGACATTTCAAAAGATTTTGCCGTCCATCGATTGCCCGCTTATGCCTATAATTTGGCCTCGACTTTCTCGGCTTTTTATCGAGATGTTTTAATCATTGAAGGAGAAAATTATAGAGCCGGCGCCTTGACGCTTTTGCAAAAAACCAAAGAAACTCTCGAACAAACCCTCTCCCTTTTAGGCATTTCTGCTCCCGAGAGGATGTAGAGTGGTTAAAAGAAAAAACTTTTCGCTAGATAATTTTTGTGCATCAATGAATTAAAAATTTTTTGGAATAAAGTATTTTTTGATTGCTAACAATTTTTAGCATTTTATTTTTTTAAGAGCATCTTAATATTTCATTATGTAGATTATTTTTTTACATTTATCTATCCCAGTATCCCGTGGGATACTGGGATAGATTTTGGGGTAATTATGATAAAATTAAGTTAAATTAGAGTGAGATATTAATTTTGCAAATAAAATACAAACAGAACTAAAAAACAACAAAATAAAAAACATGAATTTCAGACAGCTAGAAAGAATCATTAAAGGGGTGGCCAATCATCGGCGAATCACGATTTTGGATTTGTTGTTCAAAAAACCAGAACTCCCGGTCGAGGAAATCGCCGAGGTGCTAAAAATAAGTTTTAATAATGCATCTGACCATATTCACAAGATGCTCATCGCGGGGATTTTAATCAAAAGACATGACGGTAATTTTGTCAGACACAAACTTACCAATCGTGGTCTCGCCATGCTTAAATTCCTCAAAAATCTGAAATAAATAAGCTGGTATGGTAGGATTTTTAAGTATGTTTAACGACACTAAAGACGAAGAAAGGAAGGGGCAAAAAAGCGAGACGGCTAAGCGCGAAGAGGCGATTCTGAAGTTTTGGCAGGACAATAAAATTTTTGAAAAGTCAGAAAATCGAGGGGAAAAACAATTTGTTTTTTATGATGGCCCGCCGTTTGCCACGGGCCTGCCTCATTATGGCCACTTGCTCCAAAGCGCCATCAAAGACGCTATTCCGCGCTTTAAAGTTATGCAGGGGTATCGCTTGCGCCGGCGCTGGGGTTGGGATTGTCATGGCTTGCCACTGGAAAATGAAATTGAAAAAGAGCTCGGCATTTCTGGCAAAAAAGAAATTGAAGAAAAATTCGGCATTTTAAAATTTAATCAAGAAGCCAAAAAGCGAGTTTTGCGCTATGCCGATGATTGGCAGAAAATTATTAATCGTTTGGGGCGATTTGTGGACATGAAAAACGATTATCGCACCATGGATGCCTCGTACACCGAATCGGTTTGGTGGGCTTTTAAAACGCTTTATGAGAAGGGCTTGGCCTACAACGGCTTTAAGTCAATGCATTTGTGTCCGCGTTGCGGCACAACCCTTTCAAATTTTGAAGTTAATTTAGGTTACAAAGAAATTACGGACATTTCTGTTTATGTCAAATTTGAACTTATTGATGAGCCGGGGACATATCTTTTGGCCTGGACGACGACGCCCTGGACTCTCCCGGGCAATTTTGCTTTGGCGGTTAAGCCGGAGGTAGATTATTTAAAAATAGTGAATGAGAAAAAAGAATTTTTGATTTTGGCCGAAGAGAGATTTGAAGCGCTAAAAGATAAATTTGAAAAACTTGAAATGGTTGGGAAAATTTCCGGCCAAGATTTAATTGGCAAAAAATATCAGCCGATTTTTGATTATTACAAAGAGGCAGAAATTGAAAACAAAGAAAACGCTTGGCAAATTTATGGAGCGGATTTTGTGACGACCGAAGAAGGTACGGGTATTGTGCACATTGCGCCGGCTTTTGGCGAAGAAGATTTGCAATTGGCCAAAGAAAAAAACATTCCGATTGTTCACCATATCGGAGAAGACGGGCGATTCAAAAAAGAAGTCAGAGATTTTGCCGGGTTATTGGCCAAACCAAAAGCTGATAAGTCAGACAATAAGGGTCATCAAGAAACAGACATTTTAATTATCAAAGATTTAGCCAAGCGAGGAGTTTTGTGGGCTAAAGAAAAAATAAATCACTCGTACCCGCATTGCTGGCGATGCGACACTCCGCTTATGAACTACGCTCATTCTTCGTGGTTTATTAAAGTAACGGATATCAAAGACAAATTAGTGAAAGAAAATGAAAAAGTTCTATGGGTGCCGGAGAGTGTTGGGAAATATCGTTTTGGAAACTGGTTGGCGGAGGCACGGGATTGGGCGATTTCGCGCGCGCGTTTTTGGGGAGCGCCGATTCCGGTTTGGCAGAGTGCGGACGGCAAAGAGCAAATTGTTTTGGGGTCGCTCCATGATTTTCGAAAACAGGTTAAAAAAAGCGGCAATCAATATTTGGTGATGCGGCACGGGCAAGCCGAGAACAATGTTGGGAATTTTTTGAGTAGCAAAAAAAACGACAGAGCCAATTTAACCGAAGAGGGCAAAAAGCAAATTGGGCAAGCTGGACAAAAATTAAAAAATGACAAACCGGACCTTATCTTTTCTTCGGATCTCATTCGCACCAAAGAGACCGCGCTTTCTTTGGCCCAAAAAATCGATTTTCCGGAGCAGGAAATTATTTTTGACGAGCGAATAAGAGAAATTAATACGGGCGATTTTGCTGGTCAGCCAAACTCCACTTACCACGCTTTTTATAATTCTTACGAAGAGGCCTTTGTTAAAAAGCCGCCGAACGGCGAGAGTCTTTCGGATGTCCGGCGGCGAGCCATGGAATTTTTGTATGAACTGGAAGAGAAATATCAAAACAAAAAAATTTTGATTATTACGCATGAATATGTTTTTTGGATGATGTGGTCTGGAGCGCATGGTCTTACTAACCGTCAATCGGCCGAGGCGAAGGAGGAAAAAAGTGAATTTATCGAAACGGGGGAAATTTTAGAATTGCCCTTTGTTCCTCTGCCCCATAATGAAGATTTTGAATTGGATTTTCATCGGCCGTTTATCGATGAAATTGAAGTCCTCTCTTCTGGAGGAGAAAAATTAAAAAGAATTTCCGATGTTTTTGATTGTTGGTTTGAATCGGGTTCGATGCCCTATGCCCAAGATCATTATCCGTTTGAAAAAAAAGATTTTGCGCCGGAGAAAAAGGTTGGCTACCCGGCCGATTTTGTTGGCGAAGCGATGGATCAGACGCGCGGTTGGTTTTATTCTCTAATTGTTTTGGGAGTTGAGCTTTTTGGCCAAGCGCCTTACAAAAATGTGATTTGCACTGGTTTGATTTTGGCCGAGGATGGGCAAAAGATGAGCAAACGTCTCAAAAATTATCCGGAAGTTGATCACCTGTTTGATAGATACGGCGCGGATGCCTTGCGTTATTATCTGCTTTCTTCGCCGGTCGTGCGGGGGGAAGAATTTAATTTTTCAGAAAAAGGAGTGGACGAAGTGGTCAAAAAACATCTTAATCGATTGTTAAATGTCGGTACATTTTTGGAAACCTATGCCGGTGACTTGGCCGAGATTACTTTTGCCGATTTGCGCGCTTTGGCTCAAAAAAGTCCACATCTTTTAGATCAATGGATTTTAGCTAGATTAGCCGAAACTATTAAAGAAGTAACTGCCGGCTTAGAACAATACGAACTCGACCGAGCCACTCGGCCAATGGCCAGCTTTATCGACGACCTTTCCACTTGGTATTTGCGCCGCTCGCGGGATCGTTTTAAAGATGAAGCAGGAGAAGATAGGGTCTCGGCCATTGCCACAACTCGCGTTGTTTTGCTGGAATTTTCTAAATTGATTGCGCCGATTATGCCCTTTGTGGCCGAGTTTTTGTTTTTGAAATTAAAAACCAAAGAGGCGAGTGAGAGCGTGCATTTCCAAAATTGGCCGGCCGAAAATGATTGGGCAGAAAATTTTTCGCCAGAAATTTTAAAACTAATGACCAAGACGCGGGAGTTGGCCGAGCTAGGATTGTCTTTGCGAGAGTTACACAAAATCAAAATCCGCCAACCTTTGCAAAAAATTATTTTCTCCGGCGAGCCACTCCCAAGCGAAGCGATTTTAATTTTGGCCGAAGAGCTGAACATCAAAGAAATTGTTTTCGATCAAAACTTAAAAGAGTCAGCGGTTTTAACCACTGAAATTTCTCCAGAATTAAAAATAGAAGGCGAAAAAAGAGAAATTACGCGGGCGATTCGCGGTGGCCGAAAAGAGGCCAAACTCTCACCTCAAGACGAAATAGTTTTAACCGCTACTCCTAATCTGGCCAAGTTTTTGTTGGCCAATAAAAATTTGTGGCCAAGTTTGGCGATCAAAGAATTAAAAGAGGAAACAAATTTTCCCGAGAAGGAAAGCCCTGGCTCGAAAGTTTTTTCGGTTAATTTTTCGGAAACAGAAGAATTTTTCAAAATAAAGAGCTTTTCGGAAAAATGAGTTTTGTTAGATATGAAGTGGAGGGGATTATTCTTGGCCAAATGCCTTCGGGGGAAGGTAGTAAGATAGTTTTACTTTTTACGGCTAATTTTGGTTTAGTTTACGCTCTGGCTCAAGGGGCACGAGAAGGCAAATCAAAGTTAAAATTTGTTCTTCAAGACGGGGCGATGCTTCACGCCTCTTTAATTCATGGACGAGAGAAATTTCGTTTGGTGGATGCAGTTTTATTGAACAACCCGTTTTCTTTTTTTAAAAATAATCAAGAAGATTATTTGGTGTTTGTGCGTTGGGCAAATTTATTGCGCCGAATGATTAAAGGTCAAACACCCCAGCCAGAACTTTTTTTGATTTTAAAAGACCAATTACTTTTTTTAGAAAATCATCATTTGGATCATGAAGCCCGACTGGCGTTAGAGATTTTGGGCACTGGCCGAATTTTGATTACGCTCGGTTATTTGTCGGAAAAAATTATCAACAAAAACGCGCCGATTTCGACCGACACCCTAACCTCAATTCTAAAAAACCGCTCCCAGATTCTGGTGTCCATTAACAAGGCGATCAAAGAAAGCCACCTCTAATAGCGCTTTCGAATTTGGTGCATTTTTTGTCGCTCGCTCGTTTTTACTTCCTACCACAAAGCCCCAATGTTCTTTATCGTCCCTGTGTTTAAAAATGGTCCTTTTTGGTAATTTTCTTTAAAATTGATTGCCGATAAATGACGTAACGTCTTTGCTTTTGTTTGCGTCACCGCTCCAACCAAAAACAATCAAGGTAAAAAAGGACGGTCCTTTACTGTTCTGGTGCCTAAGGACCGTCCTTGGTTTGGCAACTTAATCTCCCCAGCGTATATTTATTTCTGCGCGGTATAATCAAATTGATTTAGATAATGTTATGGATAAATTTAAAGAAGATAATCCGAAGCTCGGCCGCTTGCGCGAAATTTTGTATCGTCAGGGAAGTGACGGGCGAACTCCGAGAGAAGATGACCCGCTTTTGGAAAAACATTATGGTGTACCCGAAGATTGGCCGAGAGATGAAGTTATGCCCAAAGACAGCCACACTCTTCTAACTAGTCAAAAGCGCCGGCTATCTTTTGGCGGTTGGTTTTTCTTGTTTTCAATTTTTTTTGCTTTTGGCTCGGCCCTTTTTGCTTATTTTGTTTTTTTTGGCGACAAAAATTCTATTTCTCAAGAAAATGTGCTTTTTACTATTAATGCTTCAAACTTTACCGAAGGCGGGGTTCCGCTTCCGTTAGAAATTTCAATTGAAAACAAAAACAAAGCACCACTTGAAGAAGCGATTTTGTCGCTAACTTACGAACGAGGTGAAAAAATTTCCGGCGGCGCCCCCAATGAGCGCGTCAGAAAAGTTATTGGCGTCATTCCGCCCAAAGACGCTCTTTCTTTAAACGAAAGAATTGTGCTTTTTGGTGGTGAGGGGAGTGAGCGCTTAATTACCGCGACTTTAAATTATCGGATTCCCAACTCTAATGCGGTTTATAAAAAAGAAGCGACTTTTCCGATTATTATCAAATCTCCGCCGGTGCTCTTGAGTTTAACTGCACCGGAGAGTGTCGGTTCGGGGCAACCATTTTCTCTGACTTTTCAGGTTAAGGGCAAGCCCGGCACCATGCTCGAAAGAGTAATTGTAGTCGCTGAATATCCGACTGGCTTTTCTTTTGACGATGCCAGTTTAAACCCTTCGGCCGGTGAGCGAATTTGGATTTTTGATGGCTTAAAAGAGGCTGGGCAAACAGTAACGATCAATGGCCGCCTAACGGCCGATGATGGTACGGATCGGGTTTTTCGAGTGTATGTCGGTGAAGGTTCGGGGGAAGCCGAAGATCCGCTTAGTTTAGTTTACAATTTGGCTCTAAAAGAAATGGTGGTTTCTCGGCCGTTTTTGAATTTATCTTTGTCTTCTGATGGGGTGGAAGGTCGGGAATTTGTGGCTCGCGCCGGCGGAGGAATAAATTTAAATCTGAATTATTCTTCGGAGGGCGCTTCGGAGAGATTGGACGATGTTGTGATTCGCGCCAAGTTAAGTGGGGCGGTGCTCGACCGCAATCAGGTTTCGGTTCAGGATGGTTTTTTTGATTCAACGCAAAATACTTTGATTTGGGACAGAAGTACCGTACCGGCTTTTGCCGTTTTGTCGCCCGGCAAAACCGGTCGCCTAAGTTTTTATTTAGCTGGTTTGCCGTCAATCACTGAAACGGGCGGGCTGATTCGCGACCCATCTATCTTTATTGAATTTTCGGTTAACGCCAGAAGAGATTTGGAAACAGGAGTACCGGAAAGAATAACTTTTAATGAAAAATATCGTATCAAATTTGGTACCGAAGTTAATTTTGGCGGGACAATTATTTCACCGGCCGAAATTTTGGCCGAAAAGCAATCGGTGGCTACACTAAATCTTTCTCTGGCCAATACGGCTAATCGCCTTTCGGATAGCGAAGTCAGTTTTTCTCTGCCCAATTATGTGGCTTTGGGGTCGGCGATAGTGCCCGGAAATAATTTTGATTTTGATGAAAGAAGCCGAGTGGTCACTTGGCGAATCGGCGATTTAGAACCCGGGACGGGTTTTTTGAGTCAGGCGCAAGCCGCCTCTTTTGAATTGGTTTTTGTGCCGTCCATTATTCAGCGTGGAGAAAATATTCCCTTAATTGAAAATCCGATTTTCCGCGGTTTTGATACTTTTACCGGTGAGACAGTGAGTCTGCCCGGTCGAATTAATGAGGATGTTCGAGTGGCCGACTAATCTTTTTTGCTAATGACCAAAATGGAAAAGACGGTCGCCAAAAGCACCGAAGTAAAAGGACGGTCCTTAACTGTTCTTGTCCCTAAGGACCGTCCTTGGTTTGATCAGATGCCCTAAAAAAAGATTTGATAGTTTACGAAAGACATGAGATTATGAAAAAACTTTAGAACATGTCAGAAACAGAAAAAAAGCCGTCTCTGGAAACTTTGGTCTCTCTTTTAAAGCGCCGAGGTTTTGTTTATCTTGGTTCTGATTTTTATGGCGGACTTGCGGGAACTTATGATTTTGGCCCGCTGGGGGTTGAGCTAATTCACAACATCAAAGAATTGTGGTGGCGAAAATTTGTGTCTGGCCGAGAGGATATGTACGGACTCTCGTCGAGTATTTTAATGCCGGAGCGGGTTTGGCGAGCCAGTGGCCATTTGAGCGGTTTTGCCGATCCGATGGTTGAATGTTTCAAGTGCAAGCGCCGTTTTCGGGCCGATCATTTGGCTGATCAAAAAACTTGTCCAGAATGTGCGGGAGTACTAGGCGAAGCCAAAGATTTTAATTTACTTTTTCCGGTCTCGACTGGGGCAACAGAGGGCGGCGCCACGACCGCTTATTTGCGCGGCGAATTGGCCCAAGGGATGTTTGTCAATTTTAAAAATATTTTGGATGCCTATCACCCAAAACTGCCTTTTGGCATTGCGCAAATTGGACGGGTTTTTCGCAACGAAATTTCGCCGCGAGATTTTGTCTTTCGAACGCGCGAATTTGAGCTGGCCGAGTTTGAATATTTTGTCGAAGAAAAAGACTGGCAAAAATATTTTGAATATTGGCGCCAAGAAATATGGACTTTTGCCGACTCGCTTGGCCTTTCGGCCTCAAGTTTGCATGAGCTAGAAATTCCCGATGGCGAACGGGCTCACTATTCGGCGCGAACTATTGATTTTGAATTTGATTTCCCATTTGGCCGCAAAGAGCTTTTTGGTCTAGCGTATCGAGGGGGATATGATCTGTCGGCGCATGCCAAAGAGAGTGGTATTGATTTACAAATGATTGATGAGACAGAAAACAAAAAGTTTTTCCCGCAAGTTATTGAGCCGACCTTTGGCTTGGCTAGAGCTTTTTTGGCGATCATCACCAGCGCTTATCAGGAAGATAATTTGGGCGGCGAGGGGAGAGTCTTTTTGAAACTTCGACCAAAAGTTGCCCCGATTAAAGTGGCTGTTTTTCCGCTGTTGAAAAATAAGCCGGAGTTAGTCGAGCGGGCCCGCCAAGTTTTTCGAAAAATAAAAGAAGAAATTCCGGCGACGGTTTTTGATGATCATGGCAATATTGGCAAGCGCTATCGAAGGCAAGACGAAATTGGCACACCGTGGTGTGTGACGATTGATTTTGAAACCCTCTCGACCGAAACGGTGACTCTGCGTGAGCGCGACAGTGGGGAGCAAAAAAGATTAAGCGTGGCCGATCTGCTGGCTGAAATGAAAACCCAACTTTAATAGAACTTCCGGATTTGGCGCATTTTTTCGTTGCTTCGTTCGTTTGCTCTTGCGCTGTACTTCAAGTACAGCTTAGTCGCAAACCTCACTTGCGCCTCAAACTGCATCCAAATCCGGAAGTTCTATTTAATCGAAAGGGATATTTTAAGGACCGTCCTTGGTTTTGGCAACAACGCAAATGTTTGCCATCTCTCGTTTGGCCTGCTAGATTAACGATTATGAAAATTTTACGCAAAGTTTTGCCAAATGGCGTGCGGGTGATTATCTCTCCCATGTCCGATGCGCCAACTGTCACTGCCGCCGTTTATGTGGCCACTGGTTCTAAAAACGAAACCAAAAAACTCTCTGGCGTCTCGCACTTTTTGGAACACCTCTGCTTTAAAGGCACCAAAAATCGTCCCCAGCCGGTGGATATTTCTCGAGAAATGGATGAGCTGGGAGCTCTAAACAATGCTTATACCGACTTTGAGTGCACTAGCTATTATGGCAAAGTGGCACCCCGCAACTTGTCCAAAATTTTAGAAATTATTGCCGATCTATATTTAAATCCAATTTTGCCGGAAGTAGAAGTACAAAAAGAAAAGGGAGTGATTTGCGACGAAATCAATATGCGGGCGGATATGCCCAAATTAAGAGTTGAAGAAGATTTGATGGCACTTTTATATGGCGACCAGCCGGCCGGGCGGGATATTGCTGGCACCAAAGAGGGGATTATGGCCATGAGTCGAGGCGAGATTTTGGCTTATCGAAAAAGTCAGTACAAAGCCAGATCAACCGCGGTGGTGATCGCTGGCGCGATAGAGCCTCAAAAGGTTTTTAAAATGATCGAAAAACTTTTTGCCGAGACGCCCGCTGGCGTGGCCCAAAAAAGAATAAAAGTCAAAGACGCTCAAAAATCTCCAGCAATTTTTATTCGTCAGCAAAAAACCGAACAAACCCATTTGCGTTTGGCCGTGCGCAGTTTTCCCCTAAATGATTCGCGCAACTATGCTCTGGCAATTCTCTCAACAGTTTTGGGCATGGGCATGTCCTCGCGCCTTTTTGTTAAAGTGCGGGAGAATTTGGGCTTGGGTTATTATGTTTTTGCCCACAACGACGCTTTGACCGATCATGGCTTCTTTTCAGCCGGTACCGGCGTTTCCAGTGCGCGAGTTTTTGAAGTGATCCCCGCTATTATCTCCGAACTGTCGGAGCTAGCCAAAAGTTTGGTGCCAGCAAAAGAATTACAAAAAGCCAAAGAAGTTTTAATTAGTCGAATGTATATGGGTTTGGAGGGCACTCACGAAGTGGCGGACTATCTTGGCCGACGAGAAATTTTGGGTCAAGAACTAATTACCCCCAAAGAACTTGAAAAAAAGCTCAACCAAGTCTCGGCCGAAGAAATTAAAAAAGTGGCGCGTCAAATTTTCATCGACAAACATTTGAATCTTTCTTTAATCGGCCCATACAGTAAAAAAGACGAACCAAAATTCAAAAGACTACTTACTTTTAAATAATAAAAGCTAAATCGCTGTACTTTTGTGGACTGGTACTTAAAAACTCCTTAAAAAAGAACCGTCCTTTATTGTTCTTGTCCCCAAGGACGGTTCTTGGTTTTATTCGCGACTCCAATCAAAAGACACTAAAAACAGAGCCATTTCGGTTATCCACTGATTTTTGAGCCAAGAGGGGTATTTTTTGTTGTACAATCAGACATATATGTCTGACTTTTTCGAACACGGCACCATTACCGGCAAAGGCCTTGCCCTAACCCTAATCATCATTTTTGTCTTGGTGGGGGTATTTTTGTGGTGGAGAGAAGGCGAACAAGCTGAAAAATCAAGTCTTGCGCCAGTCATTGATCCAAATACAGTAGTCCGTCTTATTTCCCCTGATCAGTTGTATGACCCCAAAAAAGAAGAGGGAGAAAAAAATGAAGATTTTTAATAAAAAATTATTTCTATTCTCAACTTTTTTTGTTTTTGCAATAGTTGCTTCTGTTTTTTTGCCAAATTATCTTTCTGCCAATCATGGATATAATGTTGTGGGGATTGTTCATCAGCCAAGATCAAATACTAATTATTATGGATCATCAGTTCCGTTTGACATAGAACTATTCCCATCATCTTCTCCCTGTAATGCTTTTTGGACGGCCTATCCGATTTATCAGCTAGATCATACCTGGGGACAAGACGGAGAAGCTACTCTGGCTCTTAACATTCAACCTGGACAGCGAGTTACTGGAACTATTCCATACAGAGATCAAGACGGAGGTCATATTACTTATGATTTTACCGGTCAAACAGTTTCTTTGGTTTTTCTCTGTCACCCAAACGCCTCTTATGTAGTTGGGGCTGGATCTTTTTATCCTCCAGGTTATCCAAGTCAGCCATACGGCCACTATATTTTGAGCCCAACATCATCGGGTGCCTCGGCTGTTTCTAATATCACTTTTGGCCCACCGGATCCTTCTGTTGTGTCTTTTACGGTTGATGGGGGTAGCTCTACTTTTCTAACAAGCCCAACTGATACCTTTAATGTCAGATATTCTGGGACGAAAAATCCCATTTCTTGTTATATGCGTCATGCTGACACTTTTAGTCAGAGCCCCCCATCGCATGGAAGCAGTCAATGGAGCAATTATGTACAATTAGCTTCTTGTAATGTTAATGCTTCTAACTTAACTTTTTTAAACCATGCCCCAGCTATTCCTATTGTCTTAACCAACGAGCAATATAATCATTTAGAAATTGTTATGGACAATGGCAAGGGAATGTCTAGCCCGGTTGTTGTTACGATCAGGCCAACTTTTTATTATTTTGACCTTACGGTGGTAGAGAATATGCCACTGCCAAAAAATAGTTCTGCCACCTTGGTTTGGGATGCAGGATTTTCTGCTTCTTGTGTAGGCTCTCTTGGCACTGGTAGTTGGGCAGGTTCTAAATTATCACGGTCTACTTCATATGGTCCTATTGGTTATGACACCGGCCAACTTTCGACAGACACAACCTTCTCCTTAACCTGCACCAGTTCCGGGAGAACTCACACTGCGTCTGTAACGGTGCAGATTGATGAAAGCGCAACCCTGCCTATTTGCGGAAATTTTATTTTAGATAACAACGAAGAGTGTGATCAGGGGCCAAGCGGTGGGTCAACCTGCTCTTCGTCTTGCCTCCTAACTGTTCCACCAATAATCACAAGTTTTGTGGCCAACCCATCGCCGGTTGGTGCTGGGAATAGTGTAAATCTTTCTTATACGGTGGTGGGTGCGCAAAATTGTGAAAGGAGGTCGAGTCCAATTGACACTGTTTGGTCCGGAAATGATTTTGGCTTCCCAACTCCATCGCCAGAAATTACTATAAATGGCGCATCTCAACAACTTTTCGCCACCAAGGCTTTTCGAGTTAGGTGTAACAACAGTTTTGGGTGGAGTAATTACTCGAACTTGAGTGTTTCTGTGGTGGCGGTAAACGGCGATGGAATAATTGATCCTCCCGAGGAATGTGATGATGGCAACACCACTGATAATGATGGTTGCACGGATGGGAATATTGACCCGGGTTGGTCTTGCGTCGGTGAACCAAGTGTTTGTCGAAAAAATCCAACTATCTCCAGCTTCACCACAACCGACAGCCAAATAGATTTAGGTGAAGCTGTGAATATTAACTACACCATACTTGATAACATAGGGGGATATTGCCTAAGAAACTCCTTGCCGGTAGTTGGTCCTCGATGGGATGAAGATCGATTTAATGTTCACAGTAGCCCTCGAAGTGGTGGAGTGGGCAACATAAAACCAAACGTAACCACCGACTTTTTTCTGCAGTGTATCAATGAGATTGGTGTTTCGACCGCCACTTCTTCTTTGAGAGTTAGCGTTAATTCTCCTGGTTGCGGGGATGGCTCGATTACTGGCTCCGAAGAGTGTGATGATGGAGATGTCGATAATGGCGACGGTTGTAGCAGTGCTTGTGCGGTTGAAAATAATTGGTCTTGCACTGGCGAGCCAAGTGTTTGTACTCAAACACAATGCTCCGACGGATTAGACAACGATGGTGATTCATTAATTGATGATGGAAACGACCCGAGTTGCAGTAACCCAAACGATAATGACGAATCTTCTGCTTGCAATGACACGTTAGACAATGATGCTGATGGGGATATCGACATGGCTGATTCCGGTTGCGCTGACCAAAACGACAACAATGAAGCCGGCGGGGGGAATTTCATCATGCGACTATCGGCTCGGCCACAAGTCTTCTCCAGAGACGGCTCAAACGTTTTAATTAGTTGGGAAATTGGTCCAAGCGGAAACAATTGCCGTTTGTCAAACAATGGCGGATTGGCGGAATTAGACAATGTTGAAAATTCTGATCCAGCTTCGGCAAGATTTTTTGTTAATGCTCGGACCACCTTTACTCTTACCTGTGCCAATCGAACCGAAAGACGCAGTGTGGTGGTTACTCCTTTGATTGAACAGATAGAGATATAGTTTTTGGTTTTAACATTTTGTTTTTTTAAAAATCACAAGTCGTTATGCCCAAATATTATCCATCGGCCGAACCGGAACCAAAAGATTCTCTTTCGGTTAATCAAAAACATGGGCATTTTGAAAAACTCATTTTTGGGGGCATCTTTTTGATTATTATTTTTACTTTAGCTTTCGGCTTTTTGGGTGTTTTCTATAAACAAAAATCCAGTTTACCTAATGGTCAGAAAAACCTAACCCCAGGGGAAGAAGCTAGCATTAAAGAGCGACTTTTGAGTGGGAGTGAAGTTGGAACAGGGGTTCAAATTGAAGAGAAGAGAAATACGTTTGATCACTCGAATATTTCACCGGCAGATTTAAAAGACATAAACGCGCGGTTAAAGGCGGAGACTGGTGGTCCAGAGGACCGTCCTTAGGAGCCAGCCCAATAAAGGACGGTCTTTTACTGTTCCGGCATTTTAAGAACAGTTTTTGACTTTCCTAATCACCCCAACTAAAAAACACCAAACAAAAAGGACGGTCCTTTACTGTTCTGGTACCGAAGGACCGTCCTTGGTTTGGCCACCAAGTCTTCTGTTAAACTTCACAATTTAAGCCCCTTGCTTTTTGTTTTGGGTTTATAATAGAAATGAGATTTTAATCGGTTTAAATTTAGCAAATTTATGGTATTTAATTTATTGGAAAAATTTTTTCAAAAAAACTCAAAAATTTTGTTTTTTGTTCTGGGCTTTTTTTTGGCTTTTGGTTTTTCTCTTTATGCTTCTGGCACTTGGACTAATCCGACCGCTTCACCGCCCAATGGCAACCCTTCGCTTCCGATAAACGAAGGTTCGATTGAACAAAAAAAATCCGGCAATTTGATTGTCGGTCCGGATTCGACAAGCGGTGTTTGGCTTCAGGCAGACGGAGATATTTTTGGCCGAGATATCACTGGGAGTCGCGGATTATTTGTAAATTCATTTTCTGTTGGGGCGGCGGGGATTGTGGAAGACGGCTATATTTTAGAGAGTGGGAGTGCTATTTCTGGAAGTGAGCTGGCCGGTGTGCAACTTAGTTTAGATGGCTTGCCGGCTGGCGGAGAGGCGGGGCTATCTTTGCGCTCATCTGCGGCTGGCACTCCAAGAGAAATGGGACGCTTAACTGCTTGGGCTGAAGGGGCCTGGGATGGAACAGCGGCCAATCTCGATTCGGCCCTGCGCTTTTATAATGCCCGCGACGGAGTTTCGCTTGAACAAATGCGTTTGAGCTCCAATGGTTTTTTGGGTTTGGGAATCAGTTCGCCTTTGGCCAAAATTCATTTAAATAATGGCGGAATTAGGTTTTCCGGCACGGGCTCGATCGGGGCTGGTTCAGATCCGGGGATTTTCGGCACTTCAGGGGCTTCCAATTCACTGGAGTTTTCAGTTGGTGGGCAAACACGACTTTTTATTAATGGTTCGGGCAATATCGGAATCGGCACCAATTCTCCATCAAGTCGTTTGCACGTTAGTGGAAGTGTGCGGGCGACACAATTTTGTATTGGCACAGCTTGTAAAACTTCGTGGACAACTCCGCTGTCAGAATTGCCGGCTGGCGCCATGGCTGGGTATTGCGAATTTGCTACCCCCGGAGGAGTCCAAACTGGTTCGGTGGTTTCTCCGGCGATTAATCAAAGTGGGGCTTGTGGGTGTCAGTCTGGTTGGGTCTCTCGGCGCACCGGCGACCATCAATCTCAAAGCGGAGTTCCACCGCCGGTCATTGCTCACTATGCTTGCACCAAGTCTTAAAAATTAAAAAATGCTCAAGCATTCTAAGCTATCGCCAACCGTCAATCTTTTTGAGTATCTCTTGGCTTTTTTGGTTTTGCTGGGAGTAATTTTTTGGGTGCTTTCGGCTAAAGACGCGGCCGAACCATCTTCAGCCGGTTCAAATCACAATTTGCGTGGTTATGCCTGGAGCGGGAATATCGGCTGGCTCTCCTTTAATTGTTTAAATGAGAGCACTTGTAGCTCGGCTGATTATGGCGTAAATATTGATCCTTCGACCGGAATTTTTTCTGGCTATGCTTGGAGTCCGGTGATTGGTTATGTTTCTTTTAATGTTTCGGATACGGCAACTTGTCCGGGCGGCGGCGGGCAAGCGAGAGTTAATATTGCCAACGGTTTTGTTAGCGGTTGGGCCAGGGCTTTGGCTGGAGATAGGGTTAATCCGGGAGTTTGGGATGGTTGTATCAATCTACGAGGCAGTACTCCGGTTAATTATGGGGTTTCGGTTTTGGTCGATAGTCTAAGGGGCTACGCTTGGGGAGGAGAAAATATCGGCTGGCTTTCTTTTTCTGGCACCAGTCCGATTAATTATGGCCCGATAGCAACTGTGCCAATTGCGGCCGTGCCATCGCCGGCCGGCTCTATTAATGTTTCTCCCGGGACAGGGAGCACTTATGACGATGTTGCGGTAGTGGTTAGTTGGGATGTTGACCCGACCACCGCCCAAGCAAATTCTTGTGAGGTTAGGCGAGGTGGCCCCGGATACAATGCAACTTTAGGGAGCGACTTACCGCTGGATGATTCGTTGAATGATTTTTTGAGTCACCCGGCTGATTTAGATGAGTTAACATATGTTAGTTATCGGGTTTGGTGCAAAGATTTGTTGGGAGTTTTAAGGGGGGCAACTGGTGGAGTTGGGTATGCTTTTAATCCACCGCCGGGGGTGTATTTGCGGGAATTTTTTGCGGATAAAAGAAATTTTGTTTCTCAAGGTGGAGAAGTAAAACTTAAATGGGATATGAGTTACACCCCCAGTAGTTATGACTGTGTTCTTGAAGATGATGATCCGGATACGCCTCTGCCGGTTGCTGGGGCAGCCAATCCGCCGAAGCCTCAAGAATATCAGTTCTCTCCAGCTACTCGGGAAGGTCTTTATGCCTTTAAAATCGTGCCGATTAACAAGCGGACAACTTTTACGCTTTCTTGCGCCGAGGAGCCTGGCGAATCTCTTAAGGTAACTGTTTCGCCATTTGTTATCGAAGAAATTTAAATAGAGCTTTCGGCTTCAGTGAATTTTTATCCATTTCATAAAAGGACCGTCCTTTATTGTCCTTGTATTTAAGGACGGTCCTTTAAGGGACACAAGCCAAACACGTTCTGTTTTTATAGCCGAGAGGATTTTTTCGTGGTATTCTGAGAGAAATATGCAAAGCAACGAAAAAGAAATCTCTTTTGTTTTAACGACTAGTATGCTTTTTAAAGTGGCGGCAGTTGGACTTTTGTGCTGGTTCATTTTTTTATTAAGAGATTTGGTTTTGATTCTTTTGGCCTCGATTGTCATTGCTTCGGCGGTTGAGCCGGCGGTTAAACTGTTTGGACGTTTAAAGATTCCTCGGGTTTTTGGCGTACTTTTGGTTTTTGTAATTTCTGCGGCCTTTTTGTCTTTAGTGGTTTTAGCTTTTGTGCCGAAACTAATTGAAGAAACTTCAGCCCTAATTGCCAAATTGCCGGCCTTGATTTCTTCGGCCAATGCTCTTTTGGGAGCGCGGGTGGCTAATATTCCCGATAATCATTTTTTTGACTTAGCCAATTCTTTGTCGGTTGAGAGTTTTTTGGTTGGTTTTAAAAACACTTTTCTTGGTGCCAGTGGGGCGATTTTGGGCACGGCGGGGGCCTTTTTGAGTGCTGTTGGAACACTCTTTTTAACTTTAGTTTTGTCTTTTTATTTTGCGGTGCAAGAGCGCGGAGTTGAAAATTTTTTGCGGGTAATTACCCCCTTAACTCACGAGCAATATGCGCTTGATTTGTGGCGGCGGTCGCGGGAAAAAATCGGTTTGTGGATGCAGGGGCAGGTGATTTTGGGAATTTTGATCGGAATTTTAGTCTTTTTGGGACTGCTTTTGTTTGGGGTTGAATACGCTCTTTTGTTGGCGATTTTGGCGGCGCTTTGTGAACTCATTCCTCTTTTTGGGCCGATTATTGCCATGATTCCGGCCGTGGCCATTGGCTTTGTTGATGGTGGCTTTACCTTGGGGGTTGGGATTTTGCTTTTTTATATCATCATTCAGCTTTTTGAAAATCATTTACTTTATCCTTTGGTGGTCAAAAAAGTGGTCGGCGTTTCGCCTCTCTTGGTGATTTTGGCGCTGATTATTGGCGGGAAATTGGCCGGCTTCATTGGTGTTTTGATTTCGGTGCCGGTGGCGGCGGCTTTAGTAGAATTTACCAACGACATTTTAAAACAAAAAGATCGTCGTTTGGTTGGCGGACAAAAATAAACATCTCCTCTGCCAATTTTTTCTTGCATTAAAAATATGGCCAAAAAAGTTTTTATCAGCACTTCTATTCCGTATGTCAATGGCAAGCCTCATATTGGCCATACTTTGGAATTTGTCCAAGCCAATGCGCTGGCCAGGGCCTATCGCGCCGGTGGCGCGGAAGTCTTTTTTTCAACTGGGACAGATGAAAATTCTCTAACCAATGTTTTGGCGGCCGAAGAAGAAGGAGCGGAAGTCGGAAGTTTTGTTAGAAAATCGGCCGAGCACTTTAAAATTTTAACCGAGAAATTGGCCATGGAGACTTCTAGTTTTATCCGTACCGGAGAGGATAAAAAACATTTTTTGGGCGCGCAGAAACTTTGGCAAAAATGTTTGGTCGCGGGCGATATTTACAAAAAATCTTACGAAGGGCTCTATTGTGTTGGGTGTGAAGAATTTAAAACCGCTAAAGATTTAATTAACCATCGTTGTCCGGAGCATCAAAATCGCGAATTAGAGACAGTGGCCGAAGAAAATTATTTTTTTCGCTTGTCTAAATATGAAGGGGAGATAAAAAGGTTATTGGCAAATGATCTGGTCAAAATAACGCCAGTTGGCCGCAAAAATGAAATGCTCTCTTTTGTCGAATCGGGGTTAGAGGATTTTAGTATTTCCCGATCAATTAAGCGGGCGCGCGGTTGGGGCATTCCGGTGCCCGGGGACGAGAGTCAAATTATGTATGTTTGGTTTGATGCGCTTTCTAATTACATCACCATTTTGGATTTTGCCGATGAGGGAGAAAATTATCAAAAGTATTGGGTGGCTAGCGAGAAAAGAGTTCATTGTGTCGGCAAGGGCATCGCTCGCTTTCACGCGGTTTATTGGTTGGGCATGCTTCTTTCGGCGAAATTGCCGCCGCCAACTGACGTTTTGGTTCACGGATATTTGACGGTTGACGGACAGAAAATTTCTAAATCGCTAGGCAATGGCATTAACCCAGTGCCGTTAATTGATTTTTATGGTGCCGAAGCTATGCACTATTATCTTTTGGCCGAAGTTTCGCCCTTTGAGGATTCGGACTTTACTTTGGAAAAATTTAAGGAGAGTTATCTTGGGAGTTTGGTAAATGGTTTAGGCAATATCACCTCACGATTATTAACTCTTTCGGCCAAACATTTAAAAGACATAGAAATTTCTAATGATCAACAACTCTTTAACTCTGTGCAAGAAAAAATCTTTTTGGGGGAATTTCATCTGGCGGCCGGAGAAGTTTT
>FRDC01001212.1_pt2 | contig 58504 bp, 81 predicted proteins | sample 1106171 | NCBI WGS metagenome assembly FRDC01 (sample SAMEA3930566, study PRJEB13176) | freshwater metagenome | biome: Drinking water system; feature: drinking water; material: water | place: Singapore | collected 2014-12-20 | reverse complement strand
CCTGCCCACGGAGATCGAGGTCCCAGAGAGCGCCGCCGAGGCCGAGGTGGTCTACCATCTGCCCAAGCCGAAGAAGCGGCCTCCCTCTCGGGCCACCCGGCGCGACGCGGCGGTGAACCTCCTGGAGATCGCCAAGGGCAGGCTCGAGGAGCTCCAGCAGGAGCAGGACGAGGAGGNNNNCGAGGAGGACTTCGACACTCCGATCAACGAGCTGGACGAGGCCATCTCTGCGGCGTCGGACGTCGAGTTCCCTGGGATGTACGGATGATAAAGATCACCAGAGCGAATGTGGACCGCCTGCTCGACGCGGGCGTCCTGTTCACCCTTCGCCCCGACGACAGGTGGCACCTGGTCTATCGCTCCGGCAGGACCAGGCACCACAAGTCGGGCGACGTGGATGTCCCCATCTACGTCCACGGCGGGGTGGGGGTGATCAACCAGCGGGACTTCAACGCCGATGGCCTGCTGGATCCGGAGCACTTCCGTCACAAGAACGACCTGCCCCCTGGGGTCCGGAGGGTGGAGTGATCATCTGCGACAGAGATGGTGTGATCACGATAGAGGTCGCCGGGCAGACCATCCCGGTGACGAAGGAGAGGCTGTCCCCAGAGCAGACAGCCGCCCGTGTGGCCGAGGCCCTGGGTGAGAGAGTGTGGTGGCTCGACCGATCAGGAGATGAGAATGGAACGCAAGGCCAGAACCGACCGCCAGTGGACCGAGGATGAGAAGAAGATCCTCGCCCCGATCCTGCACAAGACCTGGCAGTACATCGCCTCGGACGCCGAGGAGGGACTGCCCAAGGGACGCGGCAGGATCGACGCGATCATCGAGCTCTGCATAGACGCCGACCGCCCGGTGACCTGCGGCGGAGCGACGCCCGTGGAGCACGAGACGCTGAGGCAGAACTGGAGCCACCCGATGAACCTGGGCTGGCTCCGCAAGACGCTCAACTACTGAGGAGGCGGAGATGCGGTTCTTCGATGGACTGGTGACGGCGCTTCCGATCAGCATCCTGCTGTGGCTGATCCTGTGGGCGGTGCTCACGTGAGGCGGCCCAAGGAGGGAGAGCGGATGTGGACCCCAGAGGAGGTCGAGCTCCTCCGGGAGCTCTACGTGCGATGGAGGGGCGACCTGGTGCGCATCGCCGCGCGGCTGGGCCGCACCACCGACTCAGTCACAGGGAAGGTCCATCGCCTGAGCCTCCGGGGAGGCGGTCGGGGAGCGAGCCCGCCGCCCACTCGGGGACCGTCCATGCCCTGGGTGCCCCCGCCCCGGCCCCCTGTCGAGGGCCGGACGACCTGCAGCGAGGCCCCTCTGCCCGCCGCGACGCGGGCGGCGTGTAGGTAGGGGTGGGGGCGGTCGCCGACGCTCTCCGCGCCCTGGAGCAGGCCTCCGCCCCGCCCCCTAGTCCCGCGACCCTCCTGGCCCCAGGCTAGGCCATGCTCCCCCTCAGGAGCGGTCCAACAAGGAGACGACGATGCCGAACAGACTTCCAGCCCAGCCCCTTCCGACCTGCCAGTCGGTTGTCGAGGCATTCGACCAGCGACTCATAACCGAGGACGAGGCGGTCGAGCAGATCGAGCTCCTGCGGGAGCCCATCGACGTGAAGAGCATGACCATGGCCCGCGTGTCGAGAGAGGCGTACAACCAGGAGATGGCGTGGCTCGGGAGGCACGGACTGTGAAACCCCCGTTCAAGGTCGCGTTCCACGGCTCCATCGGAGCGCCCCGCCTGCTCCTCGAGAGCACTGGGGTCAACCTCGAGCACGCTCGGGACCTCGCGCGCATGGCGGCCAGGAACCTCGGCCCCGCCCACACCGACTGCTACATCTTCGACGGTGAGACCGATGTGCTCACAGAGCACCACAAGATCGGCCACGTGCCGTTCTTCGAGCCGAGGGCGGTGAAATGAGGCGGGCCTACAGAGAGACCATCGAGGCGCTTGTCGCGGACGAGACCGTGACCAAGCGCGACCTCGTGGAGAGGCTCGTGAAGGGCGGCCACCTGGCCATCAGCGAGGGAGCTCCCAGGGGGCCGAGGCGCACTCAGCACGAGCGCGTGCGGAAGACCCACATGGAGTGGCCGATCGACGCGCCATTCTCTCCGCCCTGCGACAGGGCGGGTGGGATGCCGCTCTGCCGACAGCAGGTCCATCGCGATGACAGCCTGTTCGCGCTGACCAAGGACCGTGGGGCCGTGACATGCCCCAAGTGTCTCCAGTATATGAGCATGCATGGGGGCGTGGAGGGCCACGTCCGCTCGTACCACGACAAGATGCTGAAGAACTATCGCGGCGTGGCCGTGGTCGCCGCCAAGATCGGCGCGTACCGAATGAACCTGGACCTGAACAAAGCAAGGAGAGAAGCGTGATAAATAGACTGATGCCCAACCTGGCGGCGAGGGGGCATAAATTGCTCGCCTATGCCTCTCAGAGTGACAGCTCCGCTGTTGTTCTGGTGGATAAGCAGGATCAGGACGTGACTAGGTTTGTCACGTGGAGGATGAACCGGGAGGGCGACACCTTCCTGGGACACTACCACAAGTCCATCGAGGAGGCCCGCGTGGACTTCCTGGACAGGGTAAACTGGGGAGTCAGCCATGCGCGTGCTTGATGGCGAGATCGAGACGGTCCGGTCGCCGTCTCCATACATGCTCGTGGAGGTGCTGAAGAACGACCGCCCCACGGGCTGGCTCTATCACAACCTCGAGCAGGCCATCGAGAAGTATGGCGAGAAGGCCCGTGAGTGGAACGAGGAGGCGGGTGGGTTCGACACCTACACCCTCGTGCCCGTGAGCCCAGAGATCCAGTGGGGTCCTGGGTCTCGCACCTATCACCGCCCCCTCCCAGGGGCGACGCCAATCACGCTGAGGAGGATGTCATGAACATCGAGAGACTGAGGGCGCTGCGCGAGCGCATCCTGACCGTGGACAGGAGACAGTTTTCCATGATGAACTGGATCAGGGACAGCGAGGTCATCGGAATGACCACCAACGGCGAGTGGGCCGTGAGCGCCGACTGTGGCACATCGGCCTGCCTCGCCGGATGGACCTGCATCATGTGGCCGCTCACGGTGACCCTCGAGGGCAGCGGTGAGAAGGTCGAGGTCCCCGTGCTCGGCTCTGTCTGCTCTCTCAGACAGCGGGCCATGGAGCTCCTGGAGCTCGACGACGAGCAGGCCGACGCGCTGTTCGAGCCCTGGAACGAGGACCTGCGCAATCGGAGGCTCACCGGAATCAGCTCCGCCAGGCAGGTGACGCGCGAATGGGCCGCGCGTGTGATCGACCGTCTCATCGAGACGGGGATCGTGGACTGGGACGCGGTGCGCCCGTGAGGGACGGTGAACACGACTGGATGGTGGTCGAGAAGGGCCACCTCTTCGAGATCCTCCACCGTCGAGCCCGGCCTGGCCGGGTGTACCGACGACGCGGTGAGGACGCCTGCCTCTGCGCGACCTGCGTGTCCCAGAGGCTCGGGGCCAGGTTCGCTGGGGATGTCCCAGAGGGGACCTGGCTCTGGCAGTATCAGCGTCAGGAGCGCCGACGCTGCGACAGGTGCGGTCGGTCCATATCAATGGCGGAGGGACACAAGCGGGCGCGACAGCAGAGGCGGCGGTCTCGTCCAATCATCAGGAAGCGGGAGCTCGAGGAGCGCCGCGCGTCGAGGGAGCGGAACATTGTCCGGACAGAATACATCATCGAGTGAGGCTCGGCTCACGTTCCTCGGGAGGGACATCGAGGAGATAGAGGATCCGGCCATGCCGCGGATGGCCGCGCGCGAGATCAACAAGCTGCTGGTCCAGGAGAGGAGGGCGTCTGAGCGGGNNGAGCGGGTGCACCGCTGGATCAGGACGAAGGCCGACGCCCTCGCGTTCGAGCACGAGGCGACGCCGCCCACGTGGCTTGGGAGACCCACTCGTCGCCACAACGAGATCATCCACCAGGTGAGGGCGCTCCGCCAGATCGCCACGGACATCCACAACGCGATCATGGACCTGGGGAGGAAGACGTGATCGCCAACTGGCTCAGGCAGATGTCCTCTGGAGATGCCTACATGCGGCGTCTCCACGAGCGGCTGATCGAGGGCGGATGGACCTGGGACGGACAGGACGGATACCGCTGGGAGAGGGGCGGGGTGCCTCCGCCGATCGACCTGGGGCCTGAGTCCACTGGTGGACAGAGTGCTCCTCAGCTCCTCAGCTCGAAGGAGGGCTGACTCAGGGCCAAAAAGAGCCTTGAGGAGGCTGAATATCCCAGGGGAACCGAGGCTTGCCTCGAAAAACCTCCTCGACTCAGCAAAATCACGTGCAAACGCGAGGGACGAGGAGGGGAGGACTGGCGTGCCCTATCTCTCTTCTCTCTTCTTCTCTAAGAGAGAGAAGAGAATAGAGATAGACCCTTCAAATCATTCGATAATCGTCGACTCACCCCCTTCCTCAGGTCCCTCCTCAGCTCGAACCACCTGAGGAGCGAGCTCCCGCCCCTGGGACTTGTCCAGTCACGCCAAATCCGACAGATCAATCCTTCGTCCCTCGCGCTCAGGCGCGCGATCATGGACAACTGATACTGGAGCTCTCAATCATCATGACCACGACAGACCACGTGATCGAACTAGAGCCTTCAATCATCCCGACGCGCAAGGAGTACGGTCGGTTTGACGAGGCCGCGAAGGAGCGGGTGAAGGCATTCGTGAGAGATCACGGAAAGTTCCTTCGCCTGATGGCCCAGGCCGCGAACGTCTCGTACCAGACGATCTGTCACTATCTCAAGAACGATGTCGAGTTCCGCGACGAGATCGAGGCGATCATCGAGCAGCGAAACATCGAGCTCGAGCAGGAGGCCCGACGCCGAGCCGTCGAGGGTGTCACCCGCAAGAAGTACGACAAGGACGGAAACCTCATCGAGGAGGAGCAGGTCTACAGCGATCGGCTGATGGAGAAGCTGCTTGAGGCGAACAATCCTGAGAAGTTCCGTCCCCAGAGGGATGGGGGCTCAGCGGCGATTTCTGGCGGAGTGCTGCTCATCCCTGTTGCATCCATCCCGAATGATCCCTCAGAGATCTCCAATAGATTGACACAGCTGACTGATCTGCAGCAGAGGCTTCAGGAGGAGGGTGAGAGGTCAGAGGGTGATCGGTCCTGATCGATCTCCGAGAGATCCATGAGAGATCCGAGACAGATCATTAACCTTAATTCTCCATTAACCTTAGAAATTAAGGTTAACGACTAAGGTTAACCGTTAGGGTTAATGAAGATCGAGCGATCCGAGAGAGATCCGTCCCACTGTGGGACAGAGAGAAGGAGGGCCTCTCGGCCCTCCCGTCCGGCCCTACCTCAGGCCTTCTTCGCGACGAAGCCCTTTCCGTCCTTGCCCTTGTAGACGAACCGCTTCGCGACGAGCGGGAGGCTGTCGTAGCCCTCCTTGCGGCGAATGGCGTCGATGACGCCCCTCGCGTCCTTGTCGCTGAGCTTCAGCGTCTCCATGAGCTGGGCGACCGTGCCGCCCTCGCCCGTCAGGAGGCGGCGCACCTCGTCCATGAAGGGCAGCGCCTTCGAGCGGGAGACGGGGGCGACGACCGCGAGGGTCGCGGGGGCCGCCGCCTTCGGGGCCTCGGCCTTCGGGGCCTCGGCGGTCTTCGCGGGCGCGGGGGTCGCGGCGGCGTTCTTGGCGTTCTGCGTCATGATAGTCTCCATAAATTCCCGGACGGGATTGCCTCGGGGCGGGGGAGCTCGTCCCAACCACGAGACCGAGCATACGCCCAAGTTGTTAACAAGAAGTTAACGCGGGCAATCCCCCAGCGCCGAAATCCATCGTGGTTAATGAAGGGTTAACGACGCTGGGGGACGCATTAACCATATGACAGATCAGCGCCGCGCGGCCCAGCGGCCCAGCGCCGCCCCCGTTCGGCCCCCGCCCGAGAGGGCCATTGGCGCGGCCCGAGAAACGCCCCGCCCCCGCCGCCGCTAGGCTAGTCGCCGCCTGGGCCGAACGCCGCCCTCGGCCCTGAGAAAAGCCCCCGAGCTCGTTAACTCTCTGTTTACCATAACTTAGTCGGCGCTGGCCTGTTAACCGATCGTTAGGAATTGGCCACTATAGTCGGGTTGTTCAACCGAGGAGTCCCCCCTATGCAACTTGAAATTATCCGCCCGCCTCGCTCTCTGCTCCCGCGCCGCCTGGGTCGCTGCTATGGCCCTGGTGGCCCGCTCCGCCTGTACTGGGTTCTCTCTATCGGCTGCGACTATCTCGGCGGCCACCGTACCGCTGTGTGCTATGTCGTCTGGTCCTGGCGCGGCCCCCGCCGCCTCTGGCTTCGCTAGTTTCCGCCGCTGGCGCGGGCGCGTTAACCTCTCGTTAACTCGCCTGCGCTATGCTCCCTCTCGTACCGGGGCAATCCCGCCCCGCCCTTATGGAGGCCCATATGTTCGGTCGTCGCTCTGCTCCTGCTCTCGCTCTGCCTGTGCTCCCTCTCCCCGCCCGCCCCCAGTCCCTAGCCGAGGTCGCAATCGAGCTCGACCAGGCCTGGGCGCGTCTCCAGTCCGCCCGCTCGGACGCTGAATACGCCGCCGCCTACTCCCAGATTGAGACGCTCCAGAATAGAACGTCCCACTGAGAGACGTCCCAGAGAGGGACGCGTCTCGCGAATGGTTAACGGACCGGCCCTCCCCCGGTGGAGCGCATAGGGTCCGTTAACCATGGACGGGTCGGGGGGATCCCGCCCGTCAATCGTGCAGAGCCATGGACCCCCTCCCCTCCCCTCGGCTGGAGAAGAGGGTCCCCCACCCCAGGCCCAGGGTCCCCCTGAGATAAATTTTCGCTGCAGAGCCAGCCGAGCAGAGCCATCGGCCAGCGGGCACAAGAGAAGGGGGAGAGCCCCGCGTCCCTCCCCCTCTGCCTCGTCGTTGTGTGGACCGCCCGTCAGTGTCGCGCGTCGCCAGACGCCTGGTAGTGCGCGAACTCCACATCCCCCTTGGTGCCACGCTCCTTGACGATCATGAACTTGGGATCGCCCTTCTTGAGGAACATCGTGGCCACCATCTCGGCGTCCTTGGCCATCGCGGTGCAGACCTCCACGGCGAACCGCTGCCTGCGGGTCAGGGAGGTGAACACCTCGCGAGGGATGGACTTCCAGTTGGTGTCAATGAGGTGTGACTTCATCATGGTGTTGGTTCCTATCGGTGTCTCTGTTGAGTCTCTCCACTGCTTCTCGAGGCCATCGCACGCCAGGTCTGCATTTTGGACGCGGGCTTTGGCGTGGCCTGCACGCTCCATTTGGCCCCTCAGTGCTCACTGACAACATCCAGGAGACGAAGAGACCAGCCGTGGGCACTCATCTGACAGCGCGGACGACCAACCCGAGGCCGTTGTAGTAGCAGCGCGACCGCTCGTTCCAGATGAGCCCCTCCTCCGTCCCATCCTCCCGGACGGCCACGGCGTCGTACTGCATCATGTGGCCGGGAAGGGAGCACTTCCCCTCCCGGACCGACTTCACCCCCTGGGGCAGCTTCAGGCTCATGACTTCGCCGCGTTGGCCTCGATCCACGCCTTCGCCTCTATCGGGTTGCATGGCACGTGGCACATGGCGATCGAGGGTCGGCCTCCAGTTGAGATGGAGCTCTCGACGGAGTCCCCATCCATGACCACGGAGGTTCTCACCAGCAGTCCCCCAGGACAGAGCGCGGCCTGCGTCTGCGAGTGGCCACTCAGTGCAATGTCAGTCCATTTCAGCATCATTTGCTCTCTGGGTATCCACGGGCGGAATTGCCCACGCCCCAGGGTGCCCCTGGGAGGTTCCGGAGACTAGCCCCTTGCGCGGACGCCATCGATCCCGCTATGTCTCACCGCTGGTGGATGTCCACCCGGAGCATGTGCTGTGGAACTGAAGAACGCGACCGACCAGAACGTGATTTGGAGGCCCCAGGTGGGCTCCCAGGAGCTCTTTCTCCAGATGGAGATCCCAGAGCTTCTGTACGAGGGGACCCGAGGTCCCGGAAAGACCGACGGTCTGCTGATGGACTTCGGCAGGGACGTTGGACGCGGCCACGGGGCCGCCTGGAAGGGCATTCTGTTCCGACAGACCTACGCCCAGCTCACCGACGTCATCTCAAAGTCGAAGAAGTGGTTCCCGCTGATCTGGCCGCAGGCCCGGTACAATCAGGCGGAGCACGTCTGGACCTTCCCACAGGGGGAGCAGCTCCTTCTCAGGCACTTCATGAAGGAGGACGACTACTGGAACTATCACGGCCACGAGTATCCTTGGATCGGATGGGAGGAGCTCTGCAACTGGGCGATGCCTGGTGGCTACCTCCGCATGATGTCGACCAATCGAAGCTCGGTGAAGGGCGTGCCAAAGCGCGTGCGCGCGACGACGAACCCGTATGGGCCGGGGCACAACTGGGTGAAGCACCGCTGGAGGCTCCCGGCCTACCGGAACAAGCTCATCACCGACGCGGTTGACATCGACGGGCGGCCCGAGCAGATCCGGGGCAGCATCTTCGGCTCGATTTGGGAGAACAAGATCCTCCTCGACGCGGACCCGGACTATGTGCACCGTCTCCGGAGCGCGGCGAAGAACGAGGCAGAGGTCAAGGCGTGGCTCTACGGCTCCTGGGACATCGTCGCGGGCGGCATGTTCGACGACGTCTTCGAGTACAAGTGGAACGTCGTGAAGCCCTTCATGATCCCACACTCCTGGCGCGTCGACCGGGCCTTCGACTGGGGCTCCTCCAAGCCCGCGTCGGTGGGCTGGTGGGCCGAGAGCGACGGCACCGACTACGTGGACGGACATGGCAAGGTGCGCTCGAGCGTGCGCGGTGATCTCCACCACATCCAGGAGTGGTACGTCTGGAGCGGCAAGCCGAACGAGGGCCGCCGCATGCTGGCCAGCGAGATCGCGCAGGGCATCGTGGAGCGGCAGGTGAAGTGGGGCATTCACCAGCAGGTGAAGATGGGACCCGCGGACGCCTCGATCTTCGACGTCGAGAACGGAACGTCCATCGCCCTGGACATGGGACGCCCGGTGCGCCTCGCCTCGGGCCGAACCTACCCCGGAGTTCAGTGGACGAAGTCCGACAAGACCCCAGGGTCGCGAAAGAACGGCTGGGAGCTCATGAGAAAGATGCTCAAGAACGCCCATCCCCCGAAGGGAGGCGGTCCCAGGGAGCACGCGGGGCTGTTCATCCACGACTGCTGCGAGCACTGGATCCGGACGGTCCCCGTCCTGCCGCGCGACGAGAAGAACATGGACGACGTGGACACGGACACCGAGGACCACATCGCGGACATGACTCGCTACCGCGTCCGGGCCTCGTCCATGCGCCACTCGAGCGGGAGATCGGTGGGCTTGTACTGAGCCACCCCCTGGGATAGTCATCGACGCACATTGGGAGAGCCGCCGTGGCCGAGACAGTCCAGACGAAGCACCATCTCTACACCGAGCATCTCGCCGACTGGCAGAAGCTGAAGGACGCCTACAAGGGCGAGCGGCAGGTCAAGTCGAAGGGCACGGTCTACCTCCCGGCCACCTCCGGCATGATCGCGGACGGCATCACCAACACGTCCTCGAAGGGATATCAGCAGTATCTGGCGTATCTTGGCCGGGCCGTCTTCCCGGAGTTCTTCGTCGAGAGCGTCAACACCAACATGGGCATGCTCTGGTACAAGGATCCCGTGATCAAGGTGCCGAAGCAGCTCGAGCCGCTGATCGAGCGGGCCAGTGTCAAGGGCGAGACGCTCAAGCAGCTCTATCGTCGGGTGAACGAGGCCCAGCTCACGACCGGGCGCTGCGGTCTGCTGCTCGATCTCCCCAGGGAGGTGCCGACTGGCACCCCAGTCCTCCCGTACATCGCCATGTACGACACCGAGAGCATCATCAACTGGGACGACGGCGGCGTTGGCTCGCCGACGATGCAGACCCTCAACCTCGTCGTTCTCGACGAGAGCGGAATGCGCCGCACGGGCTTCACCTGGGAGCAGAAGGACCGCTTTCGCGTCCTCTACCTGGGCGAGGAGCTGTCGAACGAGGTCGTGGGGACCTACCACGCCCGTGTCATGGCCGCCGACGAGACCGACATCGAGGCCCCGATCACGCCCATGTACGCTGGCAAGACGCTGGACCAGATCCCGTTCGTCTTCATCAACTCCAAGGACCTGCTGCCGGACCCGGATGTCCCTCCGCTCCTGTCGCTGGCCAATCTCTGCATGACCATCTACCGGGGAGAGGCGGACTACCGCCAGAACCTGTTCATGCAGGGCCAGGACACCCTCGTGATCGTCGGCTCTGAGAGCGCGGACGAGGCGATCCGCATCGGCGCGAACGCCACCCTGCACCTCCCCATCGGCGGCAGCGCCGAGTACATCGGTGTGAACTCCAAGGGCCTCGCCGAGCAGCGCCTGGCCCTCGAGAACGACCGTCGAACCGCCGCCAGCCGCTCCGGTCAGCTCGTCGACACGACCTCGCGTCAGCGTGAGTCCGGCGACGCCCTGTCGACCCGCGTCGCGGCGCAGACGGCCACGCTCAACGACATCGCCATCACCGCCGCTGGTGGCCTCGAGCGCATTCTCAAGATGGCGGCGACCTGGGTCGGGGCCGATCCGGAGGAAGTGTCTGTCAAGCCGAACCTCGACTTCGTGAATGTGCAGATGACCAGCCGCAATATTGTCGAGCTCCAGACGGCCAAGGGGCTCGGGGCGCCAATCTCTCAGGAGACGATCCACGACATCATGGCCCAGCGCCAGCTGACGCGGAAGACCTTCGAGGAGGAGCTGGCGGCCATCAAGAAGGAAGAGCCTCTGGTTGAGCCGGAGGAGACAGCGACTGGAGGCAACGATGTCGGAGCAGGAAAGCAGGCCGGTTCTCAGGGTGGCAACGGACGCGGGACGTCGGGTGTCTGACGACCCCCTGCCGGGGGACGATATCACCGAGAAGGTCGACATCACAGAGGAGGAGGCCGTGGCATACGCCCACTCCGCCGAGGTTGTCGAGATGCTCTCCAAGGGGCTCAAGCTCGTGGACGGCGTCGAGCCTGAGAAGAGCTTCAACGGCGGCCTGCTCATCCTGGTCAATGAGATGCCTGAGAAGGGCAAGAGCTCCTTCTCCTACCAGGTGACCCAGGAGGCGTCGATCCCGAACCTGCTCGGCGTCATCGAGATCATCAAGAAGGACCTGATCGCCACATTCGAGCGCGAGTGCGGCGGGGACCTGGAGGTCTTCGATGACGAAGAGAACCCCGCCACTTGACTTCAGGAGACCACCCAGGGTGGTCTTCCGACCCCTGGGGCGTCACCAGGCGGACGGACAGGCGCATGTCTGCCCCTCTCGGCCCGACATGCAGGGCCTCATCGAGCTGGACCCACGGCTGAGGGGGCGGAGGCTCCTCGAGGTCGCCATCCATGAAATGCTGCATCAGCTCTTCCCCGGAATGGAGGAGGAGGACGTGAGAAGGGCCGGAAGGTGGGTGGCGCTATCCCTGTGGGCCTGGGGCGTGCGACTGGATGAAGATGACATGAAGGCCATTGTCGGGGGAGATGGTCCCGAGGCAGTGTGATCAGGCCGCGATGTCGCGGTGACATACAGGAGACCCGAGGCATGGCCCTCAAGGCGATCTACGACAAGAAGGAAGACATTCCCGCCCAGTATCAGGAGTTGTACTCCGACCGTGGCGGCAAGTGGGAGCTCACAGGCGTCGAGGGTGTCAAGACCCAGGCGGACGTCGATCGGCTCCAGACAGCGCTGACCAACGAGCGCAACGACCACAAGGCCACCCGTGACAAGCTGACTCCCTGGTCCGCCCTCGGCAAGAAGCCGGAGGAGATCCAGGCCCAGCTCGACCGCGTGGCGGAGCTCGAGCTTCTCACCAAGGACAAGGACCCCGCCGCTGTTGAGCAGCTGGTCGAGGCCCGTGTCAAGGCGCGGCTCGCCCCGGTCGAGCGCGAGCGCGACGAGCTCAAGGCGAAGAACGCCGAGCTCACCACGACGATCTCCGGCTTCGAGGCCGAGAAGAAGACCAACACCATCCACAGCCACATCCGCGCGGCGGCCAAGAAGGTCGGCATGCTGGAGAGCGCCATCGAGGACGCCATTCTCCATGGCGAGCGCGTCCTGGAGATCGACGCGACCGGCAAGGTCGTCACCAAGGACGGCGTCGGCGTGACCCCCGGCCTGGCCCCAGAGGTCTGGCTCGGTGATCTCAAGACGACCCGCACCCACTGGTGGGGTCCGACACAGGGCGGCGGCGGACAGGGTGGCCAGGGCGGCAAGTTCGCCAACAACCCGTGGAGCGCGGCCCACTGGAACCTGACCGAGCAGGGCAAGGTCCTGCGCGAGAAGGGCCGGGAGACCGCCGACCAGATGGCCAAGGCCGCTGGCACCACCGTCGGCGGCAAGAAGCCCGCCCCGAAGAAGTAGCACAAGGAGCAGTCTGATGAAGCGCATTTTCCTGACAATCGCGGCCCTCGGGCTGCTCTCCACCTCGGCGCTGGCCTACACCAATCCCTGCACGAGCGATGCCCGCCCCCACGAGGGCATCATCCGCCAGGACATGGTCGAGATGCGGAAGAAGCCCGGCTGGGAAGATCTCCAGCTGATCGAGTTCCGCGACCCGCGCGTCGTCTCGGAGATGACCAAGACCATCGTGGGCCTTCCCGATGTCCTCCTGAGCTCCGAGTTCAAGCTGCTGGCGTCCAGGGCCTCCAAGATCCTCGTCATGATCGCGGAGTCGAAGCCCAGGGCCATCATCATCTGGATCGACAAGGACCTGTGCTACATCGGGGACCTCCCGCTGGAGCGCAAGCGGTTCCTCGGCATCGCCCGCAAGCTCGAAACCTCACTCTGAAAAATAGCGTTGTCTCCTGAGAAGGGGACAGCGTATCTCCCGTCTCACCGCAGCGACTGCCATGTGGCGGCTGTCAAGAGCTTCACCCGCCATGACAAGCACCTAGGAGGTATCCCACATGGCTTCCGGCGTAACCCGCATCTCGGACATCATCGTCCCTGATATCTTCACTCCGTATGTTCAGCAGATCACGGAGGAGAAGTCCCGCATCATCCAGTCCGGCCTCATGGGCAGCTCGCCCATCCTGAGCTCTCTGCTCGCCGGTGGTGGTCTCACCTTCAACGTGCCCGGCTGGAAGGACCTGGACAATGACTCCGAGAACGTCTCCACGGACGATCCGGACACCCTGTCCACGCCCAAGAAGATCGGCACCGCGATGGAAATCGCCGTCCGCATGAACCGCAACCAGTCCTGGAGCTCCATGGACCTCGCCGCCCAGCTCGCTGGCGACGATCCGATGGAGGCCATCGCGAACCGTGTCGGCGCCTACTGGGCTCGCCGTCTGCAGGCCGCCGCGATCGCTGTCGTGAAGGGCGTCTTCGCCGACAACGCCGCCGCGCCCTCGGGCTCGGAGCACACCCAGAACGACATGATCTACGACATCAAGGGCTCCAGCTACTCGGCTGGTGTGACGGACTTCTCCGCCGAGGCGTTCGTCGACTGCGCCCTGACCATGGGTGACTCCATGGAGGATCTGGTCGCCATGGCCGTGCACTCCGTGGTCTACGCCCGGATGCAGAAGAACAACCTGATCGACTTCATCCCGGACGCCCGTGGTGAGATCAACATCCCGACCTTCCTCGGTCGCGAGGTCATCGTCGACGATGGCATGCCCATCGTGTCGAGCGGTGTCTACGAGACCTGGCTGTTCGGTCGCGGTGCCCTCCAGTTCGGCGCGTCCGTTCCCCCGGTTCCGACCGAGGTGGCCCGTGTCGAGGCGGCTGGCAACGGCTCCGGTCAGGACGTCCTGCACAACCGCGTGCAGTGGTGCATCCATCCGGTCGGCCACAAGTATGCCGGCACTCCCGCGAACGGCGGTCCGTCCAACGCGGCGACCTCCAACAACCTGGCGGACGCGGGCTCCTGGCAGCGCGTCTACGCCGAGCGCAAGATGATCAAGCTGGCAAAGCTGGTCACCCGCGAGAGCTAATAGTCCAGAAATGGACTAACGAGAGGGGGATCCGAGAGGGTCCCCTTCATCGCATGGAGCAGCAATGCGCCGCCGAGCGTGGGCCAGACGTGCCTTTGTCGTTCTGTGGATGCAACGTCGACGGAGGCGGCGGCATGTTGCCGAGCACGCCTGGGAACGAGTGGAGATTGGAAAGATGGCGCTTCTGAAGCTGGACGGCACTGAGAAGTACATTGAGCGCAACGCGGTGGTGATCGCCAAGCAGCGGAGCGCCACGCAGACAGACGTCGAGGTGCTCCTGGGGCAGACCTTCACCCTCACTGCCACCTACGCCAACGTGAAGCTCGCGCTCGAGAACCCGGCCTACATCCCCATCTGGAGCGAGCTCGTGGACATCCCCGGCCTCGCCAACCAGTCCATGGACCCCAGGCGGGTCGCGGCTGTCATCGAAAAGAACGCCACGAGCTGCTTTCTCTATCTGACGGATGGGCGCAGACTGACCATCAACCAGACGGCGCTGGCCGTCGCCCAGGCCCTCGGCTACGTGTGAGGATAGAATGGCTCGTCTCTCGAAGAGGTTCCGCCGCTTCCTGCCCCAGTTCCTTCGCAACCGCGACGAGCGCAAGGTCGCCCAGCGAGAGGACCAGGCGTTCCCCTCCTGGGAGCAGATGAAGGACATCGACCCGAACAACCCCGACCTTGGCCCTCAGCCCGAGGACTGAGCTTGTCCCAGGGCGACCTCTGGGACTATGACAACCGAACCAGAACCAAGGGAGAAGCCAAATGGCCCGCATCATGCGCAAGCGTCACCTCCGCCACGGTCGCTACAGCCGCGTCCGTCGCTCCAAGGACTTCGAGGCGTTCCTCGCCCAGGAGCAGGCCACCCTCAGTGGCACGGGGGCGGGCAAGACTGTCACCCTCTCGGGCGGCGTCGCGGCCACGGTCACCCTGACCCTCGCGGCCAATCCCACCGACGGCGACACCATGACCATCGGCGGCAAGACCTACCGCTTCAAGAACACCACGGCCCAGGCGAACGACATCAAGATCGGCGCGAACGCCGCCGCCACGATCCTCAACATCGTGGCCGCCGTGGCCGCGAGCGGCACTGGCGACGGCTCCGACTATCACACGGGCACCACGGCGAACGCGAACGTGACCGCCGCCGATGGCACGGGTGACACCGTCGTCTTCTCGGCCTCGGCCCAGGGCGTCGCTGGCAACCTGCTCACCGCCGCCGAGACCTTCACCAACGCGGGCAACGTCTTCTCTGGCGAGTACCTGAGCGGCGGCGTCGATCGCTACATCATGAACAACACCGCCCACGGCTACGTGGCCGGGCAGGGACCGTTCGTCCTCACCGCTGGCACCACGATCCCTGGCGGGTACACCGCTGGCGAGCTGCTGTGGGTCAAGGAGGTTCTCAGCGCCAACACCTTCACGGTCGGCACTGATAAGGACGCGCGCTCGGCCAAGGGCTTCACGACCGCTGGCGTGGGCACCCTGACCTTCACCAAGGCGTCCAGCCTCAAGGCCGTTCACGAGATCCTGAAGGGCAAGAAGGCGGTAGTGGTCGCAGCCGCGACTGACGTCGACAACCTCTAGGAGACAACATCTCATGAACCTCAGCGAAGCGATCCGCTCTCTGGATCCGAAGAACGACGAGCACTGGACTGAGAACGGCCTGCCGCAGCTCGCCGTTCTCAAGGAGCTCACTGGCAAGCACGTCTCCCGCAAGGAGGCCACCGACGCCGAGCCGCTCGTCACCCGTGGCCGCCTCCTGGGAGGCGAGAACACGACCATCAGGCCGCCCGAGGCCGACATCTCCCAGAACCCGGAGGTCGAGGTCGGGAAGAAGTCCGAGGAGGACGAGGCCCCCGTCGAGAGCGAGCCGGAGAAGGTTGACGTCGAGGCTCTCGACGAGGAGATCGCCGAGTACAGCAAGGCCATCCATGACCTGGATGAAGAGATCAACGCTCTTCAGCGTGTCCGTGTCGACCTGGTCGCCAAGAGAGACGCCTGCATCACCAAGAAGGACGACGCCCAGCGTGTCAACCCGAACGCGGCTCTCCAGCACTACTTCGCCACCCGTGCGAAGGTGCGCGAGGAGCTGCTCACTCGTCGCCCCGGCGAGCCGTCCGACCTGGACCGCCGTCTCATGACTCGAGCCCGCAACCCGCGTCCGATCACGCCGCGCTAACAGGAGGGTCTGATGGCCTTCGTCGCAGAGGATGGAACTGGTCTCAGCAACGCGAACGCCTATGTGGCGGTCGCGGACGCTGACTCCTACTTCACAGACCGGGCCAACACGACCTGGTCTGCGGCTTCCAACTCGGCGAAGGAGGCCGCCCTCATCAAGGCGACGGACTACGTCGATGCCCGGTTCGGTCAGCGCTTTCGCGGAGTGAAGCTCGAGAGCGATCAGTCTCTCTACTTCCCCCGCGACGAGCTCTATGACAACGAGGGCAACGAGGTGGAGGGCATTCCCACCCCTTTCAAGAACGCGGTCTGCGAGTACGCGATCCGGGCGCTCTCCGCCGACCTGTGGAACGAGCCCTACCGCGACCCCAAGGGGCGCATCGTCGTTGAGCGCAAGCAGGTTGGTCCGATTGAGAAGGACACCCGCTACGCCTTCAACCGCGACGTGAGCGAGATCAAGCCCGTGCCCGGCGCGGACCGTCTCATTCTCCAGTATTGCACCCAGTCCGGCCCGTATAGGTGATCCGATGGGAGCGTTCGACTACGCCGAGTTCCAGGCCCTCGCGAAGGAGCTGATCGAGGAGACGGGTCGCACCGTCACCCTTCGGCGCCACAATCGCACGCCCGTGGACGCGTCGAAGCCCTGGCGCGGCAGCAATCCCCGAGAGACCCCCGCCGACACGGCCACCGTCGTCGCGCTCTTCACGGACACGATCTCGAGCCGCTACCTCAGCTCCACCGTGCAGCGCGAGGGCAACGAGGAGGGAGTGCAGGAGCTCATGCTCGTGGCCACCTCCTCCGCCCCTGGGAAGACCCTCGAGGACTTCGACGAGTGCCTCGACGGCACCGAGCTGCTGCACATCAAGGCCCTGAACATCCTCCGCCCCGGCGACGAGCAGATCTTCGTCGCCTTCAAGATTGTCAAGCGGGAGCTGTTCGAATGAGCCTCACAATCACCCAGGCCCGCGACGACGTCTATGGCATGGTCAAGACCGCCATCGAGGCGTCCAGCTACACGGATCTCAAGATCGTGTGGGACGACGTGGAGCAGGAGCTGGCCGACACGTCCCAGGCGGACCGTGGCGGACCGGACCCCTGGCTGTGCGTCGAGGCCATGCACGTGGGAGGTGGACAGACCTCCCTGGGACGCCCCTCCGCCCGGTTCACCCGGTATGGGCTCCTCCGGTGCACGATCTACACCCCCAAGGGCCTGGGAATGTCAACCGCGGATGAGATTGCCCAGATTGTCTTGGACGCCTTTGAGGGGCAGAGCTCTCCACGAGGTGTCTGGTTCCGGAACTGTCGTCTCAATGAGCGAGGCCCCGACGGCATCTGGAGGCGGACGGACGTCTTGATCGACTTCCAGTACAACGAGCAGAAATAGAGGATCTGAACATGGCCCAGGTGCCGAACATTGACAGCAACAGCACGGGTCTCTCGTTCGCCCAGGAGAGCGCCCTCAAGACCGTTTCCGCTCCGACCTGGTATCAGCTCGAGCCGAACAGCTATGGCGACTTCGGCGGCCAGAACACGCTGATCGCCCGCAACCCCATCAACTCCTCGCGCCAGCGAAAGAAGGGCGTGGTCGTCGACCTTGAGTCGATGGCTGAGTTCGAGACCGACCTGACCTACAGCCGCGACGAGCTCCAGGCCCTCTGGTCAGCCGCCCTGTGCGCCAACTTCCGGTCGAAGGGCTCCGAGGCCGTGACCGTGGTCGACGTCGACGGCGGCAACCCGGACGAGTACGAGGTGGCCTCGACCGCTGGCTTCCTGGTCAATCATCTCATCCTCGGGTCGGGCTTCACCAACTCCGAGAACAACGCCCTCAACAAGGTCACTGCTGTCGTCTCCAACACCTCCGTCGAGGTGGCGACTGGCTCGCTGGCCGCAGAGGCTTCTCCGCCGTCCGGCGCTCGCATCGACGTGGTCGGCTACGAGGCCGCCGCCGACGACATCGCCGTCGTGGTCACGGGCAACTTCGCCCGCTACACCTCCACGACCCTGGACTTCACCACGCTCGGTCTCATCCCCGGCGAGTGGATCTTCGTCGGTGGAGACCTGAGCGCGAACAAGTTCGTGACCGCCGCCAACAACGGCTTCAAGCGGGTCCGCTCTGTCAGCCCCAACGCCCTGGTCGTGGACAAGTCTGACGCCGACATGAGCGCCGAGACGACCACGAGCAAGTCCATCCGGTTCTTCTTCGGTCGTGTGCTCCGCAACGAGCAGGGCACCAGCATTGTCAAGAAGACCTTCCAGTTCGAGCGCAGCCTTGGCGCTCCGGACGACGCGTCCCCGTCCGCCATCCAGTCCGAGTATGTCGTCGGCACGATGGTCAACGAGGTTGAGACCAGCATCGGCACCGCCGACAAGGTCACGGTCAACTGGAGCTGCATGGGCCTCGACACCGAGCTTCGGGACGCGGCGACGGGCGTGAAGTCTGGCACCCGTGCCACGCTGGCCTCGGGCGACGCCTTCAACACCAGCTCTGACTTCTCCCGCATCCGACTGGCGGCTGTCAGCACCAGCGACGAGGCTCCCGCCTCCATGTTCACCTACTGCATGGAGATGACCCTCAACATCAACAACAACATCACGATCAACAAGGCGATCGCGACCCTCGGCGGCTTCGGCCTCTCCCTGGGGACCTTCGAGGTCGGCGCGAGCCTGAACGCCTATCTCAGCGACATCGAGGCGCTCCAGTCCATCAAGGACAACGACAGCGTGACCCTGGACGCGGTTCTCGTCAAGGCCAACAAGGGCATAGTCATCGACATGCCCCTGGGGTCCCTCGGCGACGGTCGGCCCCAGGTGGAGCAGGACCAGGCCGTCATGATCCCCCTGGAGTTCCAGGCGGCGGACGCCACTGTGGTCAACTCCAGCTTCGACTACTCGCTGATGATGTGCTTCTTCGACTATCTCCCGGACGCCGCTGGCTGATCTGAGAGCGAGTTGCTTGCCGAGATGGGGTCCGGGAGCTAGTCTCTCGGGCCTCACTTCATGTGAAGTGACAAGGAGCAAGCAACAGAATGTCACTCTTCAAGGCATACAAGACCGACCAGAAGCTGGAGACCGAGGGCGTCACCTTCGAGCTCTATGACAACCGCATCACTATGGCCCGCGCGGGCTCGACCAATCCGGCCTTCACCGCCGCCATGACCAAGCGGACCCAGCCCTATCGGCGCCAGGTCGCTCGCGGCGAGCTGACCCCGGCCAAGGAGCTGGAGATCCTCCGTCTCGTCTACGCTGACTCGATCATACAGAAGTGGGAGGTCAAGCGGGGCGAGGAGTGGGTCGAGGGCATCGAGACGTCCGACGGTGGCGTCGCCCAGCTCACCCACGACAACGTGGTGAAGACCCTGACCGAACTCCCGGACCTCTTCCTGGAGCTCCAGGCGCTCGCCTCGTCGGCCCAGAACTACCGCGCCGAGCAGCTCGAGGCCGACGCGGGAAACTAGAGGCCCTCCTCCGCCACGAGCTCGAGGTGGGGGACAAGAACGAGCCGGAGCTCAAGCGGCTTCGTCAGCAGGGGAAGGAGATCCCAGACAGGCTTCTTCCCCCGCTTCTGAACATGGGCCTCGAGCTCTACTTCATGGCGTTCTACGACCTCGCGACCACCCGCGTCGACCACGCGGCCCCCATATCCTGGCTATCCATCGAGGAGTACGCCGACAGGCTTGGCTTGAACGCCGATGTCAGGCAAGAGTTGCACCACCATGTGAGGCATCTCGACAAGATCTACCTCGACCACCGGGCAAAGAAGGCCAAGGAGAGCAGGAGCAAGGGCCGTGAAGATAAGGGTCGACATCCTTTCCAGCGATCTGCGGCGAAGCCAGCGCCTCGTGGAGGAAGGGGCTAATCGCATGCACACGGCGGCTGGTCGGGCGATGCTCGACGCCGTCATCGCACGCACGCCCGTCGACACCGGAAAGGCCGTCTCCAACTGGCGCGTTGGCATCGGCCAGCCCACCCGCGCCGTCGTCGAGGCGTACTCCCCTGGGAAGAAGGGCTCCACCGCGAATGCGAACCGGGAGCAGGCCCGCGCGGCGGGGCAGGCCCGCATCGATCTCAAGAAGCCGGGCAATGAGATCTTCATCTCCAACAACGTCGAATATCTGCAGTACATCAAGCAGCTCGATGGAGTAGAGGACATCGCAGTCGCGGCTGGCAGCGCCGCCATCGCCAACTTCAGGGTGCTCTGATGAACCGTCTGATCATTGTCGCCTCCATCCAGGGTGTCCAGAACGTCGTCCGGCAGATCGGCTCGATCGGCACGGCGGCCCAGGCGACGGCCCGGCAGGCGAACGTGCTCGAGGGCGCTCTCGGCGGCATCGTCACCGCCGTCGCCATCGGCATGATCCGCAAGTACACGGACGAGTTCACCAATCTCCAGAACCGACTGAAGATTGTGACTACTAGCACCGAAGATCTGGCCCAGGTCACGGACAAGCTGTATGGCATCGCCATCCAGACCCGCACCGCGTTCACCGACACCGCCAAGCTCTATCAGCGCGTGGCGCTCGCCGGGCAGCAGCTCGGCAATTCTCAGGACAAGAACCTCCGCATCACGGAGCTCCTGAACAAGGCCATCATCATGTCTGGCTCGAGCACAATCGAGGCCAGCAACGCCATGATCCAGCTGTCCCAGGGTCTGGCCAAGGGCACCCTCAACGGCGACGAGCTGCGGTCCGTCCTCGAGCAGCTGCCCTTCGTGGCCGACCTCATCGCAAAGCAGATGGGTGTCACTCGCGGCGAGCTGCGCGACCTCGGCGCGGAGGGCAAGATCACCGCCGAGATCGTCCAGGAGGCCATCCTCTCGGCGGGCGACACCATCGACACCACGTTCAGCAAGCTGACCCCAACCATCGGGCAGGCGTTCGTCAACCTTGAGAGCGCCCTCACCCGCTTCCTCGGCAAGCTGAACGAGACCACTGGCTTCGCGACTGGCTTCGCCCAGGCGGTCCTCTTCGTGGCCGACAATCTCAACATGCTGGTCGGCATCGCCACAGCGGCTGGAACGGCCTTCGCAGTTCTCAAGGTGAGCCAGCTCGCCGCGTGGCTGGGCGAGGTTCTCAATGTCACCATCGCGCTCAACGCGGTGCGAGGCGTGGCCATGCAGATGGTCGTGCCGATGACCCGCCTCTCCCTGGGGCTCAAGATCGTCCAGGTCGCCTTCCTCCAGGCAGCGGCGGCGGCCCGGACCTTCGCGCTCGCCAATCCCTTCACGGCGGTCATCGCTGGACTGACCGTGCTGCTTCCTCTCATGTATGCCTACGGCGATCAGGTGAACCTGACCTCCGACGGCACCTACACGCTCCGCAATCTGCTCGACGAGCTCGGCACCGCCCTGTCCACCAGCGTCGTCCCGATCATGCAGGTCCTGGGCGACGCCCTCACCGTCGTCGGCACTGGCTTCGGCGTGCTCTGGTCCGCCGTTCAGCGCGTGCTCGGCATCTTCACCGGATATGGGGACGCCCTCCAGTTCATGGGCGGCGAGACCATGAGCGTCGGCAAGGTTGTCTACGCCCTCGCCGAGGGGCTGGCCTACATGGCCCGCGTGATCATCGCCGGACCCGTGTTCGCCTTCCGGGCTCTGGCCGAGGTGATGTATGCACTCGGTCTCGTGAACGAGAGCGCCATGGCTGGCCTCCGCGCGGCGACTGACAACGCTCTCAATCTCGGCGGAGCGGCCCTCGAGGCCCAGGCGCGGATCGCGGCCTATGGAACGGCCCAGGAGACGGCGGCGGTCCAGACCGCGTCCGCCTCTGGGGCCATGGCATCCTACGCTGGATCCTCCAACTCGGCTGCAGACGCCACCAATCGCAACACCCAGGCTCTCCAGCAGAAGCAGTCCTGGATGCTGCAGGAGGACATCCTCACGACCAAGATCGTGAATGGGCAGACGCAGCTTGTCACGGTCTGGAACGCGGGCACCAACGCTCTCAACATGCAGAGCACCTCGCTCGTCGGCTACTCGAGCGCCCTCACGGTCTCCGCCGACGGAGTGAACGCGATCACCGCGTCCGAGGCGTACTATGCGGAGGCGGCGAAGAAGGCGGCTGAGGCCACGGAGACCCAGAAGTCGGCCACCAGCTCGCTCAACAAGGAGTCAATCGCCCCGGCCACGACGGCGGTGCAGGAGTTCGGCGACAAGTCGAAGCTGCTCGCGGGCGGACTGGGCAGCGCGGCGGACGCGACGACGGCCCTCAAGGCGGGGCTGAGCGACGCCCTCGGCGTGGTCCGGAGCATCTCCGAGGCCCTCGCGAGGAGCGCGGAGAACGCCCTCAAGGCGGCGGAGGCGTATCGGGAGGCGGCGGCAGCGGCGCGGGAGATGAGGGCGGCGGGAGGCTCTCCGAGCGGCGGACAGACCCTCCAGCACAACGGGGCGGCGCGTCCCCAGGCGGCCATCCGCTACCACTCTGGCGGCCTCGCTGGGCTTCGCCCGGACGAGTACTCGGCCATCCTCCAGCGCGGCGAGGAGGTGCTCACTCGCGACGATCCCAGGAACCGCCTGAACGGCGGTGGCTCCGAGCTGGCCCAGGCGGCCCAGGACCCGATCAAGCAGGCCGCCGCCGACTACGGCAGGCCCTTCGTGACCGTCACCAACGGGCTGGACGTCAAGCTGGCCGAGCCGCTCGATCGCATCCTCGACTATCTCAAGAGCTACGGTGTCACCGAGCTCCCGGACGTTCAGGCATACACCTCGGCGGTCGACAGCCGTGGGTACAAGGGAACCAGCGTCGCATACGCCGACTACAACCCTCTCAATCCCTTCGGTCGTGCCATCGCCGATCTCGAGGCCCAGTCGGTGGTCGGAAGCATGTTCGGCGACGCCGGTCTCAGCTCGTACCAGCAGGCGGACCTGGACGAGCTCAAGCGTCTTGAGGACATCTGGATGCAGAACTTCAAGGGAGACTGGTTCACCAAGGACGATCTGAACTCCGTCATGGCGCAGGAGCGTGCCAAGCCCGCGACCCAGTATGACAACCAGTCCCTCGCCCCGTGGCAGGGAGAGGACGGCCAGCGCATGAACTACGGCTGGAACCCCGATCTAGTGGCCACGAGCACGGGCGGCTCCTCTGGGGAGACCAAGATCGAGGTCAAGATGGAGATCAATGGCGTCAAGGACGTGGACAGCTTCCGCCGCAACCAGCATGAGATTGACACCCAGGTGGAGAGCATGGTCCGGAGAGCGTCTCGCCGGGCGAACAGGTAGGATGTGAGCCATGATTATTCACGCGACGAGGCTTCCGACGGATGTGGAGCGCGGGGTCGAGGGCGGCCCCCGCTTCGACACCATTGTCAACATCAGCGACGGCGGCATTCCGGACACCAATCAGAACTGGGTCTATCCGCTGTACTTCGGGAATGTCAGCTACGGCATCCAGAATGAGGATGACTTCCGGGCCGTCCGGGACTTCTTCTGGGCTCGACGTGGCCGCCTCTATGGCTTCCTGTTCAAGGACTGGTCCGACTACACCCTTGAGAGTCAGATCATTGGCACTGGCGACGGCTCTGACACGACCTTCCAGGTTGTCAAGACCTACGACGATGACATCCTGCCGTTCACCCGCAAGATCACCCGTCCCATCGAGAGCACCATGGTCGTCTCGGTCAATGGTGTGAACGTGGCAGACAGCCAGTGGTCGCTTCAGGACGGCGGCATTGTCAGCCTCACCTCGGCCCCCAGCGTCGGCCACATCGTCCGAGTGGTCGAGGGCGAGTTCGACATCCCTGTCATGTTCGACACAGACCAGTTCCTGGTCACCATGCAGACCTTCGAGGCGGGCGAGATCCCCAGGCTGCAGATCCGTGAGGTGCGCGAATGAGGGTCATTGGCTCCAACCTGCAGTCGCGCCTGAGCTCCGGATCGAGCACGCTCTGCCGCATATTCACCCTGACGACGACTGGCGGCTCCATCCTCCGCTGGACGGACCGTGACATCGACCTTGTGTTCGACGGGGACACCTACCGGGCCAGCAAGTCCATGAAGGTCGCCAACATCAGCACGGCGGCCAACGGCGGCGTCAGCACCACCAATCTTGAGTTCTTCTTCGACGAGGATGGCATCACCGAGGATGACGTGCTCCGTGGAGAGTATGACAGCGCCGAGCTGAAGGTCAGCTGGGTGGATTGGACATATCCGGAATATGGTGAGATCATCCTGCTCGTCGGCGAGATCTCAATCACCCAGATCACCAACAAGCACAAGGGTGTGTTCGAGGTCCGTGGCATCCTCAATCGCGGCGACCAGCGCATCGGCCAGTTCTACACCCCGGAGTGCACCGCGGATCTGGGCGACGCCCGCTGCACCAAGCCCCTCGCCTCCTTCACCGCCTCTGGGACTGTCACGTCGGCGCCGACGCGGACCCGCATCATCGCGACCCTCACTGCTCCAGAGAACGGCTACTTCGCATTCGGCGTTCTGACATGGACCTCCGGCCCCAACACTGGGAGGAGCATAGAGCTCCTGAGCCAGATCAACGTGGGCGGCCCGGAGCAGCTCGTGCTCGCTCTCGAGATGCCAGTCGATCCGGAGGCGGGCGACACCTTCGACGTGGTGGCTGGATGTGACAAGCGGCGCGAGACCTGCAAGGGTAAGTTCGACAACATCGCGAATTTCAGGGGCTATCCCTTTGTACCTGGGAACGACACCATCACCGATCGTCTCCTCAAGTGACATCATCGAGCGGGCTCGCTCCTGGCTGGGCGTCCGGTGGAGGCACCGAGGCCGCAGCCGGGAGGGGATCGACTGCGTCGGGCTCATCCTCAAGGCGTTCGACGGCATCCACGACTACCCAGACGACTACATCTACACCCGGACGGCCACCAACCGTGAGCTCGAGCAGATCTTCGCGAGGCACTCCCAGAGGGTGCTCTTCACCCAGGCGGGGCTCGAGGGACTGCAGGATGCCGACGTCCTGGTCATGAGGGACAATATGTTCCCCCAGCACGTCGGGCTCATGGCGACGCGGGGAGGTCATCGCACGCTCATACACGCATCGGTTGCCGATCGGCGTGTGGTGGAGGAGAACGTCACGCTCGAGCATCGGCGGCTCGCTATCTCGGCGTTCAGGATCAGGTTGCCCTCATGACTATGCAGGCCATCTTCAGCACTGGCGGTGTCAACCTTGTTGACATCCCGCCGACCATCGAGGTGTTCGACCCACCCGATGATCGATACATGCCGGGCTATCGCATCACGGACAACGTGACCGGGGACGTGAAGGAGTATGGCCCCAGGCTGAAGGACCTCAACGTACCGTTCTCGCTCTACGGTCTGCCCATCCCGATCACTTTCGGCGTCCGCCGCCTGTATGGAAACATCATCTGGGCGCGGCCTCTGCGCGAGGTTGTGAAGAAGGACACGGACGGCGGCAAGGGTGGACCGACCACCAAGTCGACCACCTATGAGTACTATGCGAATTTCGCCGTGGCCCTGGGCATCCCCGGCAACACCGACGTCGAGGCTGGGGATCGCCAAGTCATCAAGCTGTGGGCCAACGGGGCTCTCATCTATGACCGCCGTGGCACTGGTCTTCTCAAGTGGCCCCGCCTGAGCTTCAACTTCTACACCGGGTCGGCGGATCAGCTGCCGGACCCGCACATCGAGAGCTACGAGGGTGTCGGCGAGGTTCCCGCCTATCGCGACATCATGTACATCGTGTTCAAGGACTTCCCTGTGTCGGAGTTCGGCAACTTCCTGCCCTCCGTCTCAGCCGAGATCGGCGACGTGGTCGTCAACACCTATGTCGTCCAGAATATCGACACGCCCTCCTACAACGGTTCCCAGGCCAACACCGACTTCGTCGTCGATTGGGAGGCAGAGGAGGCATATGGCATCCGTGGTGGTCAGGGCCTGAACTCTGTCATCCACTCCTACGACATCGAGAGCGGAGAGTACCTCGGCGCGGCGCTGGTCAATCAGAACGGTGTCGGCTACACGGCCCAGGGGTCTGGCATCATCGACGACGCCTATGGCATCTCAGCCAACTTCAGGAGCATCGGCTACATCCCCTGGCTGAACCTGATCTCAGGCAAGCCGAACGAGCTCAAGACAGCCGAGCCCTTCATGCTGGTCGACCCCGGCTCGGGCGTGGTGACGCACTGGATCGGCGTGTCGCAGCTCACGGGCTCTGGCTTCAACCCTGGGTTCCCCAGCGAGCCCGCTGGCAACCTGACCACCGAGTTCTTCGACGGATACATCCCGCAGTGGGACTATTCTCACCCCTTCCGGGTCTACGACCTGCTGGGCTATGAGACCTACATCATGGTCGCTTCCATCAGCTCGTTCGGAGGCGATCTCACGCTCCTCAAGATCGACGACGAGGACCGCCTTGACATGGTGTCCTACTTCACTGGCTGGGGTGGCGGCGTCGACATCGCATGCATGTGCGAGGGTGAGAACCGTCTCAATGAGACCGACTTCTACATCTGCAAGAACAATCAGATCTACAAGACCGTGGTCGGCTACGGCGCGGATCGGGCGGCCAACATCAGCCTGGTGGGTGCTCTCAGCATCTATCGCAACACCTCATCCACCATCCACAGCCTCTACTACTACGCGGGCGACAACAGCCTGATCGTCATCTATGCCTCTGGTCAGGCTGAAAAGTGGGACCTCGAGAGCGAGGCCATCCTCTGGACCTACAGCATTCCCGAGTATTCTCGCATCGCCGCTGTCAACTCGCACCTGAACAACGTCCAGGATGGCTATCTGGCGTGGGTGGGCTCTGGTGGGACCGTGTACGAGCTGGACCTCGTGTTCGGCACTGTGACGACGTACGACGAGGCCAGCGGGCAGTATCGCCCCGACCTCGCCTGGTACTGCGACGCGGCCCGCGCCCGCATCGCCTCCATCGGCGCCACGACCTCTGGAGGTGCCCCTGGGAGCACCACCGCGTCGGTCGACTACGCCCAGAGCACGCTGTACTATGGTCGAGCGACGGACAGCCGCATGACCCTGGCCAACTTCCTCCTGGGCATGACCCTGTACGCGGGATACACCGAGGATCAGATTGATATCGACGAGTCAATCGACGACCTGATCGACGGCGCTCTCATCGGCAACATCACGAGCTACAAGTCGGTCATCCAGTCCATCTGCACGGCCTACAAGATCGAGTACTTTGAGAGCGCTGGTCAAGTGAAGTTCACCCGACAGACCATCGGCGTGTCCGCGGACGACTTCAGCCTCACGGCGGTGGACTTCCTCCGCCAGTCGCCCAACTCGCCCCCAGAGGAGCCGACGCTGATGATCCGGCGCGAGGAGGAGATCTCCGTCCCGCAGGTTGTCCAGCTCCGCTACATCGACAAGGCTCTCAACTATGGGTATGGGATGCAGGTGGCCCAGCGGTCGCGCTTCATCTCCACCAACAACTCCGAGGAGCAGCTCAGCATTGACCTGCCCATCATCATGTCGGCCTCGGAGGCCAAGGAGCTCGCCGTCCGCGCCCTCTGGGGTGCCTGGAACAGCCGCGTCTCCTACTCGCTCCGGACCACCAAGAAGTGGGCCAAGATCGAGCCGGGTGACTTTGGCACTCTCCAGTGGGACGACCGCGTGTTCACCTGCCGTGTGATGCAGGTGAACTACAACAGCGACTTCACGATCAACATCGCGGCTGTCAACGCCATCTCGGACGAGGCCATCACCGTGGTCGCCGACACGGGCAACGGCTCTGGCGAGCCGCAGATCATCCCGGTCCCGGCCCGCACCATCTTCCTCCCCATGGACATCCCGCTGCTGGATCCGGCGGACGACCTCGCCTCCACTGGATCCATCTTCGCCCTCTACTGGGCCTTGGGGGCTCGTCCCTCTGCAAACTGGACAGGCGGCACGGCCTACATCGGTCCGGACCAGCGCAGCCTCAGAGAGCTCGGCACGCTCACCAACGATGTTCTTGTCATGCGCGTCACCAACAAGCCGGAGCGCAAGGACAATTGGGAGACTTGGGACGAGGACAACACCCTCACGGTCCGCCGCGTCGGCGGCGACATCGCGCTGCTCGTCGACCAGACGGCCCAGCAGGTGCTCGGCGGCGCGAACCTCTGCGCCTATGGAACGCCGAACCGTGGGTGGGAGCTGATCTCATTTCGCGAGGTCACTGACAACGGAAACGGGACCTACACTCTGTCCGGTCTGCTCAGGGGCCGACATGGCACGCAGTTCCGCATGGACAGGCACCGCACGGGAGAGCGCCTGGTTCTCCTGAGCTCGGATGTTGAGATCGCCAACGTGCTGAACACCAGCATCGGCGACCGCTTCGCCTACAAGGGCGTGACATTCGGCCAGGGCGTGTCCACGGTTCGAGCCCAGGCGGGTCGCTACTGGGGCTGGGCCGCTCAGTGCCTCCCGGTCGACGGAGTGCAGATCAACCGAGACCTTGGAGGCGACGGCACTCTCACCATCAGGTGGAACCGTCGCTCCCGCTATCTTGGCGAGATGGTCGACGGGGGTGAGAACTCTATTCTCACGGCTGGCGAGCTGAACGAGTTCCGGGTCACGATCTGGCGCTGGGCTCACTATGACACGTGGCAGTTCTCGGGCGGAAGCTGGGTCGGCTCTGACACTGGCGTCGATCCGGACTATGTCCGGTACGAGGTCACTGGCTCGACCCTGATCCTCTCGCTGGCCGACATCCGCGCCGCCGAGCTGTACGAGTTCAACGGACCAGACAACCCGGCCTCCTCTGGGTCCACCTTCTCCCAGCAGGGAGGGGCCTACATACTCGAGAACGAGACGACGAACCAGCAGATCGCGGACCTGGGCTTCGGAGAGTTTGTCGCCTTCGCCTATCTGGATGTAATGATCGAGCAGAAGAACGCGAGCGCGGGAGTGCCCCAGTGGGGTCCTGCTGAGCGCAAGCGCATCTACATTAGGGACCTGTGATGAGCAACAATCTCGGACGGACCACAGTTCTGGCGGGTGACTCCGGCAAGGAGGTCACGCTTGAGCAGTCGCTCGGCATCCTCGACGGCGCTCTGTCGGACGAGATCGTGTTCACCTGGTCGGGCGCGGACGGTCTGAAGACCGCCTCGACAGCCCAGACGCAGCAGGCGCTCTGCGTCGTCTTCGAGGGTTCCACCTCGGGCACGCCCACCTTCAAGTTCGGCAGCGTCCAGCGCGGCGTGATGCTTGTCAAGAACGACATGGCTGTGAGCGTCGACATCTCGGACTACGCCGGGAATGATACGCTCACCATCCTGTCCGGCCAGACCATCGCGATCTACGTGACCGCCGATGGCATTGCCACCATCCTCGAGAGCCAGGCCAGCCTCACGGTTGAGAACGTCGAGGACGTGGCCGCCGCCATGCTGACTGGAGGCTCGCACACCAACATCAGCGTCACCTACGATGACGTCAACGGCACCATCGACCTCGCCTTCACTGGGACGCTCCTGACCCAGGAAGATGTGGAGGACTTCGCCGCCGCGATGTTCACGGGTGGCACTCACTCAGGCATCAGCTTCTCATACAACGACGCGACCGGCAAGGTCGACGCCACGGTCTCCGCCTCACTGACGCAGGAGCAGGTGGAGGACTTCGTGGCGGCCCAGTTCGCGGCTGGAACGCACACCAACATCAGCTTCTCATACAACGACACGACGGGGGCCATCTCGGCCACGGTCACGGCGGGCATCACCCAGGAGCAGTCGGAAGACTTCACAGCCGCCCTGTTCGCGGCGGGCTCCCACACTGGCATCGCCTTCACCTACAACGACGGCACGCCATCAATCGACGCGGCGGTCAGCGTGGAGTTCCTGCAGGACACCACCGCCGCGATGCTCACGGGCGGCACCCACTCTGGCATCAGCTTCTCATACAACGACGCGACTGGCCTCATCGACGCGACGGTCTCCGTGTCCGGCCTCACGCAGGAGAACGTGGAGGACTATGTCGCGGCTCAGTTCGCCGCTGGCACCCACGACGGTGTGAGCTTCTCCTACAACGACGGCACCGGGGCCATCAGCGCGACGGCCAAGCCGAAGGAGTGCATCGCCATCGCCTGCTCTGACGAGAGCACGGCCCTCACGACTGGCACAGCGAAGACGACCTTCCGCATGCCCTACGCCTTCACCCTCACCGAGGTGCGGGCCTCTGTGACGACCGCCCCGACCGGGGCCTCGCTGCTCACGGTCGACATCAACGAGGCGGGGGTCAGCATCCTCTCCACCAAGCTGACGTTCGACGCCAGCGAGAAGACCACCACCACGGCGGCGACACCAGCCGTAATTTCGGACACCTCGCTCGCGGACGACGCGGAGATGACGGTCGACATCGACCAGGTCGGCTCCACAGTCGCTGGGGCCGGGCTCAAGATCTATCTCATCGGACACCGCACCTGATGTTCATCCTCAATTCATATCGCTTCGGCGGAGCTCCCGCGAGCTTCTACCAGTACGCCATGGCGGACGGGGCGAACGCCGACATCAACGACCTCGGAGGCTACCACAGCGGCGGCTCCTTCACGGTCCCCGCCGCCTGGAACGGGCGCAAGGTCCGGGCGGGCGCGGGCGCGAGGACCTCGGCCAACTCCAGCGCGATCTCGGCGGCCATCCTCAAGGGCGGCTCTGCCTACGACGGGGCGGCGGAGAGCGCGACCTCGTCGGTCGCGGGCAGCAACAGCGGCGTGAGCGCCCACTCGGCCCCGATCGTGGTCTCCACTGGCGACGTGTTCACGATGTCCGGGCCAGTGAACAACACCAATGGCAGCTGGAAATACTTTGAAGTTCTAAAGAACGGCGTCCGGGGTGCCCTCGTCAACCGCGCCACGACCTTCGCGTTCGGCACGGCCTTCACTCCCCTGGAGTGGGACAACGAGATCTATGACACGCACGGGTTCTTCACGGCTGGCCTCGACCCAGACAGCTTCGTCATACCCTCTGGAGGCAGCGGCCTCTACCGGGTCCAGCTGAACATCCAGGCGACCGCCCCTGGGACCGAGCTCGGCCTGTGGCTGGCGACCGTCGGCGTCTCCGGAAACATGGAGATTGACAACGCGGCCAACGGTCCACTCAACATCTTCAGCCCACCCCTCGCCCTCGCCACGGGTGACGTCGTCACGGCCCAGGGGCGCTGCCAGTCCGCGACGACCGTCGCGGTGGACGCCAACTCCTGGATGAGCATCGACGAGCTGCCCTCTGGTCTCAAGTACGCGATCGCGCGGTGGACGAGCACCCAGTCGGTCGCCTCCGGCTCCACGTGGGTCACGGTCTCCCCCAACCAGGAGAACGTGGACGTCGGCGGCTGGTACGCCGGACCCACGGACAGCAAGTTCACTGTCCCCTCCGGGACCACTGGCCGGATCCGCGTTGGCTTCTTCATCAAGAGCACCAACAACCTCGGCTCCAACTGGGTTTTCGCCATCTTCAAGAACGGTAGCGAGTTCCAGGAGATGCCGTACAACGCCGGGACCAGCGCGGGCGCCGAGTGTCTCCACGCCTGCTCGGGCATCATCGAGGTCACGGCGGGTGACACCTTCGACTTCCGGGCCAGGACGGCGGCGGGCTCCATGGCCATCCAGACCCAGAGCTTCGTGTGGATCGAGGAGGTCCCGACCGTCGCCAGCTAGTCATTCTCAAATGATGACTGGCAAGGGTTGCCATCCTTGGCTCTCTAGGGAGAAGTTCCGGGGAAGGAGATCTCAAACATGGCCATCTCGAAGCGTGCTCTGCAGTTCATCAAGGACCACGAGGGTCTGCGGCTGAAGGCGTATCGGTGCCCGACCGGGTACTGGACGATCGGCTACGGGCACACGTCGGACGCCAAGTACCCCGTCAAGCCCGGCATGACGATCACCAAGAAGGTGGCCGAGGAGATGCTGCTGCACGACGTGGCGGAAGCCGAGGCGGTCATCGACAAGGTCATCAAGGTTCCCCTCAACGGAAACCAGCGCGGCGCTCTGGCGGCCATCACCTTCAACATCGGCAACGCGGCCTTCGCGGGCTCGAGCCTGGTGAAGGCCATCAACAAGGGCAAGAAGAACGTCACCTGGGAGTTCGGCCTCTGGGTGAAGGGAACGGTCAAGGGCAAGAAGGTCACCCTCCCCGGCCTCGTCCGTCGTCGAGCCGAAGAGGCCGCCCTCTTCCACACCCCCGAGGCGCTCGGAGACAAGGTCCCGACGCAGCCCAAGAACATCGAGCCGACCCAGGATACCGTCGACGCCCGGAACAACAAGAAGGGCGTCGAGGAGGCCGAGGACCCGACGAGCAAGGGCCTCTACTCGCTCCTGGCGGGCGGCCTCATGGCCCTCGTCGCCCCGATCCTCGAGGTCTACAGCATGCTCCAGGGCCTCACCGCGGATGTTCCCTACCTCGCCCCGATCCTGTCGGTGCTCGTCCTGGCGGCCATCGGATACGCCGTCTATCAGTACCTGAAGGACGGCGGTCAGGTCGACCTGGACCCCCGCGACGAGGAGGGCGAGTGATGTTCCTCTCATGGGCACTGGTCAAGCTGGCCGGGACCTTTGGGCTCGGCTTTCTCGACACCTGGCTGAAGCGCATGAACGAGCGGGAGGCCCAGACCACCGCTCGGACGGGGCAGTTCGCCTCCACGCTGAAGACCGCCCTCGAGAGCGAGGTCCTCGCCCGGCAGGTCGCCTCCCAGGAGCGCGTCGCCCTCTGGGGCTCTCCGCTCTACCAGTTTCTAATCACCATGATCGTGCTTCCCCCGGCCCTCTACTCCGCCGCCGTGTTTGGGGACTCAATCTTTCAGTTCCCATTCGACGTGGCCAAGGCTCCCTCGCGCTTCGAGGAACTCGGCTTCAATATTCTCATGACCTTCATCGGAGCCAGCGGCGCGGTCGGTGCGGTGTCTTCACTCAAGGGCGTTTGGAGGAAGTGATGGACGAGGCTGACATCAAGAAGATCGTGAGCGAGACGGTCAAGGAGACCATGCTGCTCCTGGGCGTCAAGATTGACGACCCAGTGGAAATGCAGAAGGACTTCGCCCACCTCCGCAGCTGGCGAGAGGCGGTCGACACGGCCCGCTCCACCTCCATGCTCACGGCCCTGGGCATCCTGGTCACCGGAGCCCTCGGCGCTCTGTGGCTCGGCCTACAGGCCATGCTGACGAGGGGTGGCCAGTGAGTGGGGACCAGGTCAGGGGTCTCCAGGCCTCCACCGTCTGGGCGAAGCACGACGAGCTCGGAGGCAACATATCGGCGGTGGCGAGGGCGCTGGGCATCAAGCGCCAGTCCGTCCTCCGCCACATGAGGAAGCAGCCGGGCTTCGGCAAGCCCAAGTTCGGCGGGAAGGTCAAGCCGACCACGGCTGTCAAGGCCCCTCCGAAGGGCGAGGTCCGCCGCTACATCCTCACGTCCGCCCAGAACAACACCCGCGTCCCCGACGGCCTCTGGGACAACCTCATGGCTCTCAAGGAGCACTACGGGGCCGAGCTCTTCGTCTCAACCTTCACGTACAACAAGAACGCCTATGGTCGCAAGAACCAGAAGCAGGGCACCTACGCCCCGCAGGATGAGATGTGGTACGACGAGAGGCTACTTCCTCACATCCGTGATGAACGGGTTCAGCTGGCCGAGGGCCTGGTGTGGTGCGGTGAGATGAATATTCTTCCCACAGCCGCGCGGCCTCTCTCCGAGCTTAACACGTACACTGGCACGCAGAGTGGGATATTTCCCCATGCCAAGATGGCCATGAAGGCTGTGCCAACAGGAAAGTCGGAGGCGGCCAAGCACAATTTCACCACCGGGGCGTGCACGATGGTGAACTACATCAAGCGCCTTGCCGGTCTCAGGGCTGAGTTTCACCACACGTATGGTGCCATCCTTGTCGAAGTGGACGTCGACGGCGTGTGGCACGTCCGCCAGCTTAACGCTGACAGCAAGTGGCGGATCTACGATCTCGACATAGTCGCCGATGGCGGGGTCGTCCAGAAGCACAACGGTGTTGAGGCGGTCGTGTGGGGAGATGTTCACGTTCCCCGTACCGATGAGAATGTGCTCTCCGTAGTCTGGAACGAGGGTGGGCTGCTGGACCAGCTTCACCCAAGAACTCAGGTCATCCACGACCTTGTTGACTTTCACGCCCGCAACCATCACGATCTCCGAGACCACGTCAAGATGTTCAAGCGCCACGCGGACGGCCTTGAGAGCATCTGGTCCGAGCTCCGGCTGGCCGCCAAGTTCTTGAACGAGGCGCACCGCGACTGGTGCCGCACGGTCGTCGTCAACAGCAATCACGACCGCTTCCTCGAGCGGTGGATCGTCGATGCAGACTTCAAGCGCGATCCGAAGAACGCCCGGCTCTATCTCAGGGCCACGGAGGCATGGTACGCGGCGATCGAGCAGAAGGATGACAAGTTCCTGCTGCTCGAGTGGGCGATGGGCGCGGCTGGCCTCGGCACCCCGGCCCGCTTCCTCCGCCGAGACGAGAGCCTGCTCATCAAGGAGATCGAGCACGGCATGCACGGGGACGAGGGGCCTCACGGCGCTCGCGGCTCGGCCATGTCCCTCTCCAACCTGGGCCGCAAGCTGAACATGGGTCACACGCACCAGGCGGAGATCTACGACGGCGTCTACGTGGCGGGCACCTTCAGCGAGCTCGACATGGACTACAATCACGGGCCGCAGGCGTGGTCGCACAGCTTCATCATCGTCTACCCCAACGGGAAGCGTGCGATCGTCACCATCAAGAACGGTCGCTGGCGCGTGGCCTGAGTATTGAGCGTCAGTTGGGCGCGGGGGTGGGCGGGCGAAACTCCTGTGATCCCAGGGGCTTGCGGGGAAACGCCTCCCTCCTCAGGCTCGAGGCGTGCAATTGCGTAGGACGAGGGGAGGGCCAGGGGCCGCTCTATACTCTCTTCTCCCCTCCCTCCCTAAGAGAGAAGAGTAATTAGAGGCAACCCATTGGCGAACCACGGCTTTCCGTCGCCCAGGCCCCTCCTCAGTGATACTCAGCGAGAGGACGGCCTGAGTAGGGCCGCGACCTGATTGCCACCGAGGGAGCGGGCGGGCACCCATCGCTCATGTACACACCGAAGACGAGGCAGCTGGAGCACCAGAGGGCGCACTTCGAGGAGCACGCCCGCAAGGCGGCCTTCGCCATCCTCTGGGAGCAGGGCACCGGGAAGACCAAGGAGGCCATCGACGAGATCGGCCTGCTGCTCTCCGAGGGCGCGGTCGAGGCCATCGTGCTCGTGGCGCCGAACGGCGTCCACCGGAACTGGCTGACGGACGAGCTCCCGAAGCACATGCCAGACGAGCTCTTCGCGAGCCTCCACCCCCACATCTGGCAGACGGAGAAGGCGGGGACCAAGTGGCACCAGAGGAAGGTCGAGCGCATGCTCGCCTCGAACGGCGTGCCCATGCTGATCTTCAGCTACGACGGCTTCATGACTGAGAAGGGCAAGAAGGCCGCGTGGTCGCTGCTCTCGAAGCGGAAGTGCCTCTACATCCTGGACGAGGCCCACCACATCAAGACGCCCGGCGCGAAGAAGACCAAGAGCATCCTCGCGTCGAGCAGGTACGCCCCGATCCGGCGCATCCTCACTGGGACCCCCGTGTCGGTCGGACCCTTCGACCTCTACAGCCAGCTCAAGTTCATCGACGAGCACATCTGGGACGAGATCGGCTGCAGCACCTTCCAGGCGTTCAAGACCTTCTTCGGCGTCTGGGAGAAGGGCTACAACCGGAAGCTCGGACGCGAGTACCCAGTGCTGGTCGAGTACCGGAACCTGCACATCCTCAACAAGATACTGGACAGGGTGTCGAGCCGTGTTCTCAAGGACGACGTGCTCGACCTGCCGCCGAAGCTCTACACCAATCGCTATTATGAGATGACCTCCCAGCAGGCCGAGATCTACGAGCGGCTGAAGGAGGAGTTCATGTACGACCACGGCGACGGCAGGATCACCAACGCCAGCCTCGCCATCGTCCGGCTCCTGCGCTTCCAGCAGGTTCTCTGTGGCTACCTGCCATTCGAGGATGAGAACGGGGACATGGGCGTGGAGATCATCCCAGGGGGCAACCCTCGGCTGGACTGTCTCCACGAGGCCATCGAGGACCTGCCGCACCAGGCAATCATCTGGGCGCGGTTCACCAAGGACATCGACCTGATCATCGATCGCATAGTCGGGGACGGGAAGAAGGTCAGCCGCTACGATGGGCGCTGCACCGACGCCGACCTCGAGCGAGCGAAGCAGGCGTTCAACAAGGGTGAGACGGACTTCTTCGTCGGCAACCCGGCCATGGGCTCCGAGGGCCTGACACTCATCGGGGCCAAGTCGGCGATCTACTACAACAACACGTTCCGCTTCATCCATCGTCTCCAGAGCGAGGACCGCTGCCATCGCATGGGCCAGGAGGGAGTGGTGCACGAGGGTCACGGACTTGGCGTGCTGTACACGGACCTGATTTGCCAGGACTCCGTCGACGAGCACTACATAAGGAACCTGCTCGCCAAGCAGGATGTCGCCTCCAAGATCACGGGCGACCAGCTCAAGGATTGGTTGAAGATATGAACTCGACAGGCACCATCACCTATGAGAACAGGCACACGGGCGAGGAGCACACCCTCGGCGTGGAGCTCGAGCTCGAGAGTGGAACGGACAGCGAGGCGTGGGGAAGCACCTATGTCCCCCGTCCGTGGCGCAGCATCGTCGGCGAGCAGTGGCTCATCGACGGGCGGCCCATGGCCCGCTGGTGCCGCGACTGGTATCTCCACTTCCACGGATACTGGTCTCATCAGCGCGACGAGCTGATGGAGAGGGCCAGGGACAAGGCTCTGGAGAACGTAGGATGACACACGACTATTCAGACTACACCGCCCCGACCGTGGGGTCCAACGCCCTCGCCCGACTGGCGGGGCTGGCCCACGACCAGAAGCTGGCGGAGGCCAGGGTCGCCCGGCTCCAGCAGGAGCTCCAGGAGGCCCAGGACGCCCTCATGCTCATCGCCGAGCGGCAGCTGCCCGAGCTCATGATGGAGCTCCGTATGAAGGACTTCACCACCGAGGACGGCATCAAGATCGAGATCAAGGAGAGCATCCACACCTCGATCCCCAAGGCCAAGGCCGACCAGGCGTTCGAGTGGCTGGAGAAGCATGGCCAGTCCGGCATGATCAAGCGCAAGTTCGAGATCGCGTTCAACCGCGACGAGGAGGCGTGGGCAAACAAGTTCCGGGCCGACCTGGCCAAGCGGAAGAAGCCCGTCCACGCGAAGATCGAGCGCAAGGTCGAGCCCGCCACTCTCAAGGCATACGTCACGCGCCAGCTCGAGGCGGGCGTGGACATCCCTCAGGAGCTCTTCGGCGTGCACCGCCGCAAGCTCGCAACCGTGGAGATCAAGAAGTGAGCTTCTTCCGCCGCAAGGACAGCCCCGGCCCTGTCATCCCCATCGGCTTCGAGCCGAGCGTCACGCTCGTCGCCGCCGTCACCACACCCGAGGGGCACCACGGCATCGCCATGTGGGTCGTGCCCGACAAGCCGAGCTCCATCGGGGACATCCCCGACCCGGACCTCAAGGCCCCTCCCCCTGGGGCCATCCAGATCATCTTCGCCGACCAGGGGCACCGGGACCTCGTCCTAGACACCCTGTACTGCGGCCCGACGTGAGCTGGCGGATACGATATCCGGCGAGGGGCAACCTCAGGATCTCGTGGACGAACATCTTCCCGATCGGAGACCTGAGGCCACATGTTCTCGTGGACAAGGACGGCTGGAACGGCGGCGGTCGGGAGTGCTGGTGCAGGCCCAGCATCGACGACATAGACGGCATCATAGTGCACCGCGCCCTCGACCAGAGGGAGCGCTGCGAGGCGAGAGGAAAGCTGGATGGATAGAATGGACGAAATCAGGGCCGACTTCCTCAGGATCGCCGCCGAGCTCAACACGGTGCTCCTGAAGCACAACCTGGAGGACGGCACCGCCCCAGAGGTCGTGCTCGGCCACCGGGCGGCGGACTTCCTCGCCATGGCCTGCAAGCCGCAGGACATCACCCACGAGGACCGCCTGGGAGTTCCCCACTTCACCCTCTGGGGTGTCAAGTTCAGGAGATCAACGGAATGAGCATCATCAGGGACCTCAGGGCCGAAATCCGCAAGATCGAGGCCAGGATTGAGAGCATACAGGATAGGTGCTCCCACCCCGCCGTCACCAGCACCTACAACGGCGACAAGACCGACGAGTACGGCTCCTGGGTGGGTCCCGGCTCCTACACCAACACCTGCCTGCTCTGCGACTGCGTGTTCAGCACCAAGGAGAAGCCGGAGGAGGCCCAGTGAACAACAATCTCACACCAGCCCAGGTCGAGGGCCTCACGCTCCTGATGGAGGAGTGCGGCGAGCTCATACAGGCCTGTTCGAAGATACTCCGCTTCGGTCCGGAGAGCCGCGACCGTCTCCAGAAGGACTGGATCCCAGAGGCGGGCGACGTGCTCTACTTCATCGCGGCCAACGCCGAGCTCCTGGGGGTGGGGCGCTACCAGCTCAAGGGAGCCATGCAGGACAAGCATGAGAGGGTCCAGGTCCCTGGCCGTCTCCAGAACATCGATGTTGATAGCCTGCGGAACCCAGCGACTATAATACGTCTATGACCGCTGCCTGGCGGTATATCCAGGCACCATGGTCTGTCCGCACCGAGGGACCCTAAACAGCTCGCTGCACACATAGGAGGTCCCGAATGGGCACCGCGAAGAAGAACGCCGTCGCGACGGTGGAAGAGAAGCCGCTGGCGGTCGCTGGCGCGTACGACTACGGCTCCGACGCCGGAGCTGGCTTCGAGGGCATCAAGTCCTCAGACCTGTCAATCCCGTTCCTCAATGTCATGCAGGCCAACTCGCCCACGGTGGCCGAGGGCGTGCACAAGAACGGCGACATCGTCAACTCCGTGACCGGAGACGTCTATCCGGGCGACAAGGGCGTGCCCTTCCGGCCCGTCGAGGTCATCCACAAGTTTGTCAAGTGGAAGCCGCGCGACCAGGGCGGCGGCATGCTCGGGCAGTTCGACCCAGAGGATCCCTATGTCCGCGAGACCAAGAAGCTGAACGGCGACGCCTTCGGCAAGCTGAAGACGTCCGACGGCAACGAGCTGATCGAGACGCACTACGTCTACGGCCACGTCCTCGACGATGCCGGCATCAACGTGGAGAGCTTCGCAGTGCTCGCCATGACGAGCACCAAGATCACCCCGTTCAAGAAGTGGCAGACCGCCATGTGGTCGATGCGTGGCAAGCCGCCGCTCTTCGCCTTCCGGGCGCGCATGTTCACCACCAACGAGAAGAACGACAAGGGTCAGCCCTACAAGGGCGTCCTGTTCAAGCCGCTGGTCGGCGAGAGCTGGGCCGGGTGCCTGATCCCGCCGAACACCCCGGAGGGCCGCGCTCTCCTGGATGCCGGCAAGGAGCTTCGTGAGATGGTCATGTCGGGCGCTGCCAAGGCGGCCTACGACACCCAGGACACGAGCGGAGACCCCGCCGCTGGCGGCAAGTCCTCGAAGGCGGACGGCGAAGTCCCCTTCTGATCTCGGGAAGCCTGCGCCTGAGATCATCGGAGGGGGAGGCTGTTGGCGTGGCCTCCCCCTTCCCCCATTCAAGAAGAGGACATCATGGACATCATCCAGACATCCACGGAGGCGTATGCCGCCTTCAAGGCCGCCGTCACCGACGCGCTCAGCCCCCGCCTCACTGGCAGGGAGCTCGAGCACGCGGTCATGTTCGGCAGGGGCCTCGGCGGAGGCCCGGTCGCCCGCGTGCCCAAGGGCACCTACGAGCGTTGCTGCACCCCCTGGGAGCCCGATCCAGACCACCCTGGTCGCGTCCGCTCCTTCCACTACACCAAGGGCTGGCGCTACAGGAGGGCCTGATGGAGTGGTCCCCTGAGCAGGACAGGGCGCTCCAGGCCGTCGACGAGTGGCTCAAGGACCCGTCTCAGCAGGTGTTCCGACTGTTCGGAAACGCCGGGACGGGCAAGACCACGATCGCCAAGGAGTTCGCCAAGCACGTGGACGGCGAGGTTCACTTCGCTGCCTACACCGGGAAGGCCGCGCACGTCCTCAAGATGAAGGGCTGCGCCGGGGCCTCGACCATCCACAGCCTGATCTACCACTCTCGAGATCAGAGCGCCGCTCGCCTCAAGCAGCTCGAGTTGGACATACTCTACGCCAAGCATGAGATCTTGGCCGAGCTCGCCCACGAGGACCGGGCTGACGTCGACTGGAGCCGATATCCCGACATTGTCAAGCTGCAGGCCGAGATCGACGGCGAGCGGCAGAACTGCAGCCGCCCCCTCTTCCAGCTCAACTATGAGAGCCCTGTCAAGGTCGCCAAGCTGGTGGTCATCGACGAGTGCTCCATGGTCGACGGTCAGATGGCCGAGGACCTGCTGTTCTTCGGGACCAAGGTCCTGGTGCTGGGCGATCCCGGCCAGCTCCCTCCTGTCATGGGCACGGGCTACTTCATCAACGCCGAGCCGGACTTCATGCTCACGGAGATCCACAGGCAGGCGCGTGACAACCCCATCATCCGGATGGCCACCCAGGTGCGCCTCGGGGAGCGGCTCGAGGAAGGCCCCTGGGGCGAGAGCCTCGTCCGACACGTGAACGACATACCCAGGGAGCGGCTGAAGGAGATCGTCTCTGAGGCCGACCAGGTGCTCGTCGGGAAGAACGCGACCCGGCGCGACTACAACAAGCGCATGCGGGCGATCAAGCACGGACCCGACGTGGGCTGGATCCCAGTGGAGGACGACAAGCTGGTCTGCCTCCGGAACAACCACGACGTGGGTCTCCTGAACGGTGCACAGTGGCGCGTGCGACAGGTTGTCAGCGCCGACGAGAGCCGCGTGAACATGGAGGTCGCCTCCGTGGACACCGGGGCATTCCTCTCAGTGGAGAGCCACGCCCACCACTTCACTGGCAAGACAGACCCGATCCCGTGGTGGGAGCGCAAGGAGGCCGAGGAGTTCGACTACGGATACGCGATGACCGTGCACAAGGCTCAGGGCTCCCAGTGGGACGACGTGTGCGTCTTCGACGAGAGCTTCTGCTTCCGGGAGGATCGACACAAGTGGCTGTACACCGCGATCACAAGAGCGGCCAAGCGGGTCACCGTCGTGAAGACGTAGAGAGGTGGCTGGGACGTCTCCACCGGGAGATCTGCGGAGCGACCGGGGCGATAGGCTACATGCTAGTCAAGCGGCGACTCACCAGAGGCCAGATGCTGGAGGTGGCAAGTCTCCTCGAGCGAGTGTCCAAGGAGATCCGCGAACGTCTTGCGAACTGACAACACAAGCCAGTAGGATGAACGGCTCATGCCACCACGAATGAATGAAGGACGTCGCAAGATGTATGGACCAACGCTGCCAATCAGCCAGGAGACCCACCAGCAGAAGTATCGAGAGGAGGGCGAGGAGTTCCGGGAGTACGGCAATCGCGTCGCCAATGCCCTGACAGACACCCCAGAGGAATATCAGGCATTCCGCGAGGATCTCCTCACCCAGACGACGCTGCCCGCTGGCCGCATCCAGAAGGCCGCTGGCTCTCCGCGCGGCGTGACGATGTACAACTGCTTCGTCTCTGGGACCATCGAGGACAGCTTCGTGACAGGCGAGGGCAGCATCATGCAGCGCCTCACTGAGTCCGTCACGACCATGCGCCTCGGCGGCGGCATCGGCTACGAGTTCTCCACCCTCCGTCCCAAGAACAGCCTGATCAAGAAGCTCGGCTCGAAGAGCTCCGGTCCCCTGGCATTCATGGACATGTTCGACGCGGGCTGCGGCTGCGTCAAGTCGGCGGGCGACCGCCGTGGAGCCCAGATGGGCACCTTCGACGTCCACCACCCCGACATCATGGACTTCATCCACGCGAAGCAGGGCACGGGCCGCTTCAAGAACTTCAACCTCTCAGTCCTCATCTCAGACGAGTTCATGGACGCCCTGAACCGTGGCGCCGACTACGAGCTCCGCTTCGGCGGCGACAGCTACGGCTGGGCCTCTGCCCAGAAGACGTGGGACGCCATCATGCGTTCGACATACGACTACGCCGAGCCGGGCGTGATCTTCATCGACCGCATCAATCAGCGGAACAATCTCCGCTACTGCGAGACCATCCGGGCGACCAATCCATGCGGCGAGCAGCCGCTGCCGCCCTACGGAGCCTGCCTCCTGGGGTCCGTCAACCTCACCAAGCTGGTCGGCAAGTGGGGCTCGAGCCAGCGCCACGTGATCGACTACGACCGCCTCGACGCCATCGTGGAGCGGTTCGTCCGCGCCCTCGACAACGTGGTGGACCGCTCCATCTATCCGCTCGAGCAGCAGCGTCTCGAGGCCCTCTCGAAGCGCCGGATGGGCATCGGCGTCACTGGCCTCGCCAACGCGGTGGAGGCCGTCCTCGGGCGTCCCTCGTATGGCGACGACGACTTCGTCGAGATCCAGGACCGGATCATGGCCCAGATCGCCAACCGCGCGTATCGCACGTCGATCGAGCTCGCCAAGGAGAAGGGGGCCTTCCCACTCTTCGATCGCGACAAGTACGGGGCCGAGGGCACCTTCGTCTCCACCATGGACGACGGGACGCGCGAGGACATCTATCGCCACGGCATCCGCAACAGCCACCTGCTGAGCGTCGCGCCCACTGGGACGATCTCCCTCTCGGCGGACAACATCAGCTCCGGCATCGAGCCCGTGTTCCTCCACGAGTACAACCGGACCATCATCATGGACGGCGGCCCCAGGACGGAGACGGTCGACGACTATGGCCTCCGCGTGTTCGGCATCCGTGGCCGGACGACCGAGGAGGTCACCATCGACCAGCACGTCCGGGTGCTCGCGACCGCCACTCGCTGGGTCGACAGCGCCGTCTCCAAGACGGTAAACATCCCCCGCAACTACTCCTTCGAGGACTTCAAGAAGGTGTATCTCCTCGCCCACATGTCGGGCTGCAAGGGCTGCACGACCTTCCGTCCGGACGGCAAGCTCGCCGGCATCCTGACAGCCAAGGACGAGCCCCAGGGGGAGGCCGTGGAGGCGTGCTTCATCGACCCCACCACTGGCAAGCGCGAGTGCGCCTAGCGTAAACGGACAGGCGGGAGCCTCGGGCTGCGGCATGCTGCTCGAGCCCCGATGTCGGGGACCAACCAAGGGACATGAAAATGAGCGAAGCTCAGCAAGTGAAGGGCAAGGACCACGGCGGTCTCCACCGCCTCAAGCACCGCAAGAACCTGATGGCCAAGCAGATCGGCGACATCTCCAGGGCGTACCAGGGCAAGTTCATGCCCTCGCACGTTATGTCGGCCCTGAAGGTGCTCAAGGACGAGACGCGGGCCATCCACCTGGCCGACAACTACATGCGTGGGCGCGTCTACAGCCAGGTGGAGCGGGACCCGCACACCGGCCCCTTCTGGGAGCGCGTCGAGGCTCTCGTCCGCAGGGCGGGCGGCCCCGTTGTGGTCATGCCGCCCATCGCCGAGTGGCGTCGCTCGAACGCGGCATGAAGCTGCCGCTGCTCATAGGGCAGGCCCCTGGGCCGAACACCGACCCCCGCCTGCCTCTCTTCCCGGTCCCCAGCACATCCGCTGGGGGCCGTCTTGCATCATTCGCCGGAATGACCAGGGGCGAGTACCTCATGTCATTAGAGCGCATCAACCTCCTCCAGAACTTCCCAGGGAAGACTGGTCGGGATGACAAGTTCCCCATGAAGGACGCCAAGATCGCCGCTCGTGCGATCAGGCCGCTGCTGGATGATCGCGTTGTCATCCTGGTCGGACGGAACGTGGCCAACGCCTTCGAGCTCGACATCGAGTTCCACCAGTTCGTGCCGGGCTTCGACTTCTGCCGCGAGCTGGCCGTGGTCCCCCACCCCTCTGGGAGGAACCACTGGTACAACAAGGAGGAGAACAAACTTATCGCCAAGGAGTTCTGGGCAATGGTGTGGCAGCGTCATGTTCCTGACAAGCACCTGTTGCCTTCCATATTCTCCAGGCGCATGCAGCAGGAGGCCCTGCTAGAAGAGCGGGCCAGACAGGAGCAATCTACAAATGACAACCGTGACGTTCCAGGGCATCCAGTTCACTGAGAAGATGCTCGCAGACGAGAAGACCGCCGACCTCGTCTCCACCTACAACAAGATCGCCGAGGCCAATGGCGAGAAGACGGTCAACAAGTTCTCTGACCGTCAGTCCGCCATCAAGCGCACGTGGGCCATGCTCCAGAAGCACGGCAAGGCGGTCAAGAAGACCCCCAAGTCCGACGGTGAGGGACAGACCCGCACCAAGCGGTTCAACTATGTGGCCATCGGCAATCCGAAGCCCGTGCGCGAGGACACCACCGAGAACCCAGTGCTCCGCCACCGTCTCATCAAGCAGATGATGACGCCGGAGGGCTGCTCGGTGAACCAGGCCATCGCCATTGTCAAGCAATTTGACAAGGACCGGAAGGCCCAGGGCAAGACGATCTACTCGGGGACGGACACCATCCACACCCGCGCCTATGAGGGAATGCGCCTCGTCCACTACTATGCGAACTATTCGCTGAAGCAGGATGGCGAGGGCGACGACGCCCCGGTCCGCATCGTCGGCAACCGGAAGTCCTGACGTGGGACGCAACTATGAGCGCCTGACAATCGAGGAGTTTGGCGCTCATCTCCTTGACACTGGGGACCTCGACCCCATCTACATCGCGCTCCACAAGATGGAGCTAGACATAGACACACTCTCCAAGTGGTTGGTTGCATACTGGTGCTTCTATCACGCCGGGGTCGCCTGCCACATGGCCAGTCAGCCAGACAGCTCGTTCTGGTACGAGATGGACAGGGCGGCTAAGAATGTCGAGCCCGCTCCGAACAGCGGGCGATGGCCCAGGGGTCACGAGCGTCGCCACTTCCGGGGCCAACAGGGCATCGATGCCATATTCTCTCTCCAGGGAAGATACAGTCATCCCAGGAAGTGGCTCGAGCACTTGGGTATCAGCCAGTTCCAGAGCGCCCCAGTGCGCTTCTCCACCATCGCCCAGGTGGTGCAGCAGGAGCGTGGCTTCGGCCCCTGGATCTCGTTCAAGGTCGGCGATATGATGGACCGCCTGGATCTGCTCAACGTCAACTTTGAGCAGGCCGAGGTCTTCATGTTCAAGGACCCGGTCGAGGCGGCCATCCGTGTGTGGCGTCTGAAGGGTGGCTTCGCGGACACCGTGATGCCGAAGGACCAGGGCGCGGCCATCAGCCAGGTTGTGGGCTATCTCAGGCACCACTTCAAGGACTACACCGCTCCACCGCTCCACGAGCGGCCCGTCGACCTGCAGGAGGTGGAAACTGTTCTCTGCAAGTGGAAGTCAAGTTGCAACGGGCACTATCCACCTCAGAATGACACCATCGAAATACGAGCAGGATTGGAGCAGTGGAACCACAACGAGATTGCAAGAATGATGCTGGGTTGCATGCCCACCGTGCACTCGGACGCCCTCCAGGGCCGCTGGCCAGGTCGGGGATCTACTGCATAACCTGTTCCGCGACGGGGCACTCCTACATCGGGTCAGCCAGGCACATTGGAAATCGGCTGACCCACTACAGGAGATACCTGAGACGAGGAATTTGCCACAGTCCGGTGCTTCAGTTCGCCCACGACGTGTTCGGCCCGGACAAGTTCGAATACACGGTCTTGGAGTTTTGCCCAGAGGCAGAGCTTCAAGAGCGAGAGCGACACTATCTGACGACTTGGTCTGGCAAGTTGTTCAACATACTTAGGGATGGCAGACGTCCAAGGAGGAATAATGCAGTACAATGACTTCGACGACCATCTGATCTGGCGGGACAACGATGGCCCTCCGTCCTTCGAGCTGGACAGCCTCGCCTGGGGGATGATGCTCCTCTGCGTGGCGGTCATCGTCATCGGAGTGGTGGCCTGGGCTCTCGAGCCCGCCTCTCCCGAGGCCCTCAAGACCGACAAGGAGACATGCGCATGCGTGTAGGGATTGTTGGAGCCGGATTGTTCGGCTCCATCATCGCCCGGCACCTCATGGCGCTGGGCCACAGCATCACGATCATCGACAGCCGGGAGCCGGGCGCGGGCTCGCCTCCCGCCGCCTGCCTGATGAAGCCGGGCTGGCTCTCGAAGGTGCCTCGCCTGAACGAGTGCCTGGAGCTCCTCGACCGCTACTATGGCGTCAAGAACCTGAGCTTCAGCGTGAACGGGCTGCTCAACCAGACCGTCCACTGGGTCGATCCCAGGCGGGTGCTCGGCCTCGGGCACGTCTACAACCTGAGGGTGACGGGTGTCACCGGAACGACCATCGAGACGAGCCGGGAGCGGTTCGAGTTCGACCGCGTGGTCGTCGCGGCGGGCGTCTGGACCAAGCAGCTCTGCCCCTGGGTCCCAGTGGAGGCTCGTTGGGGAGCCGCGTTCCTCTGGCCGGAGCACGCCCAGAGCGTCGTTCCTCCGTTCATCAGCCAGTGGGCACCGTACCGCCAGATCGTCGCCTTCCAGCGCGGAGACGGCCTCTGGGCCGGAGACGGCTCCGCTCTCAAGTCCTGGTCATCCGAGGCCGAGCTCAAGTCGCTCCGGCGCTGTCAAGAAGAGCTTGACATCTTTGACACGCCTCGGGTACTGACTGGCCAGAGGCCCTACGTGGGCAAGACTCCCGACGGCGGGCCGTGCTGGCTCGAGCAGAGGGACAACCTCATAGTCGCAACCGGAGGTGCGAAGAATGGAACTGCAGCAGCCGCCTACTCGGCGATCAAGATTGGCGAATGGCTTGGAGGTCGCGATTGGAGCGGCGTCCTCCGCTGAGCACGACAAGCTGCTCGCAATCGCCAAGACCAGCCCCTACACCAAGGACTTCTCCAACCGGGTGATGTTTTCCAGCGACGCGGCCTATGCCAAGGGTTGGATCCGCGCCGCCTATCTCAACGGCGAGCCGATCGGCTTCTACTGCGTCCGGCACAAGTCGCGGGACGACAAGGAGACGGCGCTCTACTTCATCACCGTCGCGCCGAGCTACCGCGACCTGAACGTCGGCGCCATCCTGATGGAGGACCTGAAGGCCCAGTCGCCCCGGCGTCACATCCGTCTCAACGTCGCCAAGGACAACCGGGCCAAGAGCTTCTACGACAGCCACGGCTTCGTGGTCACCGGCGAGGGACTGGGCGGCGCGGCCCATCGGATGGAGTGGCGGGGATGATCATCAATATTCGTGGCACCTCTGGGTCCGGCAAGTCGACCCTGATGAAGGGCGTGATGGCCCAGTATCTCCACAAGCTCAACATCAAGAAGGAGGGCCGGAAGCAGCCGATCGCCCACGTCCTCCAGAACGAGGGCCGCCGCTCGCTCCTGATCCCAGGGCACTACGGGATCGCCTGCGGCGGCTGCGACACGATCTCGTCGTACGAGGAGATCTACGACATGGTGCGCCGGGGCGATGACGAGGGGATGGACGTCTTGTACGAGGGCCTCCTCATCAGCGGCGAGAGCGCCAGGCCGATCGCCCTGAAGCAGGAGGGCCGGGACATCCACGTGATCGCCCTGAACACGCCCCTCGACGTCTGCATCGCCTCGATCAACGAGCGGCGGCGGGCCAAGCGGGGACCGGACGCGCCTCCGGTGAAGGAGAAGAACACCATCGCGAAGGCCAGGGCCGTCGAGATCGCCGTCCGCAAGATGCAGGAGGCGGGCATCCCCTGCCACTCCCTCGACCGCGACGGGGCGCTCGCCAAGGTCCGGGAGCTCCTGGGGCTGTGACCCTCACCATCGTCCCATACAGGCCCCGCCCCAGGGTGAGCGAGGCCGACCAGAAGGGGATGGTCCATGTCCTGGAGGATCTCCTCGAAAAGGTCCGCGCCGGGGAGATATCCTCCCTGGCCGTGGCCGTGACCTACTCCGATGGCGGCGGCAGCTATGGTCGAGCTGGGTCTCAGGACCGCGAGCTCGTCGGTGCCATCGAGGAGATGAAGTACAAGATCATATCGGAGTTCACGAGATGAAGATACTCGTGTGTGGAGGTCGCACCTTCACCAACCGCAACTTCGTCTTCTGGGAGCTCGACCGCCTGGCCCTACACCACAAGATCGAGCAGGTCATCGTGGGCGGGGCCATGGGCGCGGATCAGCTGGGGCTCGAGTGGGCCCACTCCCGCAAGATCGCCAAGACGATGGTGCCCGCCGACTGGCGGGTGCATGGACGGGCCGCTGGTCCGATCCGCAATCAGAAGATGCTTGATCTCAAGCCAGACCTCGTTGTCGCGTTCCCAGGAGGGAAGGGGACCGCCGACATGGTGGCCCGGTCGCGCAAGGCTGGCGTCGAGGTTCTCGAACTCGCACCATAGGAGACAGAGATGATACACGCCAATGTCGAGCAGTTCTTCTGGACGGCTAGTGAACGAGAGAACATGAAGCTGCGACGCGGGACGGGCTCGCCTCCGCCCTGGACCAGCGACCCGATGCTGAGTCAGTGGCGGTTCTGCAACGTGCACCGCGCCGACGACCGGGTGTCCAAGTGGATCATTGAGAACCTGTACGCCCCATGGGCGAGGCCGCTGCAGTGGTCTCCAGTCCAGATCCTGCGCAACGCGGTGGCCGCCCGCTGGATCAACAAGATTGAGACGCTGCAGCTGATCAGACCATACCTGGAAAACAACGACATCCAGGGGGCTCGCATGCTCCTCAACGCCACGCCCGGCCCGCACTTCGGCGCGGCGTACATCATCCAGTCGCCCACTGGGCTTTCCAAGGTGGACGGGATCATGCAGTGCATCCAGCGCGTATGGGACAAGATCTGGCAGCTTGAGGACATCTGCAAGGGGAACAGGCTGGAGCCCGCCCATGTCTGGCTGATGCAATTCCCCCACATGGGTCCGTTCATGGCCTATCAGGTGGTCTGTGATCTCGCGTACACGCATCTTCTCGGATTGGCCGAAGACCGCATGACATGGACCTGCGCCGGACCCGGAGCGACGAGGGGCCTGGGGTGGATCGCCCACGACGACCCCGCCGCCTTCAACTACAACGGACAGCGGGACCAGGTGATTATGAAGGCGCAGATGGCCGAGCTGCTGGATAGGAGCAGGGACCCACGGCTCTGGCCTCCTGGCTGGACCCCCTGGGAGCTGTGCACCGTCCAGCACTGGAGCTGCGAATATGACAAGTACCGCCGTGGACTGGCGGGACAGAAGCTGAAGAGGACCTACACGCCATGTTCATGATCGGCGCGAAGAACGTGCATCAGATGCTCCCAGAGGCGCTGTCGCTTCTGGAGCTCCACGGGGTGGAGAACAACAGCCGGAACGGCCCGGTCACGATGTTCCCAATGCCCGCGACCCTCTGCTACACCAAGCCGTGCGAGCGGGTCATCCGCTGGAAGGAGCGCGACGCGAACCCCTTCCTCCACTTCTTCGAGTGCCTCTGGATGCTGAACGGGCAGCGCGACGTCAAGTTCGTCTCGCAGTTCTCCAGCAACATCGCGTCCTACTCAGACGACGGCAAGGTGTTCAACGCCGCCTATGGTCATCGCTGGCGGCAGTGGTTCAAGACCGACCAGATCCTCCACGCGATCATGGAGCTGAAGCTGGACATGAACACCCGCCGCGTCTACATCGCGATGTGGGACGCCGACCACGACCTGGGCGCGGTGACCAAGGACAAGCCCTGCAACGTCGGCCTGTCTCTCCAGGTGAACCACCGGGGCGAACTGGACATGGTCGTCCACAACCGCTCCAACGATCTCATCTGGGGAGCCACGGGAGCCAACGCTGTCCACATGAGCTTCCTTCAGGAGTTCATCGCGCGGGCCGTCGGGATCCCAGTGGGGCGCTACTGGCAGGTGAGCTCGAACCTCCACGCCTACAAGAACGAGCTACTCGAGCGCGTCTCGGTGCTCGCCGACCTGGCCCTCGACCCGCACCGCACGACCACGACCGACTACTATGCCGCCGAGGGGATCGAGCCCTACCCGATCATGGTGGTGCAGCCTGACATCTGGCTCCAGGACCTGGGCATCTTCATGAAGGAGGGGCCGATCATCGGCTTCCGCGACCCGTTCTTCCGGCAGGTGGCGACGCCGCTTCTCCGGGCGCACCAGGCGTACCGGAACAAGATGGACCCGGAGCGGTTCGAGAAGGCCGAGGACATCCTCGAGCAGTGCCGGGCGGCGGACTGGCGTCTGGCCGCGATCGAGTGGGTGCGGCGGCGCAAGATCTCGAGCCAGAGAGCGCGCGACGATGGACCTGTGGGAGGCTGACATGGAGCAGCTCTATCGCCTTGGCCGCTTCCTGATGATGGTGTTCGCCCGACACGCCCTATTCTGGGGCTTCACCTTTGGCCTCATCTGGCTGCTTGTCAACCTGATGGGCCTCGTCACTGGCATCCATCCGACAGACTTCCCTCCGTTTGTCAAGATGCTGTCAGTCATCTACTCCGCCTGGATAGTCGGCGGTCTCGTAGACGCCATTCTCCCCAACGATTGGTGACCACCCGATGCCTCCCTGGGGCACAGAGGGAGCACACAAGGAGCACGGACATGAGCCACACGAAGACCGCCCTCAACATCATCGAGGCCCGAGGCGGCGGGCGCGTCGAGAGGGCGCACGGGATCCCCCACCACGGGAGCTACAGCAACGCCGCCCACTCCTGGGGTGTCGCGATGCTGATGCTCCAGCTCTGGCCGGAGGACTTCCCGAGGCTGGCCGCCGCGTGCCTCATCCACGACATCCCGGAGTGCTGGACAGGCGACATCCCCGCCCCCTCCATGCGCTACATCCCAGGGATGAAGGAGGCGATCGGGAAGATCGAGGACCGCCTGCTGGCGCGGATCGACCTGCCCTCGTACAGCGACCTTCCACCCGAGGACTATCGCAAGCTCAAGGCGTGCGACTGGCTCGAGTTCTGGCTCTGGTGCCGCGAGCAGCAGGCGTTCGGTAACAAGTTCGCCGAGGAGGGGCGGCGGGAGATAGAGCTCTACATTGAGAGCCAGCAGATGCCCGCCCCGGCATACGAGGTCTATCTCGCCATGCGCGACCGCTCCGTCGTGACGTCCCAGGCGGGTGTCATGCGGAAGACGATGGAGGGCGACAGTGGCACACTATGAGTGCGCGGTCTGTGGCGACGTACACGGCGGCGACTGCACCAGACCACCCATGGAGAAGAGAATGCGAGAAGACCACGAGGACCTGAAGAGCAAGAGCATGACCCGCGAACCACCCAAGGCCCCCGAGTTCGGCGAGCTGCGCGAGAGCCAGCGGCCCCGCTCAGTGAACGACATCCAGATCGGCGGCCTGCACTACAAGAGCGAGTACCAGCACTGGGACCTCGTGATCAACCACGGTCTGCACTATCTCATCGGCTGCGCGTCCAAGTACGTCACCCGGCGCAAGGACCCGAAGAAGCGGGGCGAAGATCTCAACAAGGCTGTGCACTACATCGAGAAGGCCGAGGAGCGGAACGTCTTGGCGTCCAATCACCACGGCACCGGGCTGTCCACTGAGACGGTGAAGGACATCGAGCTCTTCTCGCTGCACAACAGGCTGTCCCATCGCGAGCATCAGGCCCTGCTCGCCATGATCAACGGCGACTACGACCTCGCCAAGGGCCACATCCGGAAGCTCTTCTTCGAGCAGGCCTGATGGCGAAGAAGAACATGAGCCGAGGGGGAGTGGGCGCTCTGCAGCTCCCCCTCTTCACACCTGAGAGCAAGTGGGCACCTCCGCGCCTCGCCGATCTGCCTCAGGACTGGAACTGTGTGAAGCGCATCGGCTTCGACACCGAAACGCGAGACCCAGAGCTCAAGCAGCTCGGCATCGGCGTGCGTCGGCCCGGCTGCTACATGGTCGGCTTCTCCTTCGCCCTCGAGGACGGAGAGAGCTTCTACGTGCCGATCCGGCACGACGGTGGAGACAACGTCGAGGACCCAGAGCAGGCCCTCCGCTATCTCCGCCACCAGGTCAAGAATTTCCGTGGCACCGTCGTCGGCGCCAACATCCAGTACGATCTGGACTACACGGCCCAGGAGGGCGCGTGGTTCGAGAACGCCGCCCACATCCGCGACGTGCAGATCGCCGACCCGCTGATCCACGAGCTCCACATGAGCTACAGCCTGAAGTCCATCGCCGAGCGGCTGGGCACGCCGGGCAAGGACCAGGCGCTGCTCGAGGACGCCGCCCGCATCTACGGCGTGGACCCGAAGGGTGGCCTCTGGCGTCTTCCGGCCCGCTACGTCGGACCCTACGCCGCCCAGGACGCGGTCGAGGTGCTCACCATCTTGCGCATTCAGGAGCGGCGCATCGACGCCCTCGACCTCTGGGACATCTACAACCTGGAGAGCCAGGTCACCCCCGTGCTCGTGAAGATGAGGCGACGCGGCGTTCTGGTCAACTTCTCTCACGTGGAAAAGATTGAGAACTGGAGCCTGGAGGAGGAGGCCAAGGCGCTCGCCTTTGTCCAGCGAGAGACTGGCTACGACGTCGGGGTGGGCAACGTGTGGAAGGCCGACGCGATGGCCGAGCCGCTCCGCCGCCTGGGGATCCAGGTCCCAGTGACAAGACAGGGGAAGGACAGCGTCGACAAGGACCTGCTGGGGTCCATAGACCATCCGGTGGCGAAGCAGCTGGCATGGGCGCGCAAGGTGAACAAGCTGCGCACGACCTTCGCCGCCTCCATCCGCCGCTACATGGTGAACGGGCGCATCCACTGCACCTTCAACCAGATCGCCGTCGACGATGGCACTGGCGGCGGCATCCAGGGAGCTCGATACGGACGTCTCTCATGCGTCGACCCGAACCTCCAGCAGCAGCCCAGCCGAGACGAGTTTGCCCAGGACTGGCGTCGCATATACCTCCCCGAGCCGGGGCGGTTGTGGTGCTCGAACGACTACTCCCAGCAGGAGCCTCGCTGGACGACCCACTTCGCGGCGGTGTATCCCTTCGAGGACGAGGCCACCCGCTGGTCCGCTCTCAAGGCGGCGCAGGTCTACAAGGACGACCCGAACGCGGACAACCACGACATGATGACCCGCATCGTGTATGGCGACGAGTTCGTGGAGAAGGCGGACAAGAAGGAGTACAAGAAGGCCCGCACGAACTGCAAGCTCATCTATCTCGGTCTGTGCTACGGCGAGGGCGGCGCGAAGCTGTGCGACGACCTCGGCCTGCCGACGCGGTGGACGGTGACCTACCGGGTGGAGCGACAGTACACTCAGGAGTATTTCGAGAACGAGGTGGAGGCGAGACAGCGCCAGATAGACACCGGAGGCCGCTGCTGGCGGTGCGCCGGAGAGGAGGGCCAGAGCATCCTCGACCAGTTCAACGGGAACGCCCCTCACATCGGCAAGCTGGCCAAGGCGGCCACGGAGATCGCCAAGAAGAGGGGCTACATCAGGACGATCCTCGGTCGCATCCTGCACTTCCCCCAGGGGGCGGACGGATACGAGTGGACGCACAAGGCGCTCAACCGGATCATCCAGGGCTCCTCGGCGGACCAGACCAAGAAGGCGCTGGTGGAGATCGACAGGGCCGGGCACTTCATCCAGCTGCAGGTCCACGACGAGATCGCCTGCTCGGTTGAAGATGAGAGCGAGGGCAGGGCCATCGCGGAGATCATGCGGAACTGCGTCCCCGCCGAGGTTCCATTCAAGGTAGACACCGAATGTGGCTCCTCCTGGGGCGACTCAATGGGCTAGGAGCACGACGATGATAACGAATGAAGAGCTGACAGAGTGGATGGAGAGGGCCAGGCCGGGCGACTGGCTGACCTACCACACCGGACCCCACCTGTTCGGTCTCCAGGGGAAGAAGCGCCCTGCTGCCTCGACGCTGCTCGCCCTCTCCAACCTGGGACAGGTCTTCCTCTGTCAGCGCCGTGGCGCGGTCAGAGGGGAGTTCGAGTATCGGGCCATGCGGCTCGATGAAAGCCTCAGGAGAAAGGTCAAGTCATGGAGCTCATAGGCAAGTGGGACTGGAGGTTCCTCCGGCTGGCGGATCACATCGCCCAGTGGAGCAAGGACCCCAGCACCAAGGTCGGCGCGGTTGTCGTCGACACCGATCGTCGGGTCATGGGGATCGGCTACAACGGCTTCCCCAGGGGCGTGGACGACTGGCCCTCGCGCTACGACAACCGTGAGATCAAGTACGACATGATCGTGCACGCCGAGGTGAACGCCATTCTCAACGCGGCGGGAGGCGTGCGCGGCGGCACCCTGTACACAACGCCGCTGTTCAGCTGCGTCAGATGTGCCGGGCTTGTGATACAATCTGGCGTCTGCCGTGTGGTGTCGATCCAGAAGCCCGACGCCAACATCTCCTGGGCGCTCGGCCCTGAGAATAGGGCGATGAAGATGTATCAGGAGGCCGGGGTGGGAGTGAAGATCTACACACCCGACATCCTCAATCTCAGGGAGGACGACATTGAATGAGCGAGAAGCACATGCGCAGTCGCGTTCTCCAGTGGCTCCGGCCCTTGAACGCGATACCAGTGGAGAACCCTGCGCAGCCTGGGACGCCCGACGTGAACTACGTCGAGGGCTGGATCGAGCTCAAGAAGCTGGGCAAGTGGCCCAAGGCTGGCGAGGCTGTGGTCCGGGTCGAGCACTTCACTCCCCAGCAGCGGAACTGGCATCTTCTCAGGAAGCGGCGGGGCGGCAGGACCCACGTTCTTCTGCAGGTCGGTGACGAGTGGCTCCTGTTCGATGGAGCCGACGCGGCGGCCTCCCTGGGACGGGTCAGCAGGGCTGAGCTTGAGCGTCTCGCGCTGAAGCACTGGAAAAACGGACCCCGAGCCGAAGAGCTTCGGGCTATACTGGCAGGACCATGAGCACGCCAACACCGAACACCCAGGCCTCGATCGACTTCCTCAAGTGGTTCGAGCCAGAGGGGCCTTGGCTCCTATTCGCCAAGGTCAACCAGAAGCTGCACGCGCGGCTGTTCCGTCCCGCCCAAGAGGAGGAGTGCCGGAACTGGATCGCGTCGCACAACGGATCCAACAACATGTATGTGGCGGTCAATCCGCCCATGCACGACAAGAGCGAGAAGACGGAGCTGACCGACCTCAAGGAGATGAGGTGGCTGCACGTCGACATCGACGCCCGCGCGGGCGAGGACCTCGCGGAGGAGATGGAGCGCATCAGGGGTCTCATCGGCCCGAAGTTCCCAGGCAAGGAGCTCCCGGAGCCGAGCGTCGCCATCATGTCGGGCGGCGGCTGCTGGGTCCTGTGGCGTCTGACGGAGCCGCAGCCGATCAACGGCGACAAGCTGATCACCGAGGACCTGAAGCACTACAACCTCCGCATCGCCCACCTGATGACGGGCGACCAGTGCCACAACCTCGACCGGATCATGCGTCTCCCTGGGACGGTCAACATCCCAGATGAGAAGAAGATCAAGAAGGGCCGCGTGCCCGAGCTGGCGGTCGTCGTCTTCCAGAACGACAACGCCTATCCGATATCTGACTTCAAGAAGGCCCAGCCGACCCAGACGAGCTCGAGCCTTGGGTTCACGTCCCCAGGGACGTCGGGGCCACAGGTGGAGATCTCCGGCAACGTGCCGCGTGTGATGCACCTGGACGAGCTGAAGGAGTACAACCTCTCCGACCGCACCATCATGATCATCTCGCGAGGGCGGGACGCCATGTCGGTGCTCGGGCCGAAGGACGGCAAGGACAACAGCCGATCCGCGTGGCTCATGGAGGCGGTGTGCTCCATGGTCAAGGCGGGCGTGCCGAACGACACCATCTACTCGCTGATAACCGACCAGGAGTGGGGCATCAGTGAGTCCATCGTCGACAAGGGCAGCTCCGCCGACAAGCACGCGCGACGGACCATCGAGCGGGCGCATGAGTTCGTCAAGGACCCGAGGCTGGCCGAAATGAACGGCAGGTTCGCCGTCATCTCATCCATCGGTGGCAAGTGCCGCGTGGTCGAGGAGGTGGAGGATCTCGTGCTGGGCCGGACCCAGCTTGTCAAGCAGACCTTCGAAGACTTCGGCAACCGCTTCAGCAACAAGAAGGTGGAGATCCAGGGCAAGGACGGACCCATCTACATCCCGCTCGGCAAGTGGTGGCTCGGACATCCCGATCGCCGCCAGTACGACCGGATCGTCTTCGCGCCGAACAAGGAGCGCCCTGGGGTCTACAACCTCTGGCGCGGCTTCGCCTTCGACCCTCGCCCTGGGGACTGCTCGCTCTATCTCAATCACCTCAGGGACGTGGTGTGCGGCGGGAACGACGAGTATTATCAGTATCTCATCCGCTGGATGGCCCGGTGCGTCCAGTACCCAGAGAGGACGGGCGAGGTCGCCATCGTGCTCCGGGGTGAGCAGGGCACGGGCAAGGGCATCACCATCAAGCTGTTCGGCAACCTGTTCGGACGGCACTTCCTCCAGATCGCCGACAGCAAGCACCTGATTGGCAACTTCAACTCCCACCTGCGCGACGCGGTGGTGGTCTTCGCCGACGAGGCGTTCTACGCTGGCGACAAGAAGCACGAGAGCATCCTGAAGACCATCGTCACAGAGCCCACGCTGCTCATCGAGGGCAAGGGTGTCGACGCCGAGGTCAGCTCAAATTGCATCCATCTCATGATGGCGTCCAACTCGAACTGGGTCGTCCCAGCTGGCGATCACGAGCGGCGCTATCTGGTTCTTGACGTGGGCTCGTCCCAGAGGCAGAACAGCGCCTACTTCTCCGCGATGGTGCGGCAGATGGAGAATGGTGGATACAACTCCCTCCTGCTCCATCTCCAGGGCCTGGATGTGGAGCCGGAGAGCTTCGACGTGCGCGCGATGCCACGCACCAAGGCGCTCGGCCAGCAGCAGGACTACACCCTCTCGTACGAGGAGAGCTGGTGGTATGAGAAGCTGCGGAAGGGCGAGCTCTTCACGGGCAAGCCGGGATGGCCGGGCGAGGTTGTCAAGGACTTCCTGTTCAAGGACTGGATCGACCACACCAAGATGCTGAACGTCCAGCGCCGCCTGACGGAGACCGCGTGGAACAACTTCATGCGCCGGGAGCTCGGTGACATCCCCAAGAAGCAGAAGTCGGTGCAGGTCAAGGAGTACGACGATCGCGGCGTCGCCACCCTCCGGACCGAGCGCAAGTATGTCATACAGATCCCGTCGCTGGCCCGGTGCCGCGAGCTATGGGACATCAACCACGGCGTTCGTGAGTGGGGCGAGGGCGAGCTGCCGCCAGAGCCAGAGCTCCCACCCGCGCCCGTGAAGGAGCCGTTCTAGTCGGCCCCCTGGGTTGTCACGTGATGTTCAAGGGGGCAGGCTGGTCGGGTTAGCAATAGGCGGGAGAGCCATGATAAGCGCACCACCAAGATACAAGATCAACGCCCGACGCGGGAACAATGTCACGCACGTGGCATACGCCCAGGAGTGGAACGAGGCCCTGGGGCACATGGAGGCCCACGATGGCTTCCGCTGCGAGGGTGAGAAGATCACCTACGAGATCTGGGAGTCCACGGGCTGGGGCCTCAGGAGAACAGAGAGCCGGGGATCGGCGGCATGAGCAGCAACACCATGAAGTACCGGGAGGAGTGGCTCATGGAGGCGGTCCACTGCTTCCGGCCCTGGTTCCTCGAGCGCAAGGTCGAGATACCCCAGAGGGTGATTATCTCGTGTGGCTTCCAGAAGGGGCGGCACGGCTCCGGACAGGCCATCGGCCAGTGCTGGCCACCCTCGCTCACCCCGGACGGCACGAGCCACATGTTCGTGTGCCCGACCCTCCACGAGCCCATCGAGGTGCTCGCCACCGCCCTCCACGAGTGCACCCACGCCGCGTGCGGCAACGAGTGCGGACACAAGGGTGAGTTCAAGAGAGTGGCCGTCTCGCTGGGCCTGCAGGGCAAGATGACCGCCACCTACGCCGCCCCGCAGACGCCCCTCTGGGACGCCCTCACGCAGGTCGCGGACACCCTCGGCCCGTACCCCCACAGCAAGCTGGTCGTGCCCCCGCGCCTGAAGAAGCCGGGCAAGTGGGTGCGACTCATGTCGCCCGAGAACGAGGACTACACCCTTGTCATCTCGCAGAACAGCCTGGATGAAATCGGCTGGCCGATGGACCCAGGGGGCAACGAGATGGTGCCCAAGACCAAGACCAAGCGGGCCAAGGGTAAGTGACAGGCCAGGAAGCGCCGCCGGGGCATAAGGGTTTCCAGCGGCAAGCCAAAAGGAGACGGCATGGAAGCTGAGGCAGTGATTACTAGTTGGTGGACATTCCCCGCGCAGGCGGCGGCCACCTATGTGCTTATCGGGCTCGTGATATCGATGCTCGGGGGTTGCTGGAAGCCAACCACGGCGACCAGGGGCCTGGACGTGAAGATCGTGCAGATTGCGGTGCTCACCTTCTTGTGGCTCCCCGTGATGATGATCGAGCTGGTCCGGGGGCACGGAACCACGGAACCACGCGATGACAAGAAGCACCATTGACATGGTGG
>FRDC01000285.1_pt1 | contig 58539 bp, 49 predicted proteins | sample 1106171 | NCBI WGS metagenome assembly FRDC01 (sample SAMEA3930566, study PRJEB13176) | freshwater metagenome | biome: Drinking water system; feature: drinking water; material: water | place: Singapore | collected 2014-12-20 | reverse complement strand
GGAAAATCGGTTAGTGATGAATAAATAATCGATTCAGGCGATTAAATGACCATCTACCTCCCCACCCTGAAACAGCTGCAATATCTGGTGGCGCTGCGCGATCATGGCCATTTCGGCCGCGCGGCGGAGGCATGTTTCGTCACGCAATCAACGCTGTCGGCGGGCCTGCGCGAGCTGGAAACGCTGATCGGGGTGGTGCTGGTGGAGCGCACGCGGCGTGTGGTGCGCTTCACCTCGCTGGGCGAACGGATTGCCGACAAGGCGCGTCGCGTGCTGCGTGAGGCGGAGGAGCTGGGCGATCTCGCGCGCGCTGCCGGCCGGCCGCTGTCGGGCGAAATGCGCATGAGCGTGATCCCCACCATCGCGCCGTTCATGCTGCCGCGCATCCTGCCCCGGTTGCGCGCCGACTATCCCGAGCTGAAACTGTATCTGCGCGAGGAACCCAGTGGTGCGGCGTGCGAGGCGCTGCACAATGGCCGCACCGATTGCGTGCTGCTGGCGTTGCCCTATGCCTGTGGCGAGATTGCCAGCCGGACGCTGTTCAACGATCCGCTCTATGTCGCCTTTCCTGCCGGCGAGCGCTCCTCGCAGAATGAATGCTATGCCGCGACCGACATTGATGAACAGCGCCTACTGCTGCTGGAGGATGGCCACTGCCTGAAGGAACATGCGCTGTCGGCGTGCAATCGCCCCGAATTGCGGCACGAAGCGATGATGATGGGCACCTCGCTCCACACCATCGTGCAGATGGTGGACAATGGCCTCGGCGTCACGATCCTGCCCGAAATGGCGCTGAAGGCCGGCATATTGGCGCAGACCGGCGTCGCGGCGCGGCCGTTGCTTGCTGAAAATCCGTCGCGCGCGATTGCGCTCGCCTGGCGCCGCGCCAGCCCGCGCGAACGCGATTTCCAGTTGCTGGCCGATATGCTTGCCGCCGCACACTAGGCACCGGCGGCCCTGTTTCGCTTGCGCCTGCGCAACCGTGGCGGCACAGGCGCGTATCTTTGCCAGCCGCGCCGGTTCCGCGGCATGTTGATGATGGAGTGACCCATGAATTTTGCCCAGCCAACGGTGCTGATCACAACCGGCCTGATCGCTCTGGCCGCCCCCGCGCTCGCGCAGACCAGTCCCGCCGGCCAGACCCAGCCCGCACCAACTGCGGACAGCAATGCGCCGGTGGTCGGCGGCGCGCCGATGTTGCCGGCCAAGCCCATCGTCGAAAATGCCTCCGCCGCTAGCAACCTGACCACGCTGGTTGCAGCGGTGAAGGCCGCCGATCTGGTAGCGACGCTTTCCGGCCCCGGCCCGTTCACGGTATTCGCGCCCACCAATGATGCGTTCGGCCGGCTGGCGCCCGGGGTGCTCGACGCGCTGATGAAGCCCGCCAACAAGGAAACGCTGAAGAAAGTGCTCACCTATCACGTCGTGGCCGGCGAAGTGACGCTTGAAAAGCTCGACGAAATGGTCACGATCGGCGGCGGCAAGGCCACGCTCACCACGGTCGCGGGCCAGCCGATTACCGTCGAGCGCCAGGGCCCGGCGATCAAACTGACCGACGTCAGCGGCAACACCAGCTATGTCGAATTCGCCGATGTGAAGCAGTCGAACGGCTATGTTCACGTCGTCAACGGCGTGCTGGTGCCCAAGCTGAAATAAGCTTTCAGTCCCAGCGCTGCGCGGCGTCGTCATCGGCGGCCCGCGCGGCGACCCAGCGCGCGCCGGCGGCGGTCTCCTCGCGCTTCCAGAAAGGCGCGTCGGTCTTCAGCCGGTCGATCAGAAAAGCGCAGGCGTCGAGCGCGGCGGCGCGGTGGCGCGCGGCAGTGCCGACGAAGACGATGCGGTCGCCCGGCACCATCCGCCCAACGCGGTGGACAATGGTGGCCGCCAGCAGATCCCACCGCGCCGCCGCCTTCTGCGCCAGATCAAGCAGCGCCGCATCGGTCGCGCCGGGATAATGCTCCAGCTCCAGCGCCAGCACGCCATCGTCGCTGCGCACCAGCCCGGTAAAGCTGGCGACGGCGCCCGCCCCCTGCCCTTCCAGCAGCGCCAGCTCGGCGGCCGTGTCGATCGGCGCGCTGGGCAGCAGGACGCGGATCATCCGCCCGTCACCGGCGGAAACAGTGCCACTTCGCGCGCACCGACGATCGACGCATCAAGCGTGACGAAGCGCTGATCGACGGCCGCACGCAGCCGCGCCGGCTCTGCCAGCGCCTCCGCATGGCCCGCGCTCTGCCCGCGCAACCACGCGATCAGCGCCGCGACCGTCGCCACATCGGCGGGCGGCTCGACCTCCTCGGCCCCCCGGCCAATGCCTTCGCGCACCCACGCGAAATAGAGCAAAGTGAGCGCCATCAATTGTCCATGTGACTGAGGCCGGTGCGCAGATAGGCATAGCCGGTGATCAGTGTGATCACCGCTGCCGCCCACAGCAACACGCTGCCCAGCAGGTCGATCATCCGCCAGGCGGGCAGCGCGCCGCCCAGGATCAGCACGCCGAGCGCCGCGAGCTGAAGGCTGGTCTTCCACTTCGCCAGCCGCGACACCGGCAGCGCCACGCCCAGCCCGCCCAGAAATTCGCGCAGGCCCGACACCGCGATCTCGCGCACCAGAATGGCGAGCGCGGCGATCACGTCGAGACCGATAATCCGCCCCGCCGCCACCAGCACCAGCAGAGTGGCCGCGACCAGTATCTTGTCGGCAATCGGGTCCAGAAACGTGCCCAGCTTCGACACCACGCCGCGCGCCCGCGCGATCGCCCCGTCCAGATAATCGGTACATCCCATCAGCACATAAAGGACGAACGCCAGCAGATAACCCATCGTCCAGCCCGGCCACCATAGCAGCCACGCAAGCAGCGGCACCGCCACGATGCGCGACAGGGTGAGAAGATTCGGCAGGCTGAGCATGGTCTTGGTGTAACCGTGCGTGCCCCCAACGCAAACATCGCTTTGCCGCCGGCGTCCGGCCTTGTGTAACGTCGGCGCCAGTCCTGACGAAAGCGATTGCGACGGCGCTTGGCGATAGGCTATGCCCGCCCATCATTTCATCAACGCGACAAGGTCTGTACTCACCACCATGCTCAACGCGCTCGGATTGCTCAAGGAGCGCCGCTTCCTGCCTTTGTTCGTCACGCAGTTTCTGGGTGCCTTCAACGACAATCTGTTCAAGACGGCGATGGTGCTGTTCGCCACCTATCAGATCTACAACGATCCCGAGATCGAACAGAATTTCAATGCGCTGGCGACCGCCATCGGCATCCTGCCCTTCTTCCTGCTCTCCGCGCTGTCCGGCCAGCTGGCGGATACGCATGACAAGGCGCGCATCATCCGCATCGTGAAGACGGCGGAAATCTTCATCATGCTGCTGGGCGCGGGCGGCCTGTTGCTGGCGGTCAGCGGCATGCACACGCCCGGGCTGGTGCTGATGCTTGTCGCGGTCCTTTTTCTGGGCGTGCATTCGGCGTTTTTCGGCCCGATCAAATACGCGATCCTGCCGCAGCATCTGAAGGAAGACGAAGTGCTGGGCGGCACCGGCTTGGTGGAAGCGGCAACCTATCTCGCCATCCTGTCGGGCACGGTGATGGCCGGCATCGTCTCGCCCAAGGGCGCGGCACTCACCGTGATGGTGGTCGCGGCAATCGGCTGGGTGACGGCGCTGTTCGTGCCGTCGGCGCCGCGTGCCGGGCCGAAGCTGAAGATCAATTACAACCCTTTCACCGCCAGCTGGCGCGTGATCAGCGCGACGATGCACATTCCGCGCCTGTTCATGGCGATCGTCGCGATCAGCTTTTTCTGGACGATGGGCGCGGTGCTGATCATCGTCTTCCCGCCGCTGGCAAAGAATGTGCTGACCGCCGACCCGCAGGTCTCCACCTTCATGATCGCGCTGTTCTCGGTCGGCGTGGCAGTTGGCTCGGTGGCAATCAACGCGATGTTGAAAGGGCACACCTCCGCCAAATATGCGCCTGCTGCGGCACTCGCGATGGGCGCGTGCGTGGTTGCCTTCTCGCTGCTGTGCCGCGCCTGGCCCAAGGCACCCGCCGGCACGCTTTACCACTTGTCGGAATTCGTGATGATGCCATCGGGCTGGCTGATCATTCTGATGCTGATGGCGATCGCGGTGACTGGCGGCATGTTCGTGGTGCCGCTCTACGCCTTCCTCACCACCACGGTGGAAAAGGATCAGACGGCACGCACTGTCGCCGCCAACAATGTCGTCAATGCGGGCGCCATGGTGGTGGGTGCGCTGGTGGTGCAGGGCATTGCCGCACTGGGGGTGACGCCGGAGAACATGCTGTTCCTGGTCGCCGTCATGTCGCCGATCGCCGCCTATCTGGGGCAGAGACTCCACGTCCTGTGTGATTAAGGCCGCGGCTTGCCGCTTCCGGGTGCTTCGGCGCTGCAACAACGCGCAATCATGGCATATCGGAACCGGTGGTGCGGGCGGTCGGGGTCGAACCGACACTCCTTTCGGAACCGGATTTTGAGTCCGGCGCGTCTACCAATTTCACCACGCCCGCATTGCGGTTGCGCCTCGATTGACCTTCATTCAGGCCATTCCCGCCGACGCTTCCAACAAACGCCCGATGCCATGGCGCCGTTTGGCCGTCCAGTACCCTTGTGCGCCTTCCTGCCACGCTGTCGCACCTGTATGCCGCCAGCCGGCAGAAAAGGTCGGCCCGGTGCCGGGGATTTAGGACAGATGCATCGCGCCCGCCTTGTTCACTGGCGGCACCGACCGATGGCCAGCGTCCGCTTGCTACGCCGCATTGGCACCAGCGAGCACGGCCGGCATGCCGCGCCACATGGCCACTATGGAAGCGGCACCGCGCGGGGGGAACGCGCGGTGCCGCTGGCGTGGGCCGCTCTGGGAGGAGGCAGGGCCGCGCCTTACTTCACCGGAACATAGTCGAACTTGCCCGGCTGGACGATCAGGAACAGGCAGTCTTCCTTCGAAAGGCACTGGGTGACGTGCGCCTCTTCGCCCTTCTGGAACCAGTAGGAGCCAGCGGGCAGCGGGATGATCTTGCCTCCTGGCAACTGGTTGGCACCGACCCCCTTGATGACGACACCGAAATAGTCCTCGGTGTGGCTATGCACGGGGCTTACAAAGCCATGCGGCATCCCGATGAAAGTGCCATGGCGGCCGGCCTGGAAATTGCCATAGGCAGGTCCGGCGAACAGCTCGCCTTTTTCGGTCTTCACGCCCGACGGATAGAATTTGATGCCGGCGGCCGGCGTGCTGATCGACGGGCCTTCGTGCACCGGTGAAGCGGATTGCTGGGCAGCGGCGGCACCGCCCGCGCTGGCAAGCGCCAGTACGGCAATGATGGCAGTCTTGAACTTCATTGTAGATCTCCGTGAACAAGGGGGAAACAGATTGAGCCGCCCTCGTCTGGCAGCGCCATAGAAGGACGCCGCGTATATCGGGTATTGCGCAGAGATCGATAATACAGAATAATTGCAAATTACTTTTGCAATTTTCGGGATAATGGTTTGGCCCTAGTAACCTCGGGTTGCGCCCCACTGGCAGCGGCGCCCGATGGCCAAAGCGCCTTCACGAACCTGAGGCCACACGAGCGCCAGCTGCGCGCCGGCACCCCCGCACCCGGCGCAGCGGACCATAGCACGCGGCCGATCGTGCCCGGCCTGCCAAGTCAGACCGGTCAGCAGCACCAGGACGACGCCCCGTCACTCCCACTCGATCGTCCAAGCATCCCGTAAGCATCTGATTTCACTGGCAACATTGGCCATATGGTGCGCTGCAGGCCAGCCGGTAGTCCGTCATTCGATCACGCTATTGAAATCATTGACAAAATCGGCGCGAAATTTTTTTCGCGATTTCGGCATCTATCGACCCCTATTGCGATTTTTGAAGCCGATTTTCATTCATTGGCTCCATCTACAACCGCAGCAAAAAGTACCGTCACCGACCGGATTCGACAAGCACCGCAACGTGCTCCGGGCCACCACCGTGTAGCGCGCTGGAACCGGTCGCTGCACGGAGCGGCTCGGCCGATTGAAAGTCAATCCGCCGCTAGTTTGCAGTGAAAGAGCGACGCACGCCGAGCTGGCTGGCTTCCGACGGGTTCATCTGAGCCATCATGCCGTAAGAAGATAACGTCGACCTGCAAAAAGGGTTCCTCGGTGAAGTCGCGCCAATCAGCCGCCTTCACCAGCAAGTGCCGCACAGCGCTCCGAGACTAGGGCAATCACCCTCTCAAGTGCAGTTCTGGCGGCCTCAGTCCCGGCCGCAAAGGCACGTCGGACATCGCATCCCTGATTTCCAAACGGACTCTCAGCAGATGATGATCATGTCGTCATGAAGTGCGTGACCCACTGTCAATACGCTTGGGGGCTGAAGGCCTCAAGAATGCGGCAAGCAGCCATGGTGCCGCCATCACAGCTTGCAACTGCTTCAGCCAATTCTCGGCGAAGCATATTCAGATCGGCGATTTTGCGATCGACCTCGGCGAGATGGTTGGATGCAATCTCATTGACATTTCCGCAATCGCGTTCGCTTTGGTTGGAGATACTCAACAGCGCACGGACTTGCTTGATTGAAAAGCCGAGATCGCGCGTACGCCGGACGAAGCGCAAACGCACAATGTCCGATTCGGTGTAGGAGCGGTAGTTGCCCTGCGTTCTGGCGGCAGGTGCGATCAATCCGGCACGCTCGTAATAGCGGATGGCTTCTATGCCTACGCCGGTAGCTGACGCCAGTTTCCCGATTGTCAGGTGCTCCCTCATTAGCCTTGACCCTGTAGCTACTACAGGGTGCAGATAGCTAAAGATGTCGAGTCGTTCCAGAGTATATTCATGATAGCCCGCGACGTCCCATCACGCGGATTTGCCGTGATTGTGTTCGCGATTGCGCTCGCACTGCACCTCGGAGCCATCATTCATGACCGATGATTGTGCTTGCAGTGGCGACGCAAATATGGCCACGGCCGATCCGGAGTATCGTCGCGCGCTATGGATTGTGGTGATCTTAAACTTGGGTTTTGGTGCTGCCGAATTGATCGGCGGATTGTTCACCGGCTCACAGGCATTGAGGGCCGACGCTCTCGATTTTCTGGGCGATGGCTCGATCACCCTTCTCGGACTTATCGTCCTCGGTTGGAGCCCGCTGGCCCGATCACGAGTGGCACTAGCCCAGGGCTTGTTCCTGGGGGCGCTGGGCCTTGGCGTTCTTGTTACGGCAATTTTGCGAACACTTGATGCCGATCCGCCAGAAGCAAGCGTGATGGGCGGCATTGCAGTTGCAGCGTTGCTTGTGAATGTGATCGCTGCATTGGTTCTAGTGCGCTTTCGTTCGAGTGGCGACGCGCAGGCCCGCGCCATTTGGCTATTCTCACGCAACGACGCACTCTGCAACATCGCCGTAATTGCCGCCGCCGGGCTCGTTGCCTGGACAGGTAGCGGGTGGCCCGACCTCGTGGTGGCAATTGCGTTGGCACTGCTATTTCTCGGTTCGGCGCGGGAAATCGTATATGACGCCATCCAGGAGCTGCAACGTGATTGATCGCACGATACCGATCGCCTCAACATGGTTTGCAATACCCAAAGCGGAAGAACCTCCGCAAAGGCAAGGAACGAGTGTCGACCGAAATGCGACGTTGACCTTCCACTTCGTTACAGTGCAAAAGGAGGGGGTGTTTCGATGGTTGGGATCTCTTTTGATGCTGCTGGTTGCGTCATCGTTGGTGATGACCGCTACCCTGCACGCGCATGGAACCGTTGAAAGAATAGTCGCTGACTGCAGCGGCGCCATCCACACCGACGGCGACGGCGATAAGTCGCAAGGCGACAGTGACAGTGCTGTTCCACATCATCATGTCACCGGACATTGCCATCTGCTGGCCGTACCGATTTCGGATGGCGTGGCCTCATCGATGCGACCAACCGGGATGATTCCGACGGCCAATGCAGACGAAGTGCTTGTGTCGCACCTCGTCGAACCCGGGTTGAGACCGCCACTAGCCTGATGCCGTTCACCGCCCCGCTTCGGCGGGACCAACGCGCTCTATCAGGACTATCCGACAATGAAGATTTTGTTAGCGGCCGGGCTGGCGGCCGCGGCTTGCGCATTAATCGCGCCGCCACAAGAGGCGATGGCGCAGTCGCGCAACCAACCGATACCTGTGGAGCGGCCTTCGAGCTTCTTTACACTTGACGATGCAGTTCGTGCCGCAAGTGGAGTAGCGCCATCCAACATGGCTGCGACTGCCGGTATCGCAGCCGCTCAGGCCGGGCGCGTGCTGGCCGGCCTTCGGCCGAACCCCGTCTTTCAGGGACAGGTCGAAAATATCGTCGGCTCGGGTCCCTACAGCGGACTGCAGAGCGCAGAAACGACCGTAGGGCTCGCGATCCCTATCGAGCTCGGCGGAAAGCGCGGTGCGCGCGTGGCAGTGGCCGGCGCGCAGATATCGCGCGCACAATTGCAGGCGGCCATCGCGGCGGCAGACATTCGCCTGCAGGTCACGCAGCTCTACATCGACGCGGTGGCAGCCGAACGCCGGCTGATGACCGCACGCGAGCAGGCGCATATTGCCGCAGAGTTGCTTCGCGGCGCCGGAGTTCGCGTCCAGGCAGGCCGGGCGTCGCCGCTCGAACAGCAGCGCGCCGAGGTGGCACGCATCAATGCAGATGCCAATGTCGAGCGATTGACGCGCCTGGCGGAAGCGGCGCGGACCAATCTCGCACGCCGGATCGGTCGCCCGATTGATGGTGTGCTGGATGCAGGAATGCTCGATCGCCTGCCACCCGCGATTTCTGGACCGATGGCTGCGGCAAGAGCCGAAGGCACGCTGGCGCTGGCTGCGGCAGAAGCTGATCTTGCCATAGCGAATGCCGGCATCCGGCTCGCTCGGGCAAACCGGGTGCCGGATATAAACATCGGACCCGCGCTGCGACGACTTGAGGCCACCAACGACACTGCAGCGGTGTTCGCGATCTCCGTCCCGATTCCGGTATTCAACAATGGCCGCGCCGCCATCGCCCAGGCGACCGCGGAACGGACGCGGGCCGAAGCGGTGCGGCGCGTGACTGCCCTCGATGTCGAACAGGCCATCACGGACGCCGAGGTCGACGCTGCAAATGCTGCGACATCGGCACGTGCCGCAGCCGGTCCCGCCCTGGCAGCAGCACAGGAAGCTGCCCGGATCGCGCGGATCGGCTATCGCGAAGGCAAGTTTGGCCAGCTCGATCTTCTCGATGCCGAACGCACATTGGCCGAAACGCGCGTCGCCGCGATCGATGCGCTTGCCAACTACCAGAATGCCCGCGCCCGGCTCGAGCGGCTCACCGCCCCCGCGCCAGACCAACTGGGGAGTTGATTCATGTCGATGTTCAAGCTTCGTAGCGCGGCTCCACTGGCGCTTGCTCTTGCGCTCGCCGGCTGCGGCGGAACGAAGGAACCCGCTAACAAGACTGTGAAGGAATCGGCGTCGGAAAACGCCATGCGCGACAAGGCGGCGGCGGCCGGACACGCCGATGAGGGCAACGTCACGCTCAGCGCCGAACAGATTGCTGCGGCGGGCATTCAGCTTGACCGGCCGACGATCGGCGGATCGGGCTCAATAGAGCTGCCAGCGACGATCGAGGGCGATCCCCAAGGAACGCAGGTCGTCTCGGCAGCGATCGGCGGTCGGATCGTCTCGCTGACGCGCAATCTCGGCCAGTCCGTCAGACGCGGGGAGACCATCGCCGTGATCGAAAGCCGCGAGGCGGCGCTGCTCAAGGGCGAAGTCGAGGCCTCTCGTGCCCGTCTCGCCTTGGCCAACTCCAACCTCGCCCGCGAGCAACGGCTGTTTGCCGAGCGCGTGTCGGCGGAACAGGATCTGATCGCGGCACGAACAGCGGCAGCTGAAGCGAGCATCGCCTATCGACAGGCTCAAGACCAGGTGGCGGCGGCGGGCGGCGGTGGCGGCGGGCTCAACCGTCTCGGCATTGGCGCGCCGATCAGCGGCCAGATCATCGCCCGCCCGGTCGTGCTGGGACAGACGGTCGTGGCCGATGCCGAACTTTACCGCATCGCCAACCTCGATCGCGTGTCGTTGGCGATAAATCTCAAGCCGGAAGATGCCGGCCGGGTGAAGCCTGGCAGCACGGTCATGGTGTCGGCGCCGGGACGGCAGGCGCGCGCGCGGGTCAGTTTTGTGTCGCCGGCGCTTGACCCGCAAACCCGACAAGTGCCGGTGATCGCGAGCCTCGACAATGCTGGCGGTCAATGGCGCATTGGCGAGCCGGTGACGGCTTCGGTCCAGCTCACTGGCGCCGGCGGTGGTGCCAATGCTGCCATTCTCGTGCCGACCACCGCTGTCCAGACGGTCGACGGCAGGTCGGTCGTGTTCGTCCGCACAGCGACGGGTTTCAAGGCAACCCCGGTATCGATCGGCGACGCGGCCGGCGCCAACGTCATCATTCGCTCAGGGCTTAACGGTCGAGAACAAATCGCCACCACCGGCAGCTTCACGCTCAAGGCCGAACTGGGCAAGGCCGAAGCGGCGGACGAGGATTGATGCCATGATCGCACGCATTGTCACATGGGCGGTCGAAAAGCGGTGGCTCGTCATCCTTCTCACCGCGATCGCCACCATTATCGGTGGCTATTCGCTCTCGCGGCTGCCGATCGACGCGGTGCCGGATATCACCAACAACCAGGTGCAGATCAATGTCCGCGTGCCTGCGCTTTCACCGGAGCTGGTCGAAAAGCAGGTGTCGTTCCCAATCGAAACCGCGCTCGCCGGCATTCCCGGTCTCGAAAATACGCGCTCGCTCAGCCGCAACGGCTTCGCCCAGATCACCGCCGTGTTCGATGATGCCACTGATATCTACTTCGCTCGCCAACAGGTAGGCGAACGGTTGGCAGGTGTTGCAGAAAAGCTCCCCAATGGCGTAAACCCCGAGATGGGACCGATCGCGACGGGGTTGGGCGAGGTCTATATGTGGACCGTCCGGCTCGATCACCGGAAGGATGACGAGCATCGACCCGGCGAGCCGGGCCAACAACCCGACGGCAGTTACATCACGCCGGAAGGCGAGCGGCTGACCAGCGCGGAGGACAAGGCGACCTACCTGCGAACGACGCAGGACTGGATTGTAACCCCGCTGCTGAAAAACACGCCGGGTGTTGCCGGCGTGGACTCGATTGGCGGCTATTCCAAGCAGTATCTCGTCGTCCCCGACGTCCAGAAGCTGGCCTCGCTCAAGATCACACTGACCGATCTCGGCATGGCGCTTGAACGCAACAACACGAGCGTTGGGGGCGGGTTCGTCAATCGCAATGGCGAGGGGCTTGCGGTCCGCTCGGATGCGCTGGTGCGCAACGCGGCCGAGCTGGCCCGAACTGTCATCGCAACCCGTGAAGGGGTCCCGATCACACTCGATCAGGTCGCAAGCGTCCGCACCGGACAGGCCATCCGGACCGGATCGGCGTCAGAGAATGGAACAGAAGTTGTTGTTGGCACCGCGGTCATGCGAATCGGCGAAAACAGTCGAAACGTCGCGACGGCAGTTGCTGATCGATTAAAGGTCATAAACGCTTCACTGCCGCCCGATGTGGTGGTGCAGCCAGTCCTTGATCGGACAGCGCTCGTGGATTCGACCATCAAGACGGTGGCCAAGAACCTCTCGGAAGGGGCGCTCCTCGTCGTCGTCGTGCTGTTTGTGCTGCTCGGCAACCTTCGGGCGGCGCTGATTGCGGCGACCGTTATTCCGGTGACGATGATGCTCACCGGATTCGGGATGCTCCGCCTCGGCGTTTCGGCTAACCTCATGAGCCTTGGCGCTCTCGACTTTGGTCTGATCGTCGATGGAGCGGTCATCATTGTGGAAAACGCTCTGCGACGCCTTGCCAATCAACAACATCAGTTCGGCCGGTTGCTGACGGCCAAGGAGCGTCTGGACGTCGTAGGCTCGTCCGCCCGAGAGATGATCCGTCCGTCGATCTACGGTCAGGCCATCATTATCCTTGTATATGTGCCCTTGCTCACATTGACGGGAGTTGAGGGCAAAACATTCGTGCCAATGGCGCTAACCGTCATCATCGCGTTGCTGTTCGCGTTCGTCCTGTCCCTGACATTCGTGCCCGCGGCGATCGCCATTTGGCTATCGAAGAGAGTCGATGAAAAGGATGGCCGGATCATTGCCTGGCTGAAGGCGCGTTATGAGCCGGGTCTTGAGCGGGCGATGAAACGGCCGACGCTGACCGTCGGGGTGGGGCTTGCCAGCCTCCTGGTGGCGACGATCGCCTTTATGACAATGGGACGCGTGTTCCTGCCGCAGCTTGACGAGGGTGACATCCTCATCCAGGCGCTGCGTATTCCGGCGACATCGGTTCAACAAAGCCAGGCGATGCAGGTACCCATCGAAAAGATGGTGGCAAAGCAGCCCGAGGTGCAGTTTGCATTTTCGCGGACGGGGACCGGCGAACTAGGCTCCGACCCGATGCCACCCAATGCCACCGACATGTTCGTCATCCTGAAACCGCGCGACCAATGGCCTGATCCACAACTGGACAAGGCAGCGCTGATCGAACGACTGGAAACCAAACTCCAGCAGTTTCCCGGCAACGCCTATGAGATCACCCAGCCAATCCAGATGCGATTCAACGAACTGATCGCCGGCGTACGCGGAGACGTCGCCGTAAAGGTGTTCGGCGATGATTTCGCCAGCATGAACCGAACCGCCCAGCAAATTGCCGGGGTGTTACGAAAGACGCAAGGAGCCGCAGACGTAAAGGTCGAGCAGACGACAGGCCTCCCGATGCTCGACATCCGCGTCAATCGCGACGCAATGGCGCGCGTGGGTGTCACAGCGCAGGATGTACAGGATACCGTGACTGCAACCCTCGGCGGGCGCGATTCAGGCATGATCCTCGAGGGCGACAGGCGGTTTCCGGTCGTCATCCGATTGTCGGATACCGAGCGTTCCAACCTGGGCTTTCTGGAACAGGTCCAGGTACCAGTTGCCGGCGGCGGCTATGTGCCGCTGTCGAGCGTCGCCAGCATCAGCGTCGTCGACGGACCGAACCAGATCAGCCGGGAGAATGGGAAGCGCCGCGTCGTCGTCCAGGCGAACGTCCGCGGCCGCGATGTCGGCAGCGTTGTGGCAGAAGCGCAAGCGGAAATTGCCAAAACCATCAGGCTCCCGGCAGGTACCTATCTTGAATGGGGAGGCCAGTTCGAAAATCTCGAGTCTGCCACCCGGCGGCTCCAGCTTGTCATCCCGGCATGCTTCATACTCATCATGCTGTTGCTCTATGGAGCCCTCGGATCGGTACGAGATGCGGCTATCGTCTTTACCGGTGTGCCGTTTGCGCTGGTAGGCGGTGTGCTGCTGCTATTCGGTCGCGGCATGGACTTCTCGGTATCAGCTGCCGTGGGTTTCATCGCCCTTTCGGGCATCGCGGTGCTGAACGGCCTGGTTATGGTAAGTTCAGTCCAGGAGCTGATCCGCTCCGGGATGAGCCGCGCCGAGGCAGCACATACCGGCGCAATTCAACGACTGCGACCGGTGATCATGACCGCCCTGGTCGCCAGCCTGGGCTTTGTGCCGATGGCTTTTGCAACTGGGGCCGGCGCCGAAGTGCAGAAGCCGCTGGCAACCGTTGTCATCGGTGGTCTGATTTCAGCGACGCTTCTGACGCTGTTTGTGCTGCCTACACTGTACGCTCGCTTCGGCCAGCAAAGTATCGAGCCGAACCAGCTTGCTGGCGAGGCAGCAGAAGACGACGGCACGCTGAAGTCGCCCAAACCCGCCGGCGCGCACTGATGGGTGCCGGCCACGACCACGGCGCCGGCGCCAATGCGCGTCGGCTGACCCAGGCGCTGCTACTCACCGGCAGCTTCCTTGTCGTCGAAGTCATCGGCGCCTTCACCTTCAACAGCCTCGCGCTGCTGTCGGATGCGGCGCATATGCTGACCGATGTTGCGGCGCTCGCCATCGCGCTGACGGCGATCAAGGTCGGGCAACGCGCGCCCGATGATGCCCGCACCTTCGGCTATCGCCGCTTCGAAATTCTTGCCGCCGCGTTCAACGCGCTGCTGCTCTTCGTTGTCGCCGGCTATGTGCTGTTCGAAGGCGTGCGGCGCTTGATGGCGCCATCCGAGGTCGAATCGATCGGCATGATGGCCGTCGCCGCTGTCGGCCTCGTCGTCAATCTCGTCTCGATGCGCCTGCTCGCCGGCGGCAAGAACGACAGCCTCAACGTCAAGGGGGCCTATCTCGAAGTCTGGGCCGATATGCTTGGTTCAGTGGGGGTAATTGCCGGCGCCGCCGTGATCTGGCTCACAGGCTGGGCCTGGGTCGATCCCGTCGTCGGCATCGCCATCGGTTTGTGGGTGCTGCCGCGTGGCTGGACGCTGCTCAAGGATACAAGCCATATCCTGCTCGAAGGCGTGCCGCGCAGTCTGGACCTGGCCAAGGTCCGCGCTGATATCGCTGCAGTGCCCGGTGTAGCCAGCGTCCATGATCTCCACATCTGGTCGCTATCGCGCGACGACGCGAACGCCTCGGTCCATGTCGTGCTGGCCGCCGATGCCACTGCCGAATCCGTGCGGATCGCTGTTGCGGCGATGCTCGATGACCGGTTTTCGATTGAGCATGTTACGGTGCAAACCGAGGTTGAACCGTGTGCAGACGATGAAGCCGCGCATCGTTAGGACGGCATGACATCGATCAAGTCCGGAGGGATCGGCATCGGAGCAAACGCGCTGACGATCGCACGACCGGTGTTGCACCATGGTATGCGCCCACTTGGCGCTCCAAGCGGCGCCAGCAGAAGCCGCACGGCCTGCCCTGCGATCTCTCGCCGATCACCAAGCTGCACGGCCAGGCGAAGCATCAACCAATGCACGTCAAGGTGCGGTATCAGCGCAATCTGCGAAAGGATGTGCGCCCGCCCGAGCGTATGCCATTGCTGCTCGACATCGCCCTGCCCTCGCGCCACGGTACAGGTTTGCAACTCTGCATCAAGACGCGCGCGCCATGCCACCTGCCGTTCTATCAAGCGCAACCTTGGCCTTGAACTCGGCCGAATACCGTTTCCTTGTCGACTTCATTCCCGTCCGTCCTTCGCGTCGGGAGTAGCTTAGCAGCCTGTCCAGCTTTCCGGGACCACCTCAGGTCGACCGTCGCTTTCACAGCTCAACACTTCTAAGGCGCAGCGCGTTGCCGACGACCGATATTGATGACAGCGCCATGGCCGCGGCAGCGATCGCAGGCGACAGCAACAGGCCGAACGAGGGATAGAGGACGCCGGCGGCGACCGGAACGCCGATGGCGTTGTAGACAAAGGCAAGAAACAGGTTCTGGCGGATGTTGCGCATGGTTGCGTGGCTGAGGCGGCGCGCACGAACGATGCCGTTGAGGTCACCCTTGACCAGCGTCACGCCAGCGCTCTCGATGGCAACATCGGTGCCGGTACCCATGGCAATTGCGACATCGGCGGCGGCGAGGGCGGGGGCATCGTTGACGCCGTCGCCGGCCATGGCGACGATACGCCCTTCGGCCTTGAGCCTGGCAACCATTGCGCTCTTGGCATCGGGGAGCACGTCGGCCTCGATCTCATCCAGCCCAAGGCGCCGCGCAACGGCTTCGGCGGTGACGCGGTTGTCGCCGGTGACCATGATCACACGGATGCCCTCGGCCTTGAGTGCCGCTAGGGCGCTCGGCGTGGACAGTTTCACCGGATCGGCGATGGCGATCACGCCGGCAGCCTTGCCATCGACAGCGACAAGGATGGCGGTCGCGCCTTCGCGGCGATGCCGATCGGCGGCTTCGCTCAGGGCGGTCGTATCGACACCGATTTCGGAAAGATACGCTGGGTTGCCAATGGCGACACGATGGCCATCGACGGTGCCGATGACACCCTTGCCGGTGGGGGCATCGAAATTTGTCGCTGTCTCCACGGCCAGCGATCGGGCCGCAGCTTCCGCGACGATCGCGGCGGCAAGCGGATGCTGGCTGGGACGCTCGACAGCAGCAGCGAAGCGCAGCAGGTCTGCTTCGGCGAAGCCGCTGAATGGTTCGATGGCGACGACCTTGGGTTTGCCTTCGGTCAGCGTGCCGGTCTTGTCGACCAGCAGCGTATCGACCTTCTCCATTCGCTCGAGTGCTTCGGCATTCTTGACGAGGACGCCGGCTGCCGCACCGCGGCCGACGCCAACCATGATCGACATCGGCGTGGCGAGCCCGAGCGCACAGGGGCAGGCGATGATCAGGACGGTAACCGCCGCCACAAAGGCGAAGGTGAAGCGCGGTTCCGGGCCGAAGGTCGCCCACACAACGAAGGCCAGCGCAGCGACCGCGATCACAGCCGGCACGAACCAACTGGCGACCTGGTCAGCAAGCCGTTGGATTGGCGCGCGGCTGCGCTGCGCATCGGCGACCATCTGGACGATCCGCGCCAGCATCGTGTCGCTGCCGACTTTATCGGCGCGCATGGCGATCGCGCCGGTCTGGTTGATGGTGCCAGCGATGACGGTATCGCCGACGCTCTTGGCCACAGGCATGGACTCGCCGGTGACCATCGATTCATCGATCGTCGAGTGTCCCTCGATTACAGTGCCATCGACCGGCACGGCTTCACCCGGCCGGACGCGCAAAGCGTCGCCGGTAACGACCAGACCGAGCGAAACCTCATCATCGCTGCCATCGGGCTTCATCCGCCTGGCGGTCTTTGGCGCGAGGTCGAGCAAGGCGCGAATTGCACCGCCGGTTGCCTCGCGGGCGCGCAGCTCAAGCAACTGCCCAAGAAGGACGAGAACCACGATTATCGCTGCGGCCTCGAAGTAAACCGCAACCGCGCCGTCCATGCGGCGGAATGCCGGCGGGAACACATCGGGCGCGACGGTGGCCACCACACTATAGGCCCATGCAACACCGGTCCCCATGGCGACGAGCGTGAACATGTTGAGGCTGCGGTTGACGATGGATCGCCAACCGCGTTCGAAGAATGGCCACCCCGCCCAGAGAACCACGGGTGTCGCGAGGACCAACTGGATCCAGTTCGAAATCTGCGGCGCGATGAGATGGCCGATGTCGAATAGATGGCCGCCCATCTCGAGGACAAACACCGGGATCGTCAGCGCAAGACCGATCCAGAAGCGGCGGGTGAAATCTGCCAGCTCCGGATTTGGCGGCGTCTCGGCGGTAATGACTGCCGGCTCGAGTGCCATGCCGCAAATTGGACATGCACCCGGCCCGACTTGCCGGATTTGGGGGTGCATCGGGCAGGTGTAGATTGTGCCTTCAGGCACCGGCTCGTGCGACTGCAATTCGGCGGGGGTCAGATATTTGGCCGGGTCGGCGACGAACTTCGTCCGGCAGCCAGCGGAGCAGAAATAATAGGGATGGCCGTCATGGTCGGCGCGATGAGCAGCGGTATGCGGGTCGACAGACATGCCACACACCGGGTCTTTCACGGTTGCCCCGGGGGCATTCCCATTGTCGCTGCCGCTGCTTGCATGGGCCTTAGCGTCGGGTTCGATGGAGTGCGTGTGCTGGTGATCGGCCATGGCCTGCGTCCTTGTAATTCAAGCGTCGCGGCGCCATGTAGGGGTTGACATCGTGTCAAGGTCAAGAGGTATCTGATGAACATCGGAGAGGCGGCGGCCGCAGCGGGGCTCAGCTCGCGGATGGTGCGCCATTATGAAAAGATCGGGCTGACGCCGAAGGCGCTGCGAACGGACTCGCAGTACCGCGATTACTCGACCAATGACGTCCATCGATTGCGGTTCATCGCGCGGGCCCGCGACCTTGGCTTTCCGATCGACGAGATCGGTGAGTTACTGGCGCTCTGGAGCGACCAGACACGTGCGAGTGCCGACGTCAAAGCGCTGGCGACGGCCAGAATTGCCGACCTGCGGGAGCGCGAAAGGGCCTTGCATGCCATGCGCGCCTCGCTGGAGCACCTTGTTGCGGCATGCAGCGGCGATGATCGTCCGGCCTGTCCGATCATCGAGGAACTCGCCGGGAACGTCGGGTAAGCTGGCCGATGGTCGCGTCGGGCTTGCAAGCGCCTCCGTCATCAAGCGGCCGGCTGCGGCGGCATCGGACCCGTGTCTGCGCGCCCGATGTGCCACGGCCGTTACTGTGCTTCCATGCCGTTCCGCTTTAGCCACGACTGGAGGCTTGCGACTTCCTTTTCTTGCATCGTGATGACCTTCTGCGCCATCGCGCGAACTTCCTTGTCGGTAGCCTCGGTGACGGCGATCTTCGACATCGCAATCGCACCGCGATGATGCTCGATCATCTGACGGATCCATGTCTCGGAGGAATTGGCGCCAACGACCATCATCTTGTGATGTATATCCATGCCGACCTCGGCGTAGGGGTTGGCGGCCGTATTCTTCATCATTTCGCCCATTCCGCCCATCTTGGAATGATCCATGGCACCCATCTTGCCATGGTCCATCGGCGGCATGGGTTCTCCCGGCTTGGCCGGCGCGTCATGCTTCATGCCGGCCATGTTGTCGTGGTTCATGCCCTGCATTTTGCTGTGGTCAACGGGTGGAGGCGTTTGGGCAGCAACAGGCATTGCGACGAGTAAGGCTGCGAGCGTCAGATATTTATGCATTGGAACACCTTTCCGTGTGTCTGCTAGTGGGTGATACGCAAAGCGCGCGATCAGCCCTCAGACCAAAACGGGTCAAGCACACAGTCTATAACGATGCCGGCGGCACCAGCGTTCCCAGCCAGGCGACGATCGCCAGCACTGAAGCAGCAAATCCGGCTTCGATAGCGATAGAGCGGCGCAGCGCCCGAAGCGGTTCCAGCGGCACAACGCCAGCGTCCAGATCGCGTGAGAGCGCTGGGGTAAGTCTGAAGCGATTTGTCGCCGCCAGCCCCAACATGGCCGCAAACAGCGCCAGTTTGAGTGCAAACAACTGGACGTACTTGTCACTGCCGACCAGACCGATACCCGCTGGACCCACCAGGATCCAGGCGTTGACCGAACCGGTGATAATCAGCAGCGCGACGAAAATCGTCCCGGCTTTCGAAAAGCCGTCAAGAGCGCCATGCATTGAAATGAAGTCGGCCGATGTCAGCCGCGAGGCATTGCGCGCGCCCATCAAGCCCAGCGCCACGAGCGCGCCGATCCAGGCCCCCGCGGCAAGAAGGTGGACAATGTCGGCGACGAGTTGAATCCCCCCCTTCGTCGCCTCACCAGCGGCGCCATGCCCCGTCCAGGCCAGCGACGCCAAAGCCGCGGCAGCGAAAGCGACTTGTGCTACCCTCACAACAGGATTTCGCACAAAGGCCAGCACAGCGATTGCTGCCAAAGCCGCCATTCGCACCTGCCACGCCACCCCCATGGGGGTCTCGAACACCATGGCCGCGATCGAGCCGCGATCGACGCCGATGATCGCGACCCCTGACATCGAGGCCGTCATCGCAAGCATGCCCGCGACTGAAACCATCACCGCTAGCAAGGTGGCCGAAAACAACTGGCGTACTGACGGGCCGCCCTTGCCGTTACTGGTCCCGTAAAGTGCGAACAGCGGCCACCCGAACAGCACCATCAGATTGGCATAGAGCGCGAACCTGATGGCGATTGCCAGCATGCTATTTCACGGTGAAGGAAAAGCTGCCTTCCATGCGGTGCGCGTCGGCGCCAGCGGCAAACCATTTGAGCTCGTAGGTGCCGCTGGGCAGGGCGCGCTTCATCAACAGTGTCAGCGTCTTGCCGTCGGACCCGAGTGCAGTCGTGAAGCCGGTCACCTTCATCGGCTCATGATTGGCCATGCCGGGCATACCGGTCATCGTCAGCTCGGCACCAGCAAACTTCGCCATCAGCTTTTCATTGAAAACCAGGACGATCTTGCCAGGCTTTTCGACCGTGGCATTGGCTGCCGGGGTCGAGGAGACGAGCTTGGTATGCGCAACAGCGGTGGCGGCGGTGCCGAGTGCTGTCATCATGGCGGCGGCGAGAACGGCACGGAAAGTGGACTTCATTGGTTGCTCCTTGGTCGACTGACATCAAATACGCAGCCTGGCAATGTGCCCCTCAGGGAATCTTGTTGAGGGGTGGGCGACGCGCGTGCGTAATGTCGGTTGGATCTAAAAAGGAACCTTTCATGGACGACCTTGACCGGGCGTTGCAGCAGCTGAGGACCATGCCGGTTCCAATGAGCTTGGCGTCGCTTGAGCACGACGTGCTGATGCTGCTCGATGCGGAACGCCGCGCTGCGGCCTTGACGACCGCGCCGGCGCTCAGCCTGGCCGCGGTTTTCGCGCTGGGAATCGGCATTGGCGCGGCAGTTCTGCCTGGCGGTTCGGCTGAGGCAGCGCAAACCTCGCCGCTCGCAGCAGGAGCCAACCTTGCCCCCTCTACGCTGCTTGCGAACATCGGATGAACAATTTCCGGAGGTTCGCGATTGTCGCTCTGGTGGCGTTCGTCGCAGCGCTTGGCGGGGTGTTTGTGGGCCGTGCCCTCGTGACGCGCCTCGATCCACCCGAGACCGAGCTTCACGCCATTCTCCACGACAAGCTTGCGCTCGATGCCGCGCAGCGGGCGCAGATCGAGGGGCTCGAACAGCAGTTTGCGGTGAGGAAGCGCGCCCTCGAACAGCAAATGCGATCCGACAACGCGCGCCTGGCCGAAGCGATCACAGCAGAACACGGCTACGGTCCGGGGGTCCAGGCAGCAGTTGACCGCTCGCACGAGGTCATGGGTGAGCTCCAGAAAGAAACGCTTCAGCATGTTTTCCGGCTGCGCGGTGTCCTGCGGCCAGACCAGGCGCGAAAGTTCGACGAGGCGGCGGTCAAGGCGCTGACAGAACCGGGGGAATGACGCCCCCGAACGCCCCCGCGTTGATGATGCCGCTCACCGACTGCACCGACGGCGAACTCGCGGCGCTCGCGGTGACCGGCCGCCAGGCGGCGTATGGCGAGCTGATGCAGCGATACCGCGAGCCGGTGTTCCGTCTTGTTCGCAGCCATGTCGGCGATATCGACGAGGCGCTCGATGTTGTGCAGGAGACGTTCGTCGCGGCTTTTGCATCGATCGGGCGCTATGACGGCAGCCGGCCGTTCCGTCACTGGATCAACCGCATTGCGTTGAACAAGTGCCGCGATTGGGGGCGCCGGCGCGCGGTCCGACGCGTTCTTCGGTTTGCGCTGCCACTGGATGCGGCGAGCGAGATCGCCGACACGGCGATTACGGGCGAAGCAGTGATCGATGATGCCCGCGCGCTGGCGCGCTTGACCAAGGCGATTGCGGCGCTGCCAGCGAATCTGAAGGAACCGCTCATCTTGACGGCGGTGGACGGTCTCTCGCAGGCGGAAGCGGCGACGGTGCTTGGCATCAGCGAGAAGGCTGTCGAAGTCCGGGTCTATCGCGCCCGCAAGGCGCTGAGCGCTTAGACTATAAAGAGGTCAAAGCCGCGACCTTGAGGGGCAATTCAAAACCGTGCGTATCTCAAGGCGAGCCTTGCTGCGCTTTGCTGAATTTCAGGGACAGACATGAACTTGCCGACCTCTCGCCGCGGCTTTCTGCGGGCCGCCTCGTTTGTCACAGGCGCAATGGCTTTGCCCGGGTGGGCGCGAAGCGGCACCGCTGGCCTCGCAGCGGGCGGCGATGTTTTGTCGGGCGAAGACATCAAACTCAGCGTCGGCCATGCGATGCACCGCGTCGGCGGCCGCTCGGGTCATGCCATTGCAATCAACGGCACCGTGCCCGGGCCGCTGATCCGGTTGAAGGAAGGCCAGAACGTCCGCCTGTCGGTCACCAATACCCTCTCCGAGGACACCTCGATCCACTGGCACGGACTGTTGCTGCCGTTTCAATATGATGGGGTTCCCGGCATCAGTTTTCCCGGAATCAGGCCGGGCGAGACCTTTGTTTACGAGTTTCCGATCCGCCAGGCCGGCACCTATTGGTATCACAGCCATTCGGGGTTGCAGGAAGCGATGGGGCATTTCGGGTCGATCGTCATCGATCCCGCCGGCGTCGACCCGGTCGTCGCGGATCGGGAGCATGTGCTGGTGCTCAGCGACTGGAGCTTCATGCATCCCCACAAGATCTACACCCGCCTCAAGCAGAACGGCGGCAACTTCAACTTCCAGAAGCAGACCCTCGCCAGCCTGATCGCCGGCAAGGACCAGCCCGCCGCCGACCGGCGGATGTGGGGCGCGATGCGCATGGACCCGACCGACATTTCCGACGTGACAGGAGCGATCTACACTTATCTCGTCAACGGCCATGGCCCGCAAGAGAACTGGACCGGGTTGTTCGTGACCGGTGAAAAGGTGAGGCTGCGCATCATCAACGCGTCGGCAATGACCAATTTCAACGTGCGCATCCCCGGCCTGGCGATGACCGTCGTGGCGGCCGACGGCAACAATGTGCAGCCGGTGGAGACCGACGAGTTCCAGATCGGCGTTGCCGAAACCTACGACGTTGTCGTCCAGCCCCAGGAAGACCGCGCCTATGGCTTCATCGCCGAAAGCATCGATCGTTCCGGCCTGGTGCGGGCGACACTGGCACCGCGCATGGGGATGGTCGCCGAGGTGCCACCCCTGCGAAAACGCCCGCTGCTGACCATGAAGGACATGGGCATGGGCGACATGGACATGAGCGGCGGCGCAATGGCGGGCATGGACCACAGCAAGATGCCCGGCATGGATCATGGCGCGATGCAGGGCATGAGCCACGACATGGGGTCGATGAAGATGCTCGACCCGTCGGTGGCGCCGCAGGTGAAGATGGGCCCAGGGGTGGCGATGCTGTCCTCGATGCCAATGGACCGCACCGGCGAGCGCCCGACGGGCCTCGAGGATGTACCGCACCGGGTGCTGACCTACAGCCAGCTTCGCTCGCTCGACCCCAATCCCGACAACCGCGACCCCTCGCGCGAGATCGACATTCACCTCACTGCCAATATGGAACGCTATATGTGGTCGTTCGACGGGGTGAAGTTCAGCGAAGGCGCCGAGCCGCTGGCCTTCCGTCACAACGAGCGCGTTCGCGTCAACCTGATCAACGACACGATGATGCCGCACCCGATCCACCTTCACGGCCACTTTTTTGAGGTGGTGATGGGCGAAAAGGGCAACCGTCCGGTCAAGCACACCGTCAATGTCCTGCCGGGCGGCAAGGTGTCGTTCGATTTGACTGCAGATGCGCTCGGCGACTGGGCGTTTCATTGCCACATGCTGCTCCACATGCACGCCGGCATGTTTCGCGTCGTGACAGTGCGCCATGACGAGGACGCGGCATGATCCGCACCGCGATTGCATTGTTTCTCGTCGTGGCGCCTGGCGCCGCAGCGGGGCAAACGGGGGCTCCGCCAGTGGCCGACCCGCACGCTGGTCACAACATGCCGACTCCAGCACCGGTTGCCGACCCGAATGCCGGCCATGGGATGCCGACCGTGACACCCCCTCCGTCCGCCGATCCTCATGCCGGGCATGACATGGGCGCAATGAAAACCGATGCCTCTGCAACCACTGCGGACCCCCACGCCGGGCACAACCTGACGGAGGCTGATTCCGGTGAAGTCATTGGCACCGAGCCGGCACCGGCGCCGCCCATCGACCACGCTGCCGATGCGATCTGGGGGCCCGCTGCCGTCGCCCCATCGCGCGAAGCACTGCGCCGCGAACATGGCGGCTTCAGTGGGTCCATGATCCTGTTCAACCTTGCCGAATATCAGGTCCGTAAAGGCAGTGATGGCTATCGCTGGGAAGGCGAAGGCTGGTTCGGCGGGGACATCAATCGGTTTGTCATCAAGACCGAAGGCGAAGGCGATGTCGGCGGCCAACTCGAAAAGGCCGAGGTCCAGGCGCTCTATTCGCGTGCCATCGGTCCTTGGTGGAATCTGCAGGCCGGGGTGCGCCATGACATCCGGCCTGACCCGCAGCGGACTTATGCGACGGTCGGGATCGAAGGGCTGGCACCTTACTGGTTCAAGGTCACTGGCGCGCTGTTCCTGTCGACCAAGGGCGAATTGCGCGGGCGGGTCGAGGGCTATTACGACCAGCGCATCACCCAGCGGCTGATCCTGCAACCACGCGCCGAGATCGAGGCCTCGGCGCAGTCGATCCCCGAGATCGGCCTGGGGTCGGGCCTGACCGATATCGAACTCGGCCTTCGGCTACGCTACGAAATCGCCCGCGAGTTCGCCCCCTATGTCGGCGTAGTATGGGCCGGCAAGGTTGGCGAGACAGCTCGCTTTGCCCGTGCAGCCGGAGACCAGCCAAGCGGCGTCGCATTCGTTGCCGGTATCCGGTTCTGGTTTTAGGACACGGACATGGGTTCACGACGTCACCGCCTTCATCTCGGCGCAAGCCGGCTTCACAAGTGGCTGGCACTGATCATCGGCGCGCAGCTGCTGATCTGGTTTGCCAGCGGCGCGCTTATGAGCTTCTGGCCGATCGACGAAATTCACGGCGATCATCTTGTTGACCGCAAGACCATCGAGACGCTTCCGGCCGGAACGGCACTCGCTGACCCTGCAATCTATCTGCGCGGAATTGGCACCGAACGCGTGACGCTGCGCATGCTGCACGGCCGGGCGGTTGCGGAAGTGATCCGCGGTGGTGGCGTGGTGCTGTATGATGCTGCCACCGGCACACCTTTGCCCGCTGTCGATGCAAGTCTTGCGGCTGCCATCGCGCAAAAGGCCTGGATCGGGGCAAAGGTCGCGGCGCCAACGACGAGCAGGGTCACGGCCGCCAGCCCGGAATATCGCGGCCCCTTGCCAGCATGGCGCGTCGCCTTCCCCGATCCCGATCACACCAGCGTCTTCGTCGCCGCCGACACCGGGCAAATCGCTGCCGTCCGCACCGCCAACTGGCGGCTGTTCGACTTCTTCTGGGGCCTGCACATCATGAACTGGACAGAACGCGACAACTTCAACACCTGGTGGTTGCTGGCATTTGCTGTCGGTGGGCTCGTGCTGGGGCTGGCGGGAACGGTACTCCTGATCATCCGCTGGCCGATCAAGCGGGGGCTGTTCCGCCGTCGCTCCACACTGTCATGAATTCCTGAAACGGAAGGGTTGCTCTTCATGCGCAAATATCTGCTGGCACTCGCTCTTGTTGCCGCACCTGCGATGGCCGCAGGCGGTATCGTCATGCACCGCGATCCCGGTTGCGGTTGCTGCGAAGCTTGGGCGGCACAGGTTTCCAAGGCATTTGGCCAAGCTGTGAAGATCGTCGACGAGCCCAATCGTACCGGTCTCCACAAGCGGCTCGGCATGCAGCCCACCTTGGCGTCGTGTCACACGGCACTCATCGACGGCATCGCTTTCGAAGGCCATGTGCCAATCGCCGACATGAAGCGCGTGTTGGCCATCAGGCCGGCCGGCATCGCAGGGCTGGCTGTTCCTGGAATGCCGATCGGTTCGCCCGGCATGGAAGTGCCGGGGCGCTCCGCCGACAAATTCGCGGTCATAGCGTTCGGCCGTGGCAAAGCGTCGGTTTTTGCTCAGCGTTGAGCGACGAGACAGAATATATGAAAGAGGACGCTCGCAGGATGACGCTGCCCCGCGGGCTTAGCGGGATCAGCCCGAGGACCGAGACACGTGGTAGTGAAGGGGCTGGCGCCCCGAGCCCGGGATATCGTTTCGACGCCTCGGATATTCCAGCTAGAAGAAGCCACGATTGGTCGGCTTCGCATCAACGGTAGATCATTTAGGCAGTGTGTCGATCTGGTGGCGTTGGTGCAACTTCAGGATCAGGACTCGCTCCCTGACAGACGCGACTTCGTCCGAAAATCTGCTACAGATTTCGGACATAAATGCCCTGCCGACCGGCCTCAAAGCTCAAATCCTCGATCGCTTTGATTGCGGTTTTCCGGCAGCTGTCTGGACGCCGAGCGACTTCCTCGATCTCGCCAACCGCGACGCCGTCGACAAGACCTTGCAATGCCTGGTTAAATGGGGTGGCCTGCGCCGTATCGATCGCGGCCTATACGCCAAGCCCTGGCAAAACCGCCCTACGCAGCAGGACTGCCCTGCCGATGCGAAAGCCGTAATCGATGCCGTTGCGTACCGCGAGCACATCTGAGTACTCAGGCTCCGCGAGGAGACTGAGCATGAGCGACCTGTACTGGTTGACCGACGAGCAGATGGCGCGGCTTGCGCCGGATCTCCCCAAGAGCCACAGTAAGCCCCGGGTCGATGATCAGCGCGTGCTGAGCGGGACCATCTTCGTCAATCGCAACGGGCTGCGCTGGCGTGATGCGCCCAGGGAATACGGTCCGCACAAGACACTCTACACCCGCTGGAAACGTTGGGGCGAGATGGGCGTGTTTGGCCGGATGATGGAAGGGCTTGCCGGCGGAAGGGCGGAGCCCAAGACCGTCATGATCGATGCGACCTACCTGAAGGCGCACCGCACGGCTTCGACCCTGCGGGTAAAAAAGGGGATCTCGGACGCCTGATCGGACGCACGAGGGGCAGCATGAACACTAAGCTTCACGCGATAACCGATGCCCATGGCCGCCCCTTGAGCTTCTTCATCACCGCCGGCCAGATCGGCGATTATACCGGCGCAGCGGCTCTGCTCAATGACCTGCCCAAGGCACAGTGGATGCTGGCGGACCGGGGGTATGACGCCGACTGGTTCAGGGATGCACTGGAGCAGAAAGGCATCAAACCCTGCATTCCGGGCCGGACATCCCGTTCTCTTCCCGTCCAATACGACAAGCGCCGATACAAGCGGCGCAACCGCATCGAGATCATGTTCGGCCGCCTCAAGGGTTGGCGCCGCGTGGCGACCCGTTACCACCGATACCCGACCGTCTTCTTCTCTGCCATCGCTCTCGCGGCCACCATCCTCTTCTGGCTCTGATCAACGAGTCCTGCGCCTAGCGCGTCAGATAGTCGATCACCTCATCCCGGGTGGGACAGCCGCTCTGCGCCCGCGCCGGCATCGGCCAGCCCGACAGGGAGCTGTAACCGGCGGGCGAAAAAGCCGCTGCGATGGCCAGCCATGCCGCCAAGCACCGCCGGGCCCGACACCAGCATCAAGGATCAGAAAGTCCGACGCGGCGCGGCGAAGATAATAACCCGCTGCCAGACCGGCCCGACCGCCACCGATCACGATCACCTCAGGGGTTTCAGTCACCGATGTTGCCTTTGGCCGGAACCCGCGCAACCCATCCACCGCTCTCCGGTCAGTCTCCGCCTACAATGGCTTACGGCAGCAACCAGCGCTGTCTATTGCTGGCGATCGAAAACTGTTGGTGAGAACACCTCGCCAATACCCACCCAAACCCGCCGAATCTACGCCCCGTCACTCCCACTCGATTGTCTGAAGCTCTCATAAGTCTCTGAAAATCCTATAGTAAGCACCCATTCTGACGGCCATCTTCCGACTGAGAGGCCGTCAGAATGCTACGCTTTTGATTTCGTTGAGAAAACTGCCAGGAAAATATTTTTTGTGGTTCCGGCATCTATCGAGGTCAACCGGCCCGCAGACCCAGCTTCTTGGCTGCCCGGCATCACTCACACGGATGTCAGAAAGGACCGTCATTCATATGTAGCAGGACTCAGCCGTCGGATCGAGCGGCCTTGCTAAGTTTAGATGTTTGGCTTCGGCTAGACCCCACCAATTGTCGAAGACCAGAACGCTTGACGAACATCAGACGCAACGATATTGTTGTGTCATGCTTCCCGATGCGGATCCTTTGACCGGCTACCTGCCCTTCGGTGTGCACGACGCTTCCTGGAGCGAGGTTGCGCCTCGCTTTAGCTTGAACGGCCATCGCGCACGCTTGGTTGGCGGCTTACTGGCGGCGCTACAGAACCTTGCGGGTGCAGGCTGCCGTTCGGTTCTGCTCGACGGAAGTTTCGTTTCATTAAAGGACCTGCCGGAGGACTATGATGGAGCTTGGGATACCAACGGGGTTGATCCCTACAGACTCGATCCTGTTCTGCTCGACTTCACGAACGCACGCGCTGCGATGAAGTCCAAGTATCTGGGCGAGCTCTTTCCGGCGACTGCGTCAGCCGCCCCGGGCATCCTCTACCGCGACTTCTTCATGAAGGACCGCAACGGAGTGCCGAAGGGCGTGGTCAACATCGACCTTGGGAGCCTGCCATGATTACCAATGAACGGCAGTACAGAATCACTCGCAGCGAAGCTGATCGCTTCCGCAAGGCGATCAGCGAACTTGCCAGGGCGCCGGCGCGTGCAGATGTGCATCCGCGTCTGTTGCAGGCTGAGCGCGAGGCAATGGAAAGTCAGCTCGCTGACCTTCAGGCCGAGATCGCTGAATATGATCGTCTGAAGTCAGCCGATCTTTCGGTTATCTCTATTAACTCGTTCGACGAGTTGGCCGATGGCCTCATCAAAGCACGCATTGCCGGCGGATTAAGCCAAAAGGCGCTGGCCGACCGGCTTGGCCTGAAGGAGCAGCAGATTCAGCGCTACGAGGCGGAACGCTACGCGTCCGCCAGCTATCAGCGTCTGCGCGAGATCGCGAACGCGCTCGGCATTCGCATCAAGAACGACATCCTGCTGCCGGTTGCGCCGAACAGCTTCGGCGGGCTGGTCAGCAAGTTGCGGCAGGTCGGGCTCGAACGCGACTTTTTACTATCACGGCTGCTGCCTTCGCCCGACGCCGCCCGTGCCAGTGGCGAAGTTGGAAGCGATGATGACGACTATGCGCTGACTTCAAAAGCGGGCGCGGTTTTAGAGCGCGTGTTTGGCTGGACTCGCGACAACATGTTTGGAGCACAGGCGCTCATCGCGCCGCGCTTTGCCGCGGCCGAAGCGCGGTTCAAAATGCCTGCTAATCGCGCGCGCGCGTCGACCAGCCTCTATGCCGCCTACGCCAACTACTTGGCGGTCGTCGCGCTGAAAGGTGCGCGTTCGCTACCAAAGAGCGAAGTCCCGATCGACGCGGCGGCTATGCATCGCTGCATCCTGGATCAGCACGAGACTGTCGATCTCAGAAGCGCACTTCACACCGCCTGGGACCTGGGCATTGTCGTGCTGCCGCTCCGCGACCGCGGCGCCTTCCACGGCGCATGCTGGCGCTACGAGGGACGCAACGTCGTCGTGTTAAAGCAAACCTCGAAGCACGAGGCGCGCTGGCTGTTTGATCTCCTGCACGAGCTTTTCCACGCTGGCCAGCGCCCTGAAGCTGAAGCGCTGGAGGTGATCGAGGCGGACGAAACCTCTGCCGAGCGGCGTAATTCAGATGAGGAGATCGCCGCCAGTCAGTTTGCCGGTGAGGTCGTGCTCAACGGTAAGGCTGAGACCCTCGCTCAGGCTTGCGTTCAAGCGGCCCGCAATTCCGTAGAGCGGCTGAAGAGCGTCGTTCCCACCATCGCGGCGAACAACGGGGTCAGCGTCGGCGCACTCGCAAACTACCTCGCCTTTCGGCTCTCCTGGCAAGGCGTGAATTGGTGGGGCACGGCGGCCAATCTTCAGGCCGACGACGGTGACCCCTGGACAATCGCGCGCGACGTCTTCGTCGAACGCTTTCCCTACGAAATCGACAACGAGCTCGATCGGCAGCTGCTCGATCGCGCCCTTCATTGAGGTTTGAAATGGCCGAGTTCCAGAAGCCGCCGCCCCTCGACATCAAGTGCACGTCGACCGACTGCGACAACGATCTCCACTGCTTCAAGCAGCTGAAAAAGATGACGCCAGATCAGCGCGGCAAATGCCGCGCTTGCGGCGCCAACCTCATTGACTGGAAGCGGCTGCATCGCCGCGACAGAGGCGACGCGGCGCATACATTTGAAGCGCTCCAGCACGAGATGATCCGCCATCACTTCTTCCATCGCCCAGTCGATGACGCGGCGATGAGGCATGCACAGCGCAAGGGTCGTGACCAGCTTAAGGATTCCGCGCGCGACCGGCTGCGCAAATATCTTGCCGTCGCCGAGCCGCCCCGCGATGGCCGTCAGACGCCCCTGGAAGGCAACGCGATCTATTACGCCCAGCACGCCACCGCCACCTGCTGCCGGACTTGCCTCGAATATTGGCACGACATCCCGAAGGGCCGACCGCTGTCCGAGGCCGAATTCGACTATTGCGTGAGTCTCGTCGACCTCTTTCTCGATGAGAAACTGCCCGATCTTGCCGACGAGCCGATCAAGGTGCCGCGTCGGCGGCGCGGCTTGCCGCCCCAGACGGAGGGCTCGCATCCGTGATCAGCGCGACCAAGCCGATCGACACCCCCCGCTTTGCAGCGCGCCTCCGGGCGCGCGCGATCGATGTCGACGGCCGACGCGTCCTGATCTCCCGCCTGGCGGGATCTGGTCAGGAGATGGATCTCACGCTCCCGGCCAACTGTAATGGTTATGGCCGTGTGCGGCATTTCCGGATGGCCACGGCTGAAGGTTGGCCAGCCAATCCGCTTCCGATTGCGCCCGCCTGCCGCACACTCGGCATCGCGCCGGTTCCCGACATGATGACGGCGCTCGTCTTCCAGAACGCAGCCTGCGCCTGGCGCTGCTGGTACTGTTTCGTGCCCGAGGAGCTGCTGAAGGCCGATCCCAAGCAATCGGCTTGGTTCACCGCTGACGAGTTGGTCGCCCTGTATCAGCAGATCCCCGACCCACCTCGGATCATCGACCTGTCGGGTGGCTCGCCCGACCTCGTCCCTGAATGGACGCCGTGGATGATGCGTGCACTCACCGATGCAGGCCTCGCCGACAGCACCTATTTGTGGACCGACGATAACCTTAGCACCACTTATCTGTTCGACTCCCTCTCGCGCGAAGAGCTTGCCCAGGTTCAGGGCTATCGCAACTACGGCCGGGTCTGTTGCGTCAAGGGCTTCGACGCCCGGTCATTCGCCTTCAACACACGCGCCGCTCCGGAGGACTATGACCGGCAATTCGACATTCTGCGGCGCGTGCTCGGCCTAGGACTCGACGTCTATGGCTATGTCACTTTGACCTCTCCGCACGCGGACGGAGTCCGCCAGGGCGTCTCAAACCTCGTGGATCGGCTCCAAGCGATCGACCCCAACTTCCCCCTTCGCGTGATCCCGTTGCGGATACAGGTCTTCACGCCTGTTGAGCAACGACTAGCAAAAGATGAGGCCCGCGAGCGTAGCCTCTCTGTACAGGAGGAGGCGATTGCCGCATGGATTGACGAGCTGCAGCAGCGCTTTGACGCCGAGCAGCGCGCACTCCCAATCTGCGACGTGCCCTTGAAGACGAGGCCGACATGATCGTCTCTCGACGCACGGCGTCCCATGCTGTTTTCAGTAGCAAGGTCGAAACCTGGATCACTGATGCGCTGGCCGACGGAGTTGCCGATTACACCGGGCTCCTACGCCGATTGCCAGGCGTATATCCGACAGAGCTACTGGCGTCGCTCGAGCGCCTCGCCGCAAGCCGCGCCATCGACCCAGCGTTGTATGCCACGGCCCGCCAAGAGGCGAAGCCAGTTTCGCCGAGCGGCGCCGAGGGCCGTTCGCTGCTGCCGTTGCCGCATCCGCTCGATTATGAGTGGCGCTTCACCTCCGATGCTTCGCGCGCGTTGCTCAACCATGCCGCCGACCTGACGCCCGGCGGCAGCGATGTCCTGCTGTTCGGGACGCCGGGGCTGGCGGCAGAGGCACTCACCCTGCCGATCAGCCGCCGAATGTCACTTCTAGTCGAGCCGAACAGTGTCACCGACCGCTTAGTCGCGCTCAACCGCGCCACCGGTTCGCCGCTCGCGATCGCATTCTGCTCCGGTGGCCTTCCGCGGGACAGCGCCGATGCAGTACTTCTAGATCCACCGTGGTATCTTGATTTCGTCCGACCGATGCTCACCGCAGCAGCCCACGCCTGTCGCCTTGGCGGTTTCGTGCTTATCAGCCTGCCACCGGATGGCGCACGACCGACCGCAGCAACTGATCGTCAGGCTGCGATCACCCTAGCCAAGCGACAGGGGCTCGCCCTCGTTGAGCGCCAGCCCCTGTCGATCGCGTATGAGACGCCATTCTTCGAGCGCAACGCGCTTCGCGCCGCTGGGATTGCGACCCCGCCGCAGTGGCGGCGTGGCGATCTCCTAGTCTTCCAACGCGTAGCTGCTCCATGCCTGCCAGCTCCCCATCCCCACCGCCGTCGTTTGTGGACCGAAGTCGTCATCGGCCGCATGCGCCTTTTCATCAGCACGGGTGCTACCACTGATAACGGTGACGCTGACCTCGTTTCGATCGTTGCAGGCGACGTCCTACCATCGGTTAGCCGGCGCGACCCGCGCCGGTCTTCCGCAAACGTCTGGACCTCCGGAAATCGGGTTTTCAGGACCAAAAATCCGCAACTTCTGCTCGAGGCGGCGATTTCGTGCGCTGGCGAAGCAATGGGCTCTGGCTTCCAACCGCGGCTTTGGGGCACACTGCGCGGAGGCGAGGCCATCGAACGAGTCGCGGCGGAGCTTCGCGACCTAGCGGCCCTCGAAGCAGCCGAGGAAACTGGCGCGCCCGCAGTGACGGAACGGAGTGCGGTTTGGAGATTGAGTACGACGATATCCTCGACCGGGTCGACAGCCATCCGTTCTGGCTGAGCTACCTCTCCGAAGCGATGCGACCGGGAAGCCGGATTGGAATCCATTTGGCCATTTTCGCCGAACCCTTCCTTTCCAAGGTATTTTCGGGCGAGAAGACGGTCGAGTCCCGCTTCAGTCGTAACCGTTGTGCGCCTTATGGCGAGATCGGCGACGGCGACATCATTCTCCTGAAAGAAGTCGCTGGCCCAATCTGTGGACTGGCGCTGGCGCGACGCAGCTGGTGCTACGATCTTGCGAGCGAACCGATCGAGCGCATCCGGCTACGGTTCGGTGCATCCATTGCAGCCGCTGATGATTTCTGGGCTACCCGCGAAGACGCGCTGTACGCCACGCTCATTGAGCTCGACGCGCCGACTGCGATCGATCCCGTCTCCTGCGACAAGCGCGACCGCCGCGGCTGGGTGGCTTTGCGGTCCCGCCAGATGACATTCGCGTTCGTATGAGCCTGCTGCTCTGCTTTTCTGGTCAGATCGGCAGCGGAAAGTCGTCGGTCAGTGCCGCTGTAGCCCAAGCGCTTGGCTGGCCGCGGACCGGTTTCGGTGATTATCTTAGAGCGGCGATTGCGCGGCGCGGCGGCGATCCTAACGATCGCCAGTCCCTACAGGACCTCGGGCAAACGCTAGTCGACGCCGACCCAGATGCGTTCTGCCGCGATGTTCTTGCCGCAGGCGGTTTTACGCCAGGCGACGATTTCATTGTTGATGGGATCCGGCACATTGGGATCTTCGAGATCCTCGCCAGGGTCAGCCAACCGAGCGACGCTAAACTGCTTTTCCTAGGTGCAGGCGAAGCCGTGCGCGCCGCACGCATCATCTCGAGAACCGACGCCGCAGACTTCGCGCGCGCATCGGCCCACCCAGTCGAAGCCGAGCTAGATCGCGCGCTTCCGGACCTGGCCGACGGCCACATTGATGCTGACCAACCACTGGACCACGTTCTCGACCAAGCTCTGAGGTTCGTTCATCTCTGGAGGAGTTGATGTCGCCAAGCACCTCTGAAACTATCGCAGATCACCAAACGTCAAATTAAAGCATTTCAGATGAGGCGAAGTGTGCTTCGTCACTAGATGGGGCAAGAAGGGCCTCTTTAGATGGCAACGGCTTGAATACTTCTTCAAACGGGTCGGCGTTGGCGACGCAGCAAGTCTAGATGTAGCTATTGACCCGCTCATCCACTTGGTCTTACAGCCTGCAAGACGAGGTCGACAACTTTCCAACCTTGTTCCGTTGCGGGCCCCACCAACGTTGTCGCTTCGGATTTGCGCAACGCCAAGCCAAGCAATTCCCGCGGCCTGGTCACACCCACGAAGACGTTGGTCGCCGCAGTCAGTCCAACGCCCGTAAATGGCTGGTCCGTTACGCCAAAGGCACGGGGAAGCACCGTAGTCAGATCGATGCACTGCTCGTTCGCCCCGCTGCCCTTCCATACCTCGCTCTCGACGACAAGAATACCATCGACACTCTTACCCTTGACCGAGTGGATCGACCCCAGCCACAATGTGAGATCGTCGAATTGAACCTGTTTCGTGGAGCGGCGCTCGGAGTCGGCAAGATCGGCCTTCTGTTCGGCAACGAAGGTGCAAAAGTCCGCGATCTCGTCCTCGGAGCCCTGGGGAGCCGGACTGAACAGTGGCAGCAACGCTTCCATCAATGCCATCCACGCCGCCTCTTCCCAAACCGCTGCGCCCGTAAGCACATGGTCTCGCAACAATCGACGCACAGTGCGAGGCAGCCCGAGGTCACGATAGGCCAGCGCCGCCCAGACATTGTGCGCGGTGATCGGACGATCATTCGCCGCTTTCCAACCATGAGCCCGCGCCAGCCCCGATACACCGGCGGCAAGCATCTCACTAACCTCCGCGGGCGGTCGCGCCGCGGCATAGTGCACAGCAGCCTTCTGAAGCTGCCGGCAGAAGAGATTCGCTTTTGATCGCGACCCCCCCTCGCTGCGATATGCGGGATGATAGTCGACAAGACTTTTAGGCCGCCATGCCCCCTTCTTGCCGGCCAAATTGTGGCGCGACGCGACCGCCCAAACGTCGCGCGAGCTGCAATCGCCACCCCACAGCGCGCGCGCTTCCTGGGCGAAGGCCCCGAGAACCCTACTGATCGAAGCTTCATCGAACAGGAACATCACCCGCGACGCCGGCCGTGGGCCCAGCCCGACAATCGTCTGAGCCTGGCGCGCGGTCAGCCGGCTTGCAAAACTGGCGATCTCGCCGCCGAACCGGCGGCTCGTATCGAGAGGGATGCAGTCGGCACCCGGCGTCCAATATGCCGGTGCAGCTCCATCGTCCTCGTATAGTGTCTGATTGCTGTCCCCGAGACGCTGGAACGCCGCCCCTTCTTGCTTGAACACGTGCTCCAGAAGCCGGAGCTGATCGCCATGCGTGTCCTGCGCCTCATCAAGAATGACGAGCGGAAACCGATCGCGAAGCCGCTCTGCCAGACACGGGTTTTCACGGAGCGCACGCCACGCGAGCGCAGTCATATCGGCATAGCGATAGATCCCACTTTTGACCATCGCGGCCTTGAGCTTTGATAGTGCCTTGCCGCAATTTGTATCAGCACCATGCTGGCCCTTTTGCCGCTGCACTATCAGACTTTCGGGTTCTTGCCTTACGTCATCGAAGGCTGGATCGAGCGTGAGATTACCAACCCATTTGGCGACAGTGGCGCTGGCCCTGTCGGCTTGCTTTTTCAGTGCCCAGAACGACGGATAGCGCCGCAACGCCTCGGCCGCGAAAGCATCGTCGTCAATCTGGCGCACGTGCCAGCCCAGGCCTCGAAGATAGGGCAAGGCGAGATACTGGTTGATGAATGCCGTGACTGTGCCGGTGAAATGCGGGTAGGCCATCAGCCGCGCCGCTGTCGGATGGCTGGCGATCAAATCTTCGACCTCGGTCCGCGCCGCGTTGGTGTGCGAGATGACGCATACGCCGCGCCTGCGGGTCGTCCAATTGCGCGACAGCAGTGCGAGCTTGGCCGCCAACAGTGTCGTCTTCCCGTTGCCGGGCGCCGCCTGCACGTCACAGGGAGCGGCTTTGGCCAAGAAGTCGATCTGGCTAGGATCGGTGAAATCGCAGCCGCCCAGCTCGTCACCAAGTTCAGCAAGCAGTTTAGGCGTGAGCGGCAGGATCTCGAACATTGCGTTATGCCCCCGCCGCCAAAGTGCCGTCCATTCCAGCGACGCCAACCTCTTCGTCTTCCGGATCGGAAGCGATTGCCGGTGCCCCGGGGATATAGCCACCGGTCACGTAGTCGATCGCGCGCACCAGATAGTGCGGGAGTCGATCGCGCATCTGCTCCGGCGTATCGCTGCGTTTGCGCAGTATTGCGGCGAGTTGCTCGGCGACTTCGGCTTTGGAGGCCTCCTTGTCATGGACGGGCTGGTAGATCTTGACGGCAATCTCGGTCGCAGAGAGGCTCGCCTCTTGCCAACCCGCGTATGTCTCGCTGGCCTTCTCCACAATCTTCGCAAGCCGCTCGGGCTTACGACTGCTGGTCTTTGCGAGTTGGACTGCCTGGTGAACGCTCTCGGCAAGCTCGGGCCGGAGCGCGAGATCGAACTCAAGGGTCCAGCTATCCGCGATGAAAGCGTCGACAGGGTCTCCGGCGTCGCGCCGCAGCGTCTTCAGCCTCGCTGCGATGTCGTCCTGGGTCAACTCGTTCTCGGTCTTGCGGTCGCCGACAAGGTCTTTCGCTTCGGGCGGCGGGATGTCCCTGTCGGGGATTAGCGCCACGGGCACCGGGATAGCGTCCCCGGCCTTACGCTGCAGAATCCGGCTGTAGCGAAACAGACCACGGTGGCCGACGTTGACGATCGACACGCCGTGACGGCTGAGTGGACGGTCGAGCTTCTCGGCGATCGCCGGCAGCAACAGGTGCTCACCGTCGCCCTCGACGACAATCAGCGCGCGGGCGAAGAACAGGTTGGCCTTCGTCGCGTCGAGGAACCGACGAAGGAACTCATAATCGTCCACTTCGAGCCGGGTATGGGTCGCGCCCAGCGGAAAGGCGCGGTGGCCGACAATCATCGTCATGGTCTCAAGCTCGGCGCCGGCCGCGAGCTGAGGACTATGGGTGGTGAGCAGCACCTGGACCTGCTGATGGGTCTCGCCCTTGTCGGGGTCCGGCTTGGCAGCACGGGCCGCAAGCACTTCCATGAAGAGCGTCTGGTGTTGCGGATGTAGGTGCGCCTCGGGCTCCTCGATCAGCAGAAATGGCACCTGATCGGGATGGGACTGGAGCAACAACAGCTCGGCCGCCATGAATAGCAGGTTGTTGTAGCCCAGGCCGCGCTGGATGCGCTGGGTGCCTGCCTTGGCATTCAGGTAGAGTTCGAACCGCTCAAGAATCTGATCGAACGAACCGCCAGCGCCGAGGTCCAGCGTCGCGACGAGGCGATCATCCACGAATGAAAGCTTGTCGAGGAAATCCGTGTTGACGCTGCTGGCGACGCCGCCAACTGCGGCGTTGTTTCGGACGGCCACATCAGCCGCCGTGAGCGTGTCATGGAGCGTTGCATCGCCGCCATCCGCGGCAGGTTTGCTTTGCGGCCCCATCGTGGGCATCGCGCCGAGGATCCGCGACAAGCGCGACCGGCGCCCTGCTCGCATTTCGCGCTCTGCGTCTCGCAGAGGCTTGAGATAGGTTGCCTTTAGATATTCGCGCAGTTCCCCATCGAGCGGGAGGCCTTCGCCTTCGGCACCAGCGCGGTGCTGGCTAGAGATGATGCTGCCGCCGCCCGGTGAGACTCGTCGGGCACCGCGCATGCAAACGTGCAAACGAAGCTTGCCCTTTTCGTTCGTGCACCATTCGAGAAAGCGAGCCTCCTCGTCAGGGCTGAGATCGTCAAAGGTGCATCGCACGACAAAGTCGCAACCCCGCGCGCCGTCGGCCCCGACATGAAAGTCGTGTTCATCCGGGCGGATGTAGTCGTCGCCCCGTGTCCAAAGGACGTATCGGGCAGCATCGATGATTGCGCTTTTTCCAGCGTCGTTAGGCCCCACCAAAATATTGAGGCCTGACGATAGCGTTAGTTGTAGGGGAGCGGTCGGGGAGAAGCACCGGAAGCCGCTAGCGTAGATTTCCGAAATGAACACTGCCCCAAACCCCTCTCATTCTATGCGGCGGTCCGGCCCACGATATCCATCAGCTTCTCGTAACTCGTCACAACGTCATACTTGACCCGATCCTCGGACACGCGCTGACCGATCTCGTCGAAAAATTTCCGGGCGCAAGCGATCTTGGTGTTCTCGATTTCGCGGAGCTTCATCGAGGACATGGTGCCCTTGGTCTCGGCGACGAAGTAGATGTGCTGGACGCTTCCCTCCTTGAAGGAGATCGCCCAATCGGGGTTGTAGTCGCCCACCGGCGTCGGGATCAGGAAGCCGCGCGGCAGCTTGGCGTAGACCACCACCTCGCTCGCAGTATCCAGCTCATCGGCAAACTTGCGTTCGATCTCGGAGTCGGTAACCACGTAATCGTACACGTGCCGCTTGAGCTTGGCTGAGGCCTTGGAAAAGTCCTGGCCGGTCTGGTTCGCGGTGAAGATGTCGACGTCGTAGCGCTCGGCCAACCCGTCATAGGCCAACCGCTCTATCACCATTGTGGCCTTCTGCTCGGCGATGATCCGCGATGCTTCGGCGATGAAGTGCTCAGGATTCTCCTTGAACTGCCCGAACACGCTTGCCTGGATGCCCGTCAAAATCTCAGCTGCAGTCTTGCGCGTGAGCTCCGTGCTTTCGGCGATCTTCGCGAGGAGGTCGTACTTCACGAGCGAATGGACAGATCCGCCGCGCTCGGTCGTTGAGCCTGTAAGGGCAAAGCCATCGCCCGTCTTCAGCTGTTCATCTGTCAACCCATCGCCCTGGATGCCGGTCTGAACCGTGTACTGGAGCGGCGTCACGCGAAGCTGGCTATCGAGGGCGCTCACGCATTTTCGGACCAATTCATCGGAGTCGAACTCGACCCGATAAACAGCCTTCTGGTTGATGCGCCGCCAGAGTTCCTGGAATTCCTTTTTCTCGAAATTCTCATTGAGCGGATTGAGCTTCGGCTTGCGGCCGTCCTCGACCTTCGGGAGCTGCGCGTCGCTGAAAACGCTGTCGATGATCTGGAAAATCTGATCGGCATGCGCCTTCAGCTCATCCGGCAAGGCCGCCAGGGTTCCGGCCTCCTTCGCCTGGTGGTAGGCGCTGGTGATCTGGTCTGCGTCGTCGGAATAATCGTTCTTCACGAGGTAGCGGTAAATCTGCTTCGCTATGGCCGGCGTGATCTCGATCGGGCCAGCATCCGTCGTGATGGTCTTCCCGGTGAAATAGGCCTCCGTCGCCTTGCGCGGGCGCGACGTCAGCGTGTCGGCGATCTCCTTCTGGAGGCCGGCCACGAAGTTCTTGTAACTCTCGCTGGCGACGACCGTGAGGACGTTGATGTCATGGACGACCGCGGGGTTGTCCATCCGGTCACCGTTCTGGTCGACCGACAGGCGAAGGCCGCGGCCCACTTCCTGGCGCCGTGAGACGGTGTTGTCGCTGTGCTTGAGCATGCACATGACGAAGACGTTGGGATTGTCCCACCCCTCGCGGAGTGCGGAATGCGAGAAGATGAACCGCGTGGGTTCGGCGAAGGACAGCAGCCGTTCCTTGTCCTTCAGGATCAAGTCGTAGGCGTCCACGTCGTCTGAATCGACCGATCGCGCCCCCACCGAGGGGTCCTTCAGCCGGTTGGTCTTCTTGTCGATCGAGAAATAGCCGTTGTGCGTCTTGGCCGCATCGATGCCCGCCAGGTGCTTGCGGTAGGCGTCGTTATCAATCGCCAACTCAGCCAGATATTCCGCCTTCAGAAGCTCGTACTCCTCCTCGAACACGCGGGCATATTCGCCCTTCTCATCCGGCTGTGCGTAATCGCGGTACTTCACGACCTCGTCGATGAAGAACAGCGACAGCACCTTTATGCCCTGAGCGAAGAGCTGCTTCTCTTTGTCGAGATGCGCCTTGATCGTCTCGCGGATCTGGATGCGCCGGATGTCGCGCTCCGACACGTCGCCGGTCGCCTCCCCTGCACGGAGCACCACGCCGTTGGTGAACTCGACCGTGTCGTTGCGCGCGTCGATCTGGGAGATCGTGAAGCCGTCGCGGTATTGATCCAACTCGCCGGACTCGGCGAACAGGTCGTCACGGAACTCCAGCCGCTTGAGCTGGCGCTTTATCTCGCCGCTCGCGAGCTTCACCTCGATTTCGAGACGGGCTACCGGCGCCTTCTTCGATATCTCGATCCCCTCGAGGTAGAGGTAGGCGTTCGTGCCGGCGAGCCCCCGCGTCTGGATGCCCCGGACGGCGATCTTTTTCACCAGCTTCTGGTTATAGGCGTCGAGGGCGTCCAGCCGGTGAACACGGTTGTGCTGCGTCTTATGGGTCGCCGAGTAGCGCAGGATCATGAGCGGCTTGAACTTCGGCAGTGCCTCCATCGTGGCGGCGCCTTCCATCTTCTGCGGCTCGTCGAGGATCAGGATCGGCCGGTTGCTGGCGATCACATCGATGGGCTTACGCGACTGGAAGTCGTCCAGCTCCTCATAGATGCGTCGGTTATCGGCGCCGCGCGCAGCGAACGCCTGGATGTTGATCACCATCACGTTGATGCCGGCGTCCGACGAGAAGCTCTCCAGCTCGTGCAGCCGCTTGGAATTGTAGATGAAGAAGCGCGCCTTCTTTCCGTAGCTCTCGGTGAAGTGGTCGGCGGTGATCTGCAGCGACTTGTGGACGCCCTCCCGGATGGCAATCGACGGCACCATGATGATGAACTTCGACCAGCCGTAGCGCTTGTTCATCTCAAAGATCGTCTTGATGTAGCAATAGGTCTTGCCGGTCCCCGTCTCCATCTCGATGTCGAGGTTGATCCGGCATCCGGCGCTGGTGACCAGCTTGTCGGAAACAGGCAGGTTCTGGCGGCGCTGGACGTCCTTGATGTTGGCCAGCACCTGCAGCTCGGTCAGCGCCAGATCGGCGTTCTTGAACCCTTCCTCGAAGGCGCTCGTCTGCGCCTTCCGGCCGGGATCGATCCGGTAGGTAATCCCGTTCGACATCGGCTGCCCGGCGAAGCAGTCCACGACCGCAGTCACGGCCTGCGTCTGATAGGGCTGGACCTTGAATTTCAGCTTCACGGTCGCCCCCTCAGATCGACTTGACGTCGGTGCCGGGAGAGACCTGGCGGAAGACCTGTTCAACGTTGATCTTCACCGCATCGGACACGAAGCCATTGTCGCGGAACACGACACGCAGCGGTTCACGGCTGGCAAGCTCCTTCACCAGCTCTTCCGTCACGCCTGTCTCGAAGCAGGCAACCAACGCATTTTCGTCCACGAAGAATACGGTCTTGCCCTGTACCGTCTCGCGCTTGATCGGTAGCGTCAGGTCCACGCCCCAGTCGACGAGCACCTGGAACAGCAAGTCCTCCGGGGTCCGGTCCGGCTTAATGTTGTCGACGGCGGTCAGCAAATCCTTCTGATCGATCTGGTCCGGGCGGTAGTACACGTCCTGCATATTGGAAGTATCGACCTTCAGGACCCGGAAGCCGACATCGCGGTTCCAACCCGGATCGCAAGTCTCCGACAACACCGCTGCCCCGGCCTGTCTCACGCGTTCTTTAGAAACTTCAGACAAGACCAGCGGTCGATCCTTCTTTTTCATGAGCTTGATTGCGGCCTGCACTGTCTTCTTCGCAGTCCCTGTGGTCGAGGCTTCTGCTTCCTGCAAATCCTCAGGGAGCTGCACCATGATGAAACGATGGTTGGTTCCATATGTGGCATTAGCCCGGAAGACAGCTTCGGCGGTACTGGCCGATCCAGCAAAGAAGTCCATCACGAGGGCGGCACGGTCATTCGGCGTCATGTACTCGATCAGTTTTGCCAACTCATCGTGATCCTTGGGGTTTGTGAAGACCTTCGCCCCCATGAGCTTGCGCAGGTATTTTACCGAGACTTGTGATTGCTTATAGAAATACGACCCACGAACCTGCGTGGCGAAATCCGCTTCCTCTTCGCTGTCGTCATCAATATCATTCGAGTCGATTTGGCTTCCATCCGCCTCTTCGGGGATCGGTCGAATATGGGCCTTCCTGAATGGTGGTTGTGTATGGTCGTCGCGAAACTCAACGAGTCCGAGCTTGATCTGTCTCTGCATTTCATTTGAGTTTGCGTAGATCCAGCCGCGCTCCGGCACTTCACAGGGTTGCCCAGTCTTGGGGTGGATCACATCATAGCGCGGCCCATCTCCACCGGGCCAAGAGATATCGCGGTCTCGCCAGGGACCGTTTTCATCGACCCGCTTGTACCGCGCCCACTTCTTTGCGGGATGGCCCTTTGGCAGGTCGGAGTACCATTGAGACAGGTCAGCCTCGATCGCCTTGAAGTTGTCACCATGAACTTCACGCAACCTGACGAATTCGGCCCAGATATCGCGCGCACCGGGCTTCTCTTCCCTCCAAACTTCGTGCTTCTCGCGTAGCCGCGTCACGTTCTTCGCGAAAACTATCATGTATTCGTGACCAACCGAAAAGAACTTCGCATCGTTCTTTCGGCCTTTCTCCCAGACCAGTTGGGCCACGAAATTGGTCTCGCCAAAGACCTGATCCATCAACTTCCGGAGCGCAGCCTGTTCGTAGTCGTCGATGCTGACGAGGATAATCCCATCATCCTTCAAGAGCCTCTTCGCGACCGTCAGACGCGCATAGATCATCGACATCCAGTCCGAGTGGTATCGACCGCGCGTATCCGGGTTCGCCACCAGACGCCCGCCTTCGGCAGTTTTCTCCCCCGCGTCTATCTCGAACTGCTCTTTGGCTGCGGTGAAGTTGTCCCGATATATGAAGTCCTTCCCGGTATTATAGGGAGGGTCGATGTAGATCAGCTTCACCTGACCGAGATAGGTTTCCTGTAGCAGTTTCAGGGTCTCAAGGTTGTCGCCTTCGATGAATAGGTTCTTCGTCGTGTCGAAGTTGACACTTTCGTCCTGTGCAGGTCGCAAGGTTTTTGAGAGGGGGGAGTTTGCAGTGATCAACGCCTCGCGTTTTCCGGGCCAATCCAACCGGTACCGCTCTTGTGGCCCTTCGACGATGTGGTCGCTCAACTCCTGGCGCAGCTGATCGAAGTCTATCGCTAGACGCACTACCCCCGTCACCTCGTCGCGTGCCTCGGTCACGCAGCTGGGGAACAGGTCGCGGATCTTCGCGATGTTCTCCTGGCTCAGGTCGGGGCTGTGCATCTTCAGCTTATCCATCGTCATTCCCTTACTCATTCGTCGCGGCGGTGACGGGAGCGCCGCCAGAAAGGCGCTCCAGTTCCTGCCGTGCAGCGCGCAGCTCGGCATTGATCGCCACGCGCTTGTTGAACTGCTTCTCGCGGGCGAGGCGGGCCCTAATCCGGTCCACTTCCCGCGTCTTGCTCCGGATCGCCTCCATCCGCGCCACACGCGCCTGGATGTCCTCGCCAGCGTGCTTCGCTTCGGCGGCGGACTTCGGCATCAGGGCCGTGATGAGGGAGTCGTAGAGACCGCCGAGATTAAGCGCGACCGGCAACGGCCGACGCGCCGCGTCGTCAGGCGCCCACTCGGTCGCGAAATAGCCGCTGACAACCCATTTCGCGGAATCGGCATCGCTCGGCCGCTTGAAGGCGGCCACCGCCTTGCGCTTGCCCTGCCAAGTGAGCTCGAAGATCAGCGGGAACGGGATCGCGCGGTCGATCGCGCGCAACAACTCTTCGTCAAGCTTGCCGGTGCGCAGGCTGATGCCGAACACCTGGATTTCGCTGACGGCCTTCGTCGCCGCGAGGTTCGTTGTTTCCGGCGCCAGCTTGTACTTCCAGACGATCTGATCGACCTGGGTGACAAACAGGTCCCGGAGCGCCGTGCTGGCACCAGCATGTTCGTAGATGCGGCTCTTGGGGACAACGCGGCCGAAGGCGGCAGCCTTGGGATAATCGAAGAACGCTGCCGTCATGCCGCCCCCTCCTCGATCACGAGGAAGGCGATCAGCTCGAAATCGTCGAGCCCGGCGATGGTGTGGACCAGCGCCGTGGTCCGCCCGCCGCTGAACAGGCTGTCGATGTCCTTCTCTTCCTTCACCTCGATCATCGAGCGGATCGCGGCGCTCAAAAGCGCGGAGCATTGCTCCATCTTGCGGCCGTCCTGCGTCCGCTCGTTGAACAGCTGGCAGACCGCCCGGATAGGCTCCGCCTGGCCCTTGCAGCTCGTGCGGATCAGATCGAGCAAGCGCTTCACCTCGGTATGGTCGATGATGACCCCACCGTCGTGACCAACATAGACGAGGTAATATGGGTGCAGCCGGTTCTGCTGGTTGATGTTCACGCTGTCGTGGATGTTCTTCAGCGCGAAGATCACACCGGGCTTCAGCCCGAGCGCCGGCTGTGCCGGCACAACCGCGTGCATGCCGTTGGGCAGATGCTCGAGATCACCGTGCTCCTTGATGTGGTTCAGGAGGTCCATGCGGAAATCGTTGAGGCCGAGGTCCGTGATGGAGATCCCGGTGCGTACGTCCTCCAGCTCGATCACCTCTTCCTGGAGCCTCTTGAGCTGCTCCTTCCGGTAGGCAATGTCGCTGCTCTTGGCCGTCAGCACGTTGTCGTCGCCGGTCGCCGTGACATCGGCGATCATCATGCGGTTTTCGACGCGCTCCTTGAGATTGATGTACTCGTCCAGCGAGATTTCCGGCCAGTAGTTGACGAGCTGGATTTGCGCGTTGGGTGAGCCGATGCGGTCGATGCGGCCAAACCGCTGGATGATCCGCACCGGGTTCCAGTGAATGTCGTAGTTGATCAGATAGTCGCAATCCTGGAGGTTCTGGCCCTCGGAGATGCAATCCGTTCCGATAAGGATGTCGATCTCGCCGGTTTCGTGCGGCAGAACCAGATGCTTCTCCTTTGCGCGCGGCGAGAACAGGGTCAGCAGGGACTGGAAGTCATAGCTTTTCTTCAGCGTGCTCTTCGGCGCGTCGGAGCCGGTGACCATGCCGCAGTGCAGGCTGTGCGACTGAAGAAAGGCCGGCGCCAAATTGGCGTAGAGGTACTTCGCCGTGTCTGCGAAGGCGGTGAAGATCAGAACCTTGCGGTTGCCCGGGTTGAGCGGGTCAGCGACCTTGCGGGTGATGACGTCCTTCAGATGCTGCAGCTTGGCATCATCCTCCGGAACCACCTTGTCCATCGAGGCAATCAAGTCACCGATCAGCGTGAGATCTGCGGCGAGGTCGTGCTTCCACGATGGAAGGTCCATGTCCGAGAGACTGATCTGAATCTTCTTGCCGACCGTGAACTCATCCAGCCCGCTCAGATCGTCGTCGTCGGGATCAAAACCCGGATCGCCAAGATGGTCGGTCACACTCGCGGCGGCGCCCGTGCGCTCATAGGTCTCGATCGCCTTGAGCGTCTGCGCGATGTTGCCGCTCAGCGCCCGCAGGGTGAGCCGGAAGGCTTCGACCGAACTCTCCAACCGCTTGAGCAGGTTGGTGGTCATCAGGGCCTGAAGGCTCCGCTCACGGTCAGCCTGACGCAGCTTGCCGCGACCGCCCTCCACCTGGGTGTCGTAGATTTCTTCGTACTTCCGAAGCCGGCTCGGCAGGATGTAGCTGATCGGCGCGTAGACGGCGAGCTTGAGCACCGACAGGCTGCCGAAGATGTCGTTGAGGCCGAGCACATCTGAGCGATGGGTGATCGGGCATTGGTACGACAGCGGCTTTCGGCGCTGGGGGAATTTTCCGATGTCCTTGGTGTCGTAGAAGGTCTCGATATGCTTGCGCGACCGGGCGATCGTTACGGCATCGAGCATCTCGAAGAAATCGAAGTCCAGGGCCTTCAGGATTGCGGCTGCGGTTCGCTCGTGCGGTGGCAGATCCGACCAGGCATTGAACGCCTTTTGGGCGCGCCGGAAAATCTCTTCGATCCCGGTCTTGGTTTTCAGCTTGCGGCTGAGATTTTCTGAATCCCCTTCATAGGCCAGCGCGAGCTGATTGCGCAGGTCGTTGAACCGGTTGTTCACCGGCGTCGCCGACAGCATCAGAACCTTGGTCTTCACGCCAGCGCGGATGACCTTGTTCATCAGTTTCTGGTAGCGGGTCTCCCGATCCTTGAAGACATCGTTGTTCCGGAAATTGTGCGACTCATCGATGACGACGAGATCGTAGTTACCCCAGTTCACGCGGTTCAGCGGAATCCCGAACGCCTCTCCTGAGGTGCGGGAGAGATCGGTGTGGCTCAGGACGTCGTAGTTGAAGCGGTCCTTGGCGAAGATGTTCGTGGTCAGATTGGTGTTGTAGTTGCGCCAATTGTCCGCAAGCTTCTTCGGGCACAGGACGAGCACCGATCGATTGCGCAGCTCGTAATATTTGATCACCGCCAGCGCAGTGAAGGTTTTTCCAAGACCGACGCTATCCGCCAGAATGCAACCGTTGTGCATCTCCAGCTTGTTGATAATTCCGGCGGCGGCGTCCCTCTGGTAGTTGAACAACTTGTTCCAGACGAGGCTGTCTTTGTACCCAGTCAGATCGTTTGGCAACGCATCCTCATCGACCTCTTCGAGAAAATCCTGGAAGAGATTGTAGAGGATGTGGAAGTAAATCCGTTCCGGTGAGTTTTCCTGGTAAACGGACTCGATGTGGTCGCAGATGGCGGCGGTGACGTCGCTGACCTTGTCCTCATCGTTCCAGATCTGGTTGAACAGTTGCAGGTAGACTTGGCTGTGCGCGGCATCGTCGATGCGCGTAACGAGATTCGAGACCGCGTCGCCCTTCTGGTAACCCAGGTCAACGGCCGTGAAGCCACTGATCGGCATATAGGCGACGTCGCCGGCCTCCGATCCTGCGTGGATAAACTGCTGCATCGGCGCCTTGGTCTTGTTCGACTTGAAGCGAGCCTTCTTTCGGATCCACTCGGCGCATTCGCGCGCGACGGCCCGCTGTGTCAGCTTGTTGCGAAGCTGGATCTCAAATTCAGTTCCGTAGAGGCCTCGCTCGCGCGTCGTCTTCGGGATGAAGAACTCTCGGCGCTCCTTGCGGAGGCGGTCCGTCACTTCCGTTGGGACGAAGGTCGGGGCTGTGAAAATGAACTGCAGGCTTTCAACCTTCGACAACTCCGCCTTCAGGGCCTCGAATGCGTAGATTGAGAAGCAGGACGCTGCGATCTTGAGGCGAGCGCCACGCCCCAGCGTCGCCTTCAGGTCATCGCCGAGAAGCAGTGAGGTGTTGTCGATGATCTTCATCGGCTTCTCCTCACGCCCACAGACACGATAATGGCGCAGCTGCCAGGCGGTCTCCGAACGGCACGACGTCCGTGCTGTCGTAGAGGACAGCGCCAAACGCGAAGCGGTCCCCACAAGCCTCCGCCAATGCTCGCAAGCCCGAGAAGTCGCTGGCCTTGACCGTTGCGCTCGCCTTCACCTCGATGGCGGCAATCATGCCGTCATCGCGTTCGAGCACGATGTCGACCTCGCGCATGTCCCGATCGCGGAAATGATGTGGCGTCAGACGCAGGTCTGAGGCCGTCATCAGCTTCAGCACTTCGGAGAACACGAAGCTCTCGAGCAGCGCACCAAATGCCCCCCGATCCGCCTTGATCCGATCGAAAGTCAGCCCGCGCGCGGCAGCCAGCAGGCCGGAATCAAGGAAATGCAGCTTGGGCGTCTTAACGATGCGCTTGAGCGCATTGGTGAGCCATGGCTGCAGGGTCGCGATCAGGAACACCTGTTCGAGCAGACCGACATAGCGCTGACCGGTCCTGTGGTTGACGTTGATACCGCTCGCAAGCTGGGAATAGTTGACGAGCTGCCCGGAATGTTCGGCGAGAAGACGCACGAACTTGGGGAGTTCGGTGAGCTTCTCAACTTCAGCGATATCGCGCAGATCACGGGTCAGGATCGAGGTGAGATACGCACGCGCCCAGTCTTGTCGCCGGCGTTCGCTTTCACGGCTAATCGCCTCAGGAAAGCCGCCGCGCAACGCAAGCTGGACCAACTCGTCGCCGACAATGGCAGCGCTTTGACTCTCCAAATTCCCCTCGAACAGGCGTTCCAGAAACGTCGGTGCTCGGCTTTCGATTTCCGCCCGAGCCAAGGGCAGCATCCGAATGGTTTCCATCCGGCCAGCGAGGCTGTCAGCGACGCGCGGCAAGGTCAGCACATTGGCCGAGCCGGTCAGCAGGAAACGGCCCGGGCGATAATCTTCGTCGACCGTCTTCTTGATCGCCAGCAACAGATTGGGCGCGCGCTGGATCTCGTCGATGATGGCGCGATCCAGACCTCGGATGAACCCGGCCGGGTCGGACTGGGCGGCCTCAAGGACGGTCTGGTCGTCGAGTGTGCTGTAGGTCCAGCCGGTTTCTCCCATCTTTCGCACCAGCGTCGTCTTGCCGGCCCGGCGCGGTCCGACGATGAGGACGACCGGCGTGTCTGCAAGCGCCTCCTCCGCCCTCCGCTCAACGAATCGCTGGAACATGACATCTCCGACTACCGGCTGATTGGCATCATCAGCCTCGGCAGATTTGTAGTCAATGGTCCGCTGATTGGTATCGTGAGCATTCCCAGGATCTGAGGGAAAAGTCTTCCCCTGCGGCGGGGCTTTGTCTCTGCCGACCCTTGTCTAGCGGCGAGTGCCCCCGCAACGCCCCCCCCGAGAGTGAGAGTGCAGGCTGGCTGTGCCGTGACGGGTTGAAGGCTGGGAGAGAGGCTTCCGGCGCCCGTCGCGGAGACCCGGGATGTCTAAACGTGATCCACGCGGCCGGATGAGCGCCGACCGGACGAGCCTGTATGACGAAATCACCGGCAAGATCCTGGCCGAACTGGAGGCCGGACGATTGCCCTGGGTCCAGCCCTGGGGGACGGCCGCAGCCAAGGCGCCACTCGCTATGCCGACCAACGCCGCGACCAGGCGCGGCTACTCGGGGGTCAATGTGCTGATCCTCTGGGGCGCGGTAATCACGCACGGCTTTCCAAGCCAGGGCTGGCTGACCTTCCGCCAGGCCTTGTCGCTCGGCGGCAATGTCCGGAAGGGCGAGCGCGGCACCACCGTCGTCTATGCCGACAGCTTCGTGCCGGACGATGAGCGCCGTCGTGCGCGAGAGACCGGCGACGAGGCACAGGCGATCCCGTTCCTGAAGCGCTTCACGGTCTTCAACGTCGCTCAGTGTGACGGCCTGCCGGAGGACCTCGTGGCCGCCGTGCCGGCGCCCGAACCCGGGCTGATCGAGCCCACGGTCGACGCGATGATCCGGGCGAGCGGGATCGACTTTCGCATCGGCGGCGACCAAGCTTACTACGCGCCGGCACCTGACTACGTAATGGTGCCGCCGCCCCAGGCCTTCTTCGAGCCCATCAACTGGCATCGCACGGCGCTGCATGAATGCGCCCATGCCAGCGGCGCGGCCCATCGGCTGGGACGCGATCTCAAAGGATCGTTCGGCTCCAAGAAATACGCGTTCGAGGAACTGGTGGCCGAAATCGCCTCGGCGTTCTGCTGCGCCGCCCTCGGCATCGCCCCGACCGTCCGCCACGCCGACTACATCGGATCCTGGGCCGAGGTCCTGCGCGAGGACAATCGCGCCATCGTCCGTGCAGCCAGTCAGGCAAGCAAGGCAGCGGACTGGTTGCTGGCCTTCGCCCCAAATGCGGGCGAACCAGGTCATGCAATTGCCACCACCCCCGAGGCCGCACGCCAGGCGGCCTGACCAACTCGTTATCGCTCCAAGCATCGGCGCAGTCCCGTCTTTCCGGCTCTGCGGCATTCCGGCTTTCCGGAAGCGATGAGAGGAAGAGGGCTGCGCCGATTTTCGTGACGGGTTGGAGGTCGGGAGAGAGGCTCCCGGCCGCCCGTCGCGGAGACCTGTCATGGCCACTGCCATTCAGAAGATCATCCTCTCGCCATCGCGCGACATCCCCTTCAACAAACTCACGCTCTCGCAGGCGAACGTCCGGCGCATCAAAGCCGGCATTTCGATCGAGGAACTCGCCGAGGACATCGCGCGCCGCGGTCTCCTGCAGAGCCTCAACGTCCGTCCTATCATCGATGCCGATGGCGCTGAGACCGGCCTGTACGAGATCCCGGCCGGCGGGCGTCGCTACCGGGCGCTCGAGCGTCTGGTGAAGCAGAAGCGCCTCGCCAAGACAGCCGCGGTGCCGTGCGTGGTGCGCGATCCCGCGACGCCGATTCTGGCCGAAGACGACTCCCTGGCAGAGAACCTTCAGCGTGCCCCCCTCCACCCGCTCGATCAGTTCCGGGCGTTCCAGGCGCTGCGCGACAAGGGTCAGTCCGAGGAAGACATCGCCGCGGCCTTCTTCACCTCCGCCCATGTGGTGAAGCAACGTCTGCGCCTTGCCGGCGTCTCGCCGAAGCTTCTCGACATCTATGCCGAGGACGGCATGACGCTGGATCTGCTGATGGCCTTCACGGTCAGCGCAGACCATGCAAGGCAGGAACAGGTCTGGGAGACAATCGCAGGCTCCTGGTCCAAGGAGCCCTATCAGATCCGCCGCATGCTGACCGAGAAGACGGTGCGCGCGTCGGACCGCCGCGCGATGTTCGTCGGGCTCGATGCCTATGAAGCCGCTGGCGGCACGGTTCTGCGCGATCTCTTCCAACAGGACGATGGCGGCTGGCTCGCCGATGTCGCCCTGCTCGATACCCTGGTTGCCGCCAAGCTGAAGACAGAGGCCGAAGCCATCGCGGCCGAAGGTTGGAAGTGGATCGAGGTCGCTGCCGACTTCCCCTACGGTCACACCCATGGTCTGCGCCGGATCGACGGTGTCGCCGCCGAACGATCGGCTGACGAGCAGGCGACGATCGACGCGCTCAACGCTGAATATCAGCGGCTCGAAGCCGAGTATGAAGGTGCGGACGAATTGCCAGACGAGGTCGATGCGCGGCTCGGCGAGATCGAGGCCCTACTGGATGAGCTCGACACCCGGCCGGTGATCTTTGATCCCTGCGATATCACGCGTGCTGGCGTCTTCGTGAGCATCGGCGCGGACGGCAGGCTCGTGGCCGACCGCGGCTATGTTCGCCCGGACGACGAGGCGCCCCTCGTCCTGCCCGATGACGAGACCGGTGGCGCTACGGCGGCGACCGGCGCCCAAGCCGGCGAACCCGGACCGAGCGGCACGTCCCGCACCGTCATCACGGTCGGCGGGCAGCCGATCGAAAGCGAGGACGACGAGGACGACGTGATCAAGCCTTTGCCCGAGCGCCTGGTGATCGAACTGACCGCCCATCGAACGCTCGCGCTGCGCGACGCCGTGGCGAGCAACCCACAGATCGCGCTGACAGCGCTGCTGCACAAGCTCGTCATCGACACATTCCAGCGCACCAGCACCGGCGGCGGATGCCTCGAAGCGTCCGTGCGACACGTCTTCTTCCCCGCGCAGGCCGCCGACCTCAAGGACAGCCCCTCCGCATGCGCGATCGCGGAGCGTCACGACGCCTGGAAGACCGATCTTCCCCAGGACGATCAGGCGCTCTGGGACTGGCTGTCGGCACTCGACGATGCGAGCCGACTCTCGCTGCTCGCTCATTGCGTGAGCTTCGGCGTCAATGCGCTTTACGAGAAGCCGAACCCCTACGGCGGGAACGGCGTGTCCCAGCACGGGCTCGAACGCCGTCTCACCCAGGCCGACCGGCTCGCGCGAGCGACTGGTCTCGACATGGTGGAGGCCGGATGGCGTCCTTCGGTCGACAGTTATCTCGGCCGGGTGCCGAAGCGACGCATCGTCGAGGCCGTGCGTGAGGGCGCAGGAGACCGGGCGGCGCAGCTGATCGAGCATCTGAAGAAAGCTGAAATGGCCAAGGAAGCCGAACGCCTTCTCGCCGACGCCCGGTGGCTGCCCGAGCCGCTGCGGCTCGCTGAGACGGACACATCGTCCGAACCGGGCGAACCCGAAGCTGAGGCAAGCTCCATGGATCTGCCGGCGTTCCTCTCAGGCGACGAGGAAGCCTCTGACGAGGATGCCGAGCCGCTCCCGGCCATTACCGCCGAGTAGCCGATCCAGGCGGGACCGCTCCGGTGGTCCCGCATCTTTCCTCACACGCCCGTTCCATGAGCCCGGTCGCCACGCCGGGCTTTTCCATGTTCGTGGGAGACTGTCATGGCAGACTATTTCACGCACTTCTCGTGCCTGCTCGACGTCGGCACGCCACAAGATGCTGCGCGCGCGCTCGATCTCTACAATGCCTTGTCCGAGGCTGGCGCGTCAGAAGAACCGCCGTCGGAGGGCTTCCTCATCTCCATCCAGCCGGAGCACGGAGGCTCGCAGCTCTGGCTACGGGATGACGTCTCCGGCGACCCAGAACGGCTGATCCAGTTCGTGAAACTCTGCGCGGCGGAATTCAGCCTGAAGGGCCGTTGGGGTTTCCAATACGCCAATACCTGCTCGCGGCCCCGGCTCAGTGCGTTTGGCGGCGGCGCGCACGTCCTCGACCTCGGCACGGGTGAGACCGTCGGATGGATCGACACCGATGGCTGGCTCACCGCAACGGTGGATGGAGGTGATTCCGATGCCTGAGATCATCGAAACCATCGTCTATCGCCTCGACGAACTCTCCGATGCGGCAAAGGACGCCGCGCGCGGATGGTACCGCGACGGCGGCTTCGATTATGACTGGTTCGAGTTCGTCTATGACGACTTCGAACGCATCTGCGCGATCCTCGGCATCCTCCTCAGGACGCGCCCCGTCCAACTGTTCGGCGGCGGCACCCGCTCGAAACCCTGCATCTGGTTTTCGGGCTTCTGGAGCCAGGGCGACAGAGCCTGCTTCGAGGGCGACTACCGACACGCGAGATCCGCCGCCGGCCGCATCCGGGCCTATGCACCGACGGATACCGCGCTTCACCGGATCGCCGATACCCTCCAGGCCGTTCAGCGGCGCAACTTCTATCAGCTCCGAGCCACGATGACCCACCGGGGGCGCTACTATCACGAGCATTGCATGGCCATCATGGTCGATCGCGACAGCCCCGTAGGTCAGGACATGACCGCCGATGCAGAAGATGCCGTTTCGGAAGCGCTCCGCGATCTGGCCCGCTGGCTCTACCGCCAGCTCGAACGGGAATACGAGCGTCTGACCTCGGACGAGGTGGTCGACGAGGCGATTGCGGCGAACGGCTACACCTTCACCGAAGCGGGCCGGCGCTTCGGCTGATGCAGCCTGCCGCTCGCACGTCGAGAGGCAGAGGGGGCCGGGACGGGTTTGAGCCCGGACGGTCGAGAGAGAGCGCCCAGGGGCTCGCCCTGTTCCCGCTCTCCTCGAGGTCTTCCCCATGCACGATCGTTCCGCACCTTGCGCGCAAGAACATATGCCGGCGTCTTATCCGTTACGCGTCGATCGGACGGCCGCCTTGCTCGATGCTGCCCGATCCATTCTCGCCCATCTCGAAACCGGCCGACGTGTCGACGCCACCCTGCTTCGTGACGCGATGGAAGCGAGCTTCAACGCGAGCGACGCTGCCGGAGCCTGGGACTGGAAGCTGGCCTACGACGCCTGCGAGGCAGCGACCATTCTCTTCCTCCGCAAATACGGCAAAGCGCTTTTGCAAAAAGCCGGCTCTCCGGCCGCTGCCCTGCCGCTGGTCGGAAAAGTCGCCGGTCTGCTTCCCACGCACACCCGCCGCTCCCTCGAAAGCGAGACGTTCCAGCAATTCTCGACGCCCATCCCGCTCGGATTCATCGCGTCGCGCGCGGCCGCTATTACACCTACCGACCGTGTGCTCGAACCGTCCGCCGGGACCGGTTTGCTCGCCGTCCTGCCCGAGATCGCAGGCGCGACGCTGATCCTCAACGAACTGGCGGAAACCCGCGCCAGCCTCCTCTCCTCCCTCTTCCCGGCTGTGCCCGTCTCGCGCTTCGACGCAGCGCAGATCGACGATCATCTGCACCCGGCTATGGTCCCGTCGGTCGTGCTGATGAACCCGCCATTCTCGGCGATGGCGAACGTCTCCGGACGAATGGCCGACGCAGCGCTGCGACACATCGCATCCGCGCTCGCCCGCCTCGCCGAGGGCGGGCGCTTGGTGGCCATCACCGGCGCCAATGTCAGCCCGGAACATCCAGCCTGGCGCGACGCGTTTATCCGACTGCAGGAGCGCGGGCGCGTCGTATTCACCGCGAGCATCGACGGCGCCGTCTACGCCAAGCACGGCACCAGCATCGAGACGCGGCTCACCGTCTTCGACAAGTTGCCAGCAGACGACCCAGCCCGGTTTCCCACGCCACAGGGTCAAGCACCCGACACGCAGACGCTTATGGATTGGGTCACGGAACACGTTCCCCCACGGCTCACACTGGCGGGTTCGGTCGCCCTGCCGGCGCCCTCGGCGATAGCGCCGAAGCGGGTTGCCTGTCCGATTGCGCGCGGCACCGCGAACGCGCCGCAGAGGTCATCACTCGAGGAGCCGGTTTACCTGGACCTCGCCTATGAGACCCTCGACTGTAAGCCGGCCGAAGATGGTCGGCTGACCGACGCCATCTACGAGGAATACGGACTTCAGACGATCCGCATTCCCGGCTCTCAGGCCCATCCGACCAAGCTCGTGCAATCGGCGGCCATGGCGTCGGTCGCGCCGCCCAAGCCAAGCTATCGTCCACGCGTGCCCGAACGGCTCATCAACGAGGGCGTACTGTCGGACGCGCAGCTCGAAACCGTGATCTATGCCGGCGAGGCCCATACGGACTTCCTCAGCGGCACGTGGACCGTCGACGCGACATTCGATGTCGTCTCTGCCGCACCTGACAGCGCGGCATCCGCCGTCCGCTTCCGGCGCGGCTTCATGCTCGGCGACGGCACGGGCGCGGGCAAGGGGCGCCAGTCCGCCGCCATCATCCTCGACAACTGGCTGCACGGTCGGCGCAAGGCCGTCTGGATCTCGAAGTCGGACAAGCTGATCGAGGACGCGCAGCGCGACTGGTCGGCCCTGGGCATGGAGCGCCTGCTGGTGACGCCGCTCTCCCGCTTCCCGCAGGGACGGCCGATCACACTGCCGGAAGGCGTCCTATTCACCACCTATGCCACGCTGCGGTCCGATGAGAAGGCCGACAAGGTTTCGCGCGTCCGCCAGATCGTCGATTGGTTGGGCTCCGATTTCGACGGGGTGATCATCTTCGACGAGAGCCATGCCATGCAAAACGCCGGCGACGGAAAGGGAGAACGAGGCGATGTCGCTCCGTCGCAGCAGGGCCGTGCCGGCTTGCGGCTCCAGCACGCCCTCCCCGGCGCTCGAATCGTCTACGTCTCCGCGACAGGCGCCACCACCGTCCACAATCTCGCCTATGCCCAGCGTCTAGGCCTGTGGGGCGGCGAGGATTTCCCGTTCGCCACCAGGGCCGAATTCGTCGCTGCCATCGAGGCCGGCGGTGTCGCAGCGATGGAGGTGCTGGCCCGCGATCTTCGCGCCCTCGGCCTCTATACCGCCAGATCCCTGTCCTATGACGGGGTCGAGTACGAGCTGGTTGAGCACGCGCTCACAAGCGAGCAACGCCGCATCTATGACGCCTATGCTGGCGCTTTCTCGATCATCCACAACAACCTCGATGCCGCGATGCGCGCCGCGAACATCACCAGCGAAACCGGCACGCTCAACCCGCGCGCCAAATCTGCCGCCCGTTCGGCCTTCGAAAGCACCAAGCAGCGCTTCTTCGGGCATCTGCTGACCTCGATGAAGACCCCAACGCTGATCCGCTCGATCCAGCGCGATCTCGATGACGGGCACGCGGCTGTCGTCCAGATCGTCTCCACCGGCGAGGCACTGATGGAGCGGCGACTGGCCGAGGTGCCGACCGAGGAATGGAACGACGTGCGCGTCGACATCACGCCGCGCGAATATGTGCTGTCTTACCTTCAACACTCCTTCCCGGTGCAGCTCTACGAGCCGTTCACCGACGCGGATGGCAATCTCTCTTCGCGACCTGTCACCCGCGACGGCCAGCCCGTCGAAAGCCGTGAAGCGGTCGCCCGGCGTGACCGGCTGATCGAGAAACTCGCAAGCCTGCCGCCGGTGCCTGGCGCGCTCGATCAGATCGTCCAGCGCTTCGGAGTGGACTTGGTTGCCGAGGTGACCGGGCGATCGCGGCGCATCATCCGCAAAGGTGATCGGCTCATGGTCGAGAACCGTCCGGGCTCCGCCAACCTCGCCGAGACCGCTGCCTTCATGGATGATGCCAAGCGCATCCTCGTGTTCAGTGATGCTGGCGGCACCGGGCGCAGCTATCACGCCGATCTCGCGGCGCGTAACCAGCGCCTTCGCATCCACTATCTCCTCGAGCCGGGCTGGAAAGCCGACGCCGCCATTCAGGGCCTTGGTCGCACCAACCGCACCAACCAGGCGCAGCCGCCGCTGTTTCGTCCGATCGCAACCGACGTGAAAGCCGAGAAGCGCTTCCTGTCGACCATTGCCCGGCGGCTCGACACGCTCGGGGCAATCACCCGCGGCCAGCGCCAGACCGGCGGACAGGGCCTCTTCAGACCCGAGGACAATCTCGAAAGCCCCCACGCGCGCGACGCGCTGCGCCAACTTTACCTGCTGATCGTCCGCGGCAAGGTCGATGGCTGCCCGCTCCAGCTCTTCGAGAGCGCCACCGGCCTCAGCCTGATGGACGACACAGGCATCCGCGACGAGCTGCCGCCGATCACGACCTTTCTCAATCGGTTGCTGGCGCTGACGATCGATCTGCAGGGCATATTGTTCACTGCATTCGAGCAGCTTCTCAATGCCCGGATTGCCGGAGCACTGGCCAGCGGCACCTATGACATCGGGCTGGAAACGCTGAAGGCCGAAAGCTTCATCGTCACCGACCGGCACACCATCTACACGCATCCCGCCACTGGCGCGGAAACCCGCTTGCTGACGGTCACCCAGCGCGAGCGCAACCGGCCCCTGTCGCTCGACCAAGCCTTCGAGCTTCTCGCCGATCCACGTGCAGCTCTGCTGATCAACGAGCGATCCGCCAGGGCGGCGGTTGAGGTGCCTGCCCCGAGCATCATGCTGGATGATGGCGAAATCGAACGCCGGGTGCGCTTGCTCCGGCCGATGGAACATCACCATGCATCGCTGGCGTCGATGGCGGAAAGCCATTGGCGGGCGGCCGATCGCGAGGTCTTCGCGGCGGCGTGGCAGCGCGAACTGGGTCAGATCCCCGAGTTCACCGACAGCACGATCCATGTCGTCGCCGGGCTCCTGCTTCCGATCTGGAAGCGTCTCCCGGATGAGTGCACGCGTGTCTATCGCCTCCAGACGGACGACGGCGAACGCATCATCGGGCGACGCGTTTCTCCAGCCTGGGCGGCCAACGCGCTCGCGATCGGAGCGCCGACGCTGACGGCTGCCGATGCCTTTGCAGCCTTGGTGGCAGGCAGCACCGTCCTCGATCTCACTGAGGGCCTCCAGCTTCATCGCGCGCGGGTGATGGGCGTCCACCGAATCGAGCTATCGGGCTTCTCCGACACGATGCGCGATCGCCTCCGGTCCTACGGGCTGTTCCACGAGATCATCTCCTGGAAGCTGCGCATGTTCATTCCCACCGACGCGACCGGCGTGGCCGTCCTCGCCAAGGTGATGGAGCGCTATCCGGTCACGCGGATTTCTGAACGGGATGCCGCGTGATGGCCGGCTTCGACGCATCCGATCTGGCGACCCGGCTCGCCGGCCAGGCCGAGGCCGTGTGCCGGCACTATCTGTCCAACGGCACAAGGCAGGGAGGCTACTGGCTGGTCGGCGACGTTCGCAACACGCCGGGCCGCTCAATGTTCGTGCGGCTCAAGGGGCCGCAGACGGGTAAGGGCGCCGCCGGCAAATGGACCGACGCCGCCACCGGCGAGCATGGCGATCTGCTCGACGTCATCCGTGAAACCTGCGGCCTTCCCGATTTCAAGCAAATCGCCGAGGAAGCGCGGCGCTTCTTGAGCCTCCCGCATCCAGAGCCCGCACGAGAGTCGCGGCGGGCCAGGACGTTCGCGGCGCCAATGGGCTCGCCAGACGCCGCGAGGCGTCTCTTCGCGATGGCACAGCCTATCAGCCGTACACTCGCCGAGACGTATCTGCGCGCACGCGGCATTACGTCTTTGCACGAAACCGGATCGCTGCGCTTCCATCCCCGCTGCTTCTTCCGCCCCGATGAGCATTCCCCGACCGAGATCTGGCCGGCTATCATCGCCGCCGTCACGGATCTCAATGGCGAGCTCACCGGCGCACAGCGGACCTGGCTGGACCCCGACGGCTCCAACGAAGCGACCTTAGGCAAGGCGCCAGTCAAGACACCGAGACGGGCGATGGGCAATCTCCTCGGGTCTGCCGTGCGCTTCGGACTGCCAGGCTCGGTGATGGCGGCCGGCGAAGGCGTCGAGACCATGCTGTCGCTGCGCTGCGTCCTGCCGACCATGCCGATGGCAGCCGCGCTGTCGGCGGCGCATCTCGCTGCCATCCAGTTTCCCGACACCCTGCACCGGCTGTATGTCGCGCGTGATGACGATCCTGCTGGCGATGTGGCGGTGACGACCTTGATGACCCGCGCGGATGAAGCGGGCATCGAGACGGTCATCCTGTCTCCGACACTCGGCGACTTCAATGAAGACCTCCGGCTGCTGGGACTCGCGGCGCTCCGGACGGCCATCCGTGTCCAAATCGCGCCCCAGGACGTCGCACGCTTCATGCAGCACACAGCCTAACCGGGATGGAGGCAGGCGGCTGCCGGTCGAGCACTTCGACCAACGCTCGCATCCGGGATGACCGTTTCGCCAGAGGACCGCGCCCCGGCCTTCCAGAGGGCGATCGGCCATCAGACGGTCTATCCAGGCAACCTTGTGGCCGACTATTTTCCGGCGGCCCGCTCCACCCCACGCGGTCAAGCCGCGCGGGGACCCCGGCTCGGGCCTTTCCATCGCGAGACAAAATAGCCGGCCCCTGCGGTCCTTCGCTCACGCTGCGGCCCCTCACTTCGCTCAGGGTGCCAGTCCAGCCCGTCCGACGGCTTCGTCGCCATGAAGGCCGCGGCGGTCGCGGTCCAGCGAACGGAGCTTCCCATGAGCGA